>SAMEA104315422__coassemble_92_pt1 | contig 72456 bp, 62 predicted proteins | sample SAMEA104315422__metabat2_low_PE_041 | metagenome-assembled genome bin SAMEA104315422 (sample SAMEA104315422) | gut metagenome | biome: Monkey gut; feature: monkey-associated habitat; material: faeces | place: China | collected 2013
GCGCAGGCATTCCGTGGCATAAAAATATCCGGGCAGTATATAACTACCCGGATTATAAGGTCTAACTTTATGGGGTCACTACATTCTTCAGTAATATCAAAAACGATATTTCTTTTCTTTTGAATAATCTAATGATTGTGCTAATTGAACATCAAACCACTGTTAATCCCAATATGCCCCTGCGTTTTCTCAGTTATGTTGATGAACTGTACAAACGCTATACCAGCTCTTATCATGAGAAGATTTACGGAAAAGAGCTAGTTAAACTGCCTGCTCCTGAATTTTTCGTATTCTATGATGGAGAGGATACTTCCTTTGAACATCAAATTCTAAAACTAAGTGATGCTTTTGAAACCAGTTCTGATAAATTAGAACTAACTGTCCATATATATAATCTTGCTGATGGCATGAACGAGGATTTGAAAAAGAAATGTCAACCTATTGATGAATACAGCATTTTCTCCAACGCTTACAAGTATTTTCGACGACAGGGCATGAAGATTGACCATGCTGTCGACGCTGCGATTCACCACTGTCTGAAGCATAATGTCATGACAGATTACCTGCGAAATAACCAGAAGGAGGTTGTAGATATGTTTGGTTTTGAATGGAATGAACGAGAAGCTCTACTAAAGGTCGGTGAAGCCCGTGGAGAGGCCAGAGGAGAAGAGCGTGGAAAAACAGAAGCTACAACGCTTAATATCAAGAACCTTATGAAGAGCATGCACCTCTCTCCTGAAGATGCTATGAAAGCCCTAGGAATTGCACCTTCCGAATTTGGTCGTTATCTAGCTTTACTCTAAAAACAGCGGTCAGTATACCTGCAAGTATGCTGACCGCTATTTTAATACCTATACCAAGATTTATTGCTCTTCTCAACTCGTTTTGCCAATATTACAGACTGTTTTAGCAAGTAACGCAGCATCTCCAGATTTTCCTCCGCCTCGCTCATATTCTCAAGCCTTTTCAACTCACTCATGGCATACTGACGTCCTGCATCACCGATTTGATCCGATGCACTCTCGCCTTCTGACGAATCCTGAACTTTTCCAGCATTTGAACCTGACAGAAATGACGATTCCATTACGGCGCTATCCCTTAGCCAAGTACCAGCTTTTTTGCCACTGTACAGTCCCAATACAATATTGCGCAGCTGCTCTGACAGATGCCAGCTTCTACCATAGGATCCCATCCCTTGTTCATCATTATCCTGCCCCATCTGATCTCTCCCAAGCAGGTAATCCAAGGAAACACCATAAAAATCTGCAAAATCCAGCAATGCACCCAACTCTGGAGACCTTTTGTCATTTTCAATGAGAGACATAGCCCCTGCAGTATAGTTTCTATTATATTTTTCATTATATTGTCTGCATAACTGCTCTTGGGATAACCCAAGCTGCAGCCGCAATTCGCGAAATCTGGTCATACACTCTCACCTGACAAACAAAACACACTATACATACTCATCATTCAAAACGTGCTTTTTAGTTCCTTCAATGTACCCCATTCTTTGTCCTTGTCAGAAAGGTTCAAGGCCACACCATCCACCAGATAGCCGTCAGAATCTGCTGTACCCTTGTATGTACCTGTCAACATAGGCCAATCTATACCAATCTCCGGATCATTCCAAGCTAAACCGCCTTCATCACCAGGATGATAAAAATCCGTTACCTTGTAGCAAAATTCTGCCTTCTCACTAAGCACCAAAAAACCGTGGGCAAAGCCCTCAGAAATATAAAACTGCTTCATGTTTTCGGCAGAAAGCTCCACGCCGTACCACTGGCCATAGGTGTTAGAGCCGGGACGCAAATCCACAGCCACATCAAAGACCTTGCCTTGGATTACCCGCACCAGCTTTCCCTGAGGATGCTTCTTCTGGAAATGCAAACCTCGCAGTACCCCCTTGGTACTCATGCTTTGATTATCCTGCACAAAAACCATATCCAGACCTGCCTCATGCATATCCTGTTGATTATAGGTTTCCACAAAATAACCCCTGTTATCGCCAAAAACAGTAGGCTCTATAACATAAAGTCCCTCAATGGGAGCCTTTGTTACCTTTATCTTTCCCAATTTATTTTACCTCGCCTTTGCTGCCATACATCTTGGCATAGTATTCCTGATATTCGCCATTGATAATGTCCTGCCACCATTTTTTGTGCTCCAGATACCACTTAATCGTCTTTTTGATACCATCCTCAAATTTAGTTTCTGGCAGCCAGCCCAGTTCCCTATGAATCTTGGCTGGATCTATAGCATAACGACGGTCATGGCCCTTTCTATCCTCTACATGGACAATCAAGCTCTCCGGCTTGCCCAGTTCCTGACAAATAATCCGCACAATATCTATATTGCGCTTTTCATTGTGACCGCCTACATTGTAGACCTCTCCCACCTTGCCATTGTGAATAATCAAATCAATAGCCCGGCAATGGTCCTCTACATAGAGCCAATCCCGCACATTTTCGCCGTTGCCGTACACTGGCAGAGGCTTATCTGCCAGGGCGTTGGCAATCATAAGGGGAATCAGCTTCTCCGGGAAGTGATAAGGCCCATAATTATTGCTGCAGCGACTAATGGTCACAGGCAGGCCATAAGTACGATAGTAGGCCATAACCAGCAAATCAGCACTAGCCTTGGAGCTGGAATATGGACTGCTGGTGTGAAGAGGTGTTTCCTCCGTAAAGAACAAATCTGGCCTATCCAAAGGCAAATCTCCATAAACCTCATCGGTAGAAACCTGATGATAACGCTGGATACCATATTTGCGACAGGCATCCATCAACACTGCGGTGCCCATAATATTGGTTTCCAAAAAAATTCCCGGATTCTCAATGGATCTGTCCACATGGGATTCTGCCGCAAAATTTACTACTATATCAGGCTTTTCCTCCTGAAACAGCTCATCCAGTGCCTGTCTGTCACAAATATCTGCCTTGACAAAGCGGAAATTATCCTGCTGCAGCACTGGCTCCAAAGTAGAAAGATTTCCTGCATAGGTCAGCTTGTCCAGACACACTATGCGATAATCTGGATGAGCCTGCAGCATATGAAATACAAAATTGCTGCCAATAAATCCAGCACCGCCAGTTACTATAATAGTCATAAAATATCTCCTAAAACCATAATTGCCTTGAATGGCCAGCCTTATGGCAAAATATCAATAAATTTCCCCTCCAGTACATCCAGCAAATACCGTCCATACTGATTTTTCTTCAACACCTCATAGGTGGACATAACCTGCTCTTTGGTAATCCAACCATTAAGATAGGCAATTTCCTCCAGACAGGCAATCTTACGATGCTGATGGGTTTCCACCGTCTTAACAAAATTGGTAGCCTCTGCCAGACTTTCGTGGGTTCCCGTATCCAGCCAAGTAAAGCCCTGGCCCAACAGCTCCACGTTCAACCGCCCAGCTTCCAGATACAGCCTGTTCAAATCCGTTATTTCCAGTTCACCACGGGCAGATGGCTTCAAAGTCTTGGCCAGCTCCACCACCTGATTATCGTAGAAATACAAGCCAGTAACACAGTAGTTGCTCTTTGGCTGAGCCGGCTTTTCCTCAATGCTAATAGCATATCCCTGCTGGTCAAATTCCACAATACCAAAGCGCTCTGGATCGTCCACATAGTAGCCGAAAATAGTAGCTCCCTGACCTGCCTCTGCCAAATCCACTGCCCTTTTCAGCCGATCATTAAGGCCTTGACCAGCAAAAATATTATCTCCCAGTACCATAGCCACCGTATCATTGCCAATAAAATCAGCACCTATAATAAAGGCCTGGGCCAAACCATCTGGTGATGGCTGTACTGCATAGCTAAGATGCAAGCCGAATTGACTGCCATCCTTCAGCAAAGCCTCAAATCTAGGTGTATCTGCCGGGGTAGATATAATCAGAATGTCCCTAATCCCTGCATTCATCAGCACAGACAAGGGATAATAAACCATAGGCTTATCATAAATTGGCAACAACTGCTTTGATGTAACCTTTGTCAAAGGGTATAAACGTGTACCTGAACCACCCGCCAATACAATCCCTTTCATAAATATGCTCCTTTCAGAGTTATAGTCAGAAAAGTATATCTTTCCATACCTACAGAATCAACATCTCAATACAAAAACTTTCTATACCTTGCACATAGAACCATAGCACCTATCATAACAGGAAACCACATACACAAAAACCTATGCAGCAGTACGGCACCCCCTGCGACGGCTTTATCAATCCCCATATATACCAACATCCCCATGAGTCCTCCCTCTAGTGCACCAATACTCCCTGGCAGCATGGTCAAACCACCTCCTATAGATACAGAAGTCAACAATAACATAACCTGTGGCAACTCAAGCATTGTATTCATCCCTTCTAACAAGGAATAGAAAACCATAACTTCCATCATCCAATATGACATACTGAATAATGTACCCATACAAACAACCCTTGTGCCCATTAACTTGAAACTGCTATTGTAAAAATTCTCTATCTGACATTTATGACGTGCCAACAGCTTCCATCTACACAACCAATTAATAGTCAAGTTTCTCAATCCATCATGACAGAAAATTAATACTAACAGTAATAAAATCAACAATACAGCCATTCCTATATACAATACATATATTGACCAATTGCCTGCCCAAAGCAAAGCTATAACACACAAAGCAAAGCACCCAATGATACCTGTCAATCTTTCGCTAAGCAAGGTAGGAGCTGATATCATAAATGGGATATTATATTTTTTCTCCAACAAATACGATTTCAAAATTTCCCCAGATTTACCTGGAGTAACCCCCATTGATATGCCAGATAAATATATACCTCCAGCCTCTACAATAGGTACTTTTATATGCAATCTTCTCAGGAAAAAATACCATTTAAAAAATCTGATTATATAAATAAATATGGAAAAAAATATTGCCTTAGTAAGCCAAAACATATCTATATCAACAGTGGCATTATATATTTTCTCTGCATCAGCATATATAACCAACGCAGACATAATCAAAAACCCAAATATAATTCCCAATAATAGCTTGGGCAAAATCTGACTATATTTCTTCATGGCAATATACTAGCACCAAAGCCTAAAAAAAAGCCCAAACCAATCCCTCCTGCAATTTCTAACCAACTATGGCCCATTCTCTCCCGCAGAGGATAGAATTTATCTCCATAAATCTTTTCCTGAAGCTGATTAATAATCTCTGCCTGTTTGCCTACCTTTCGACGTAAGCCATGAGCATCTATTATCAAAATCAGCAAAGCTCCAAGACCTAGAGAAAATACAGATGTGCAAAATCCCTCATTGAAACCAGCAAAAAACACCACAGATGACAACACTGTCGTATGGGTACTTGGAAAGCCACCATAACCTATCAGCTTTTTTGCCTGTGCACCATGCCGTAGATAATTAACAGCAAATTTGGTACAACCTGCCATAACCCATGCCACGAACGGAAGTAAAATATATTTCATACTTTTTTCCCTGCCTTTTCCTGCTGATAATATTCATAAGCCTGATAAAGCATATCCGTATCATCAAATTCTGGCTGCCAATCCAAATCCTTCATTGTATGACCTATATCCACCAAATAATTTTCATCAGCAATTTCATATTGTTCTTTGTACAAAAGCTCAATACCCATATTTCCCAACAAAGCAAGACATTTTTTTACCAACATCCCATTGGTAGGAAGCAAAATACTCTTTGAACCAACATTTTTGATTACACCTGACAACAAATCATGAACTGTTGGCGGATTGAATGAACCAAGATTATATTCACTATCAGGTATGCCTTTCTCACATGCTTTCAATATAGCACTAACACAATCAAAAACAGAAATCATCTGATAACAGTTTTTACCATTACCAATCATAGGCACAGGCAGATTCAACTCTATCAATTTGAAAAGTTTCTTCAAAATTCCTAAACGACCAGGGCCTAAAATCATGCGGGGACGAAAAATAGTTATGTGAAATCCCTTTTGACGATATTGACGACACAAATCTTCTGAAGCTTTTTTGCTGCTTCCATATGGACCAAAAGGATTTTGCGGATGGTTAACATCCACTGGCAAATATTGTGGCTTGCCATAAGTCATATCCGTGCTGAAATATATCATCCTACAGCAGCCTTTTTTCGCCATTTCTGCCAAGATATTTGCCGTTCCCTGATAATTTACCTCAAAGAAAAACTCATTGCGTCCCTCCCGCGGAACTGGCAAATGGTATTGTCTAGCCGCTAAATGAATTACTATATCATCAGCTGACATTTTTACCTTTTTCAACTCATCAGTGTTAGTAATATCCACCTGTTGAAAATCACAATTTTCATATATATCCGCTGTCTGCACCATATCACAGGCTAGGACATTTTCACCTCGCTGCAATAATTCTTTAATCAGGTAATGTCCAACGAATCCATCTCCGCCAAATACTATATATTTTCCCATTTAATTATTTGCTCCTTGCTATGTCAAGAATGATACATTAATACAATACCGGCACAAATCACGGCAATGCCACCTATTTTATATACACTCATACTTTCACCTAAAAAGTAATAGCCAATAAAGGCAGTAACAATATATCCAATGCTCAGAAATGGATACGCATAACTTACTTCAACTTTAGACAATACAACCAACCAAAGTAGAATACTCACGGCATAACAGGCAAAACCTCCCCAAATATTAATATTAAGGAAAAGTTTTGGCAGCATAGTATAAATTCCATCAACACTAAACTGCACAGTGCCAATAACAAGCATCCCTTTTTTTAGAAAAATCTGAGCTGCTGCATTCAAAAGCACACTGAACACAATCATCAATATATTTAACATATAATTACCTCAAATATCACGCATAAAGACAATACATATTATATACAAAACAACCGTGCACAAAATATGCTTATCATGTAATAATACTTCCTCTGGTTTTTCACCCAGACCGCGCATATGAATCAAAAACATATATCTAAACACTCCATACATAACTATGGGAACTGTAAACAACATACCAATCTGTTGTCCCCCCCCAGTAGACATATATGATGCACTTTGTGCAAATAAGGCATAACTGGTCAACATAATTGCACTAACCACAGCCATAATCTGGTCAATCAAATTTATTGAATAATTTTTCAGAACCTTACGCTGTTTCTTTTGACTATTCCGCAAAAGTTCTAGTTCCCCACGCCGTTTGGCTAAAGCCAAAAACATGGACAACATAAAAATGCATAACACAAACCAGCTAGTAGCTCCTACACCTGTAGCAGCCACACCAGCAAAAGCACGCAAAACAAATCCCATAGCAATAATAAGCACATCCACAATAACAACATGCTTTAACCTAAAGGAGTATGCTAGATTCATAACAAAATATGCTAACAAAATTGCCCCAAGTTCCATATTGAGCTGATATGATATATAAGCAGCTATGCATAATAACACACACGCTCCCAATAAGGCGGATACTACGGACAAATCTCCAGAAGCAATAGGTCGATGACACTTCACTGGATGCTGCCGATCCTTTTCCCTATCTGCTATATCATTGATAATATACACCACACTGGCAGTGCAGGAGAAAGCCACAAATGCCAAAAGCGATTGCACTGCCACATCCCATTGCAGTAATTTACCTGCAAACAACGGCGCCACAAAAACAAAAATATTTTTTGTATATTGCTTAGGCCGCATTTCTTTTATAAAACTCTTCATATTTATTTCTCTTTCAGTTTAACAGATATTTTATTTATCTAAGAGCCAATGATTATTTACTCTTTCTGCATAAAGTGTATATTTTATATTACAGTTAAACAACCAATTATACATAAATGGCTTTTTTATCTTAATTTTGGTTATCTTATTTTTTAGTGTTCCATTTACCAAATTAATAACATCGTCATTGTTATCAATGACACCATCTATATATACAGGCGTTCTTATCATACTTGGAATAATTCTCCTTACAACAACATCTCCATTATCTTTTATCAACTCCATTTCCACAATTGGTGGTTTCCATAACATAGACAAAATTTTCCCAAAGACAGAATTTTCAATTTCCATACTTATTGATATTCTTTCTCCATTTTTACACGGAATATCAATAATATCATCAAAATCTACAACACCATCCGAGACTTTAAAACGTTTAACTTCTTGAAAATTTTCCTTTTTTTTCAATAACAATAAATCTCGTTCTTCAGCAACCAAATCATAATTATTAAGCACCTCAGCCAGCCACATACTATCATCCATAAGCCCCAATCTATTGTCTATGGTTTCCTGTTTGAAGATAATATAATCTGATGGATTAGTTAGTATAAAATTTTCATTTTTCTCCATTAAATTTTTTGTAAATGTCTGATAACCTTGAAATACAGGTCTAGGTCTATAATTAAAGTCATTTAATATGGCGTAATTTTGTCGATAATTATACACATCTACGGTATCATTGTTTATAATTTTTGCAAAGCTAGTCAATGACGCTTCTTTTTGATAAATATTTAATTCATTTTGCTCAAATATCCTTTTTATTGAATTTGTATTAAATAGTATCGAATAATTACTCTGTATATTTTGTATTGGTATATTAACTCTTGATGTTATAACATCAAATTTATTATGATATACCATTGATGTACCCAAAATTACACATAATGCCGATACCATATAAATTATAAATGAAACTTTATTTAATAGGGATAGTTTATAACTATTCTTATATATGGACGGCAATAATATTGACACAAGCATTACATATTCAAAAAATGCGTTTTGATGCAAATCATGCCTTCCCATACCATATTTAAATGCTGTCCAAAGTAAAAAAATTGCAAATATCCCTATATCGAAATCTAAAAATTCTCTACTTAAAAATTTTTCCTTATTAATACCGTACGTAATTGAAAATATTGCTAATACTAATGTTAATATTGCTATAATGTCAAAAATTTGCCAATACTTAATATAAATTGCACCCATTGCGCCATTATATGCTAAAGCCATATCAAAAAAGTTATAAAAATATGCTGGCAAATCATATATCGACTGCCCTATCAATATCCATACAATTATAAAACAACACACATATATAAAAAATAAAATGCATTGTTCTTTATATTCTTTTCTAGCAAATCCCAATAATATACTAATACAAAAACATAGCAAAATTGCCAATAAATATGAAAATTTAATATTACTTAAAACAACTAGCAACAAAATCTGAACTAGAATGATAAAATTATATTTATAATTTAACAATCTCATATAGGAAAAACTGCATAATACTATAATAAATGCCATTACATCTGGTATTGGCCATAATATCAAGAATATAGCTATTGCAAGTGATGATATCCCCAGTGATTTAACATTAATTATGTTATTTTCTAGCTTTACCTTTATGCAAAATATTAACATTATAAAATAAAATACAAATCCAATATTTACTAAAGTATTGCTCATAATGTATTCCGAATTATATGAGTTTAATAGATAACCCGCTAACGGTCCAAATGTATATATTATATCTTTACCAAAATTATAATTCTGCTGTAATAACCATTTATATACATTATGCCAGGAATCATCTAACTCAACATTTGTGACACTTAAATTGAAACTTCCTATTGATAACAAAACCTCTACAAGCACTATTGCAACAATAATTTTTTTCATATCAGCACTAACTTCTCCAATCTAATTAGACATTCCATATTACAATACAATAACTATCTTATTTTCTTCTACATTCCTCAATAGCCTCCTTAGTTGCATTCAAATACGCATATCCATAATACTTGTCTGGCTCCAAATATGCACCTTCCCCCCATTCATTCCAAGCATTAATAAATATAAAATTGTCATCTAAATCATCTCTAGAATAGCTTTCCAATATAATATCTTTTAACCATTTTTTGTACAATTCAGGTTGCGAACCATCAAAAATCATTCCACAATTATTCCTTCTAGCAGTGTTATCCCACATAGGCATTGCAGCTCTATACAACTTTTGAAAATCGTATTCAAAATATCTTTGATTAGCTACTATATCGGAATAGCTGAATACTTCTCCTGAAAAATCATCTCTAATAAAATCTATGCTTTTATTCACTTTTAAACATTTTGTATACAAAGTCCCAGGATGAAATTCAGAAACAGCATCAAATCCTTCGTTCAGCCAATTTACATCCACCATATTCTCTTTTATAGCAATAACATATATTTCGCCTACACCATTTTTTCTGCAATATTCACGCCAAAATTTTAATACTTGTCGCGGATGCGGCATTAATGACGGTCTATATACCGTAATCATTTTTTTACCATTTACTTCGATATATCTGTGATCTTTTAAAAACCGTTCCATATCTTTTATAACATTACAATAACTCTCAATGGATTCTGGTTGTTTCAAAAGAATAGATTGATTAGTACCGTCAAATTTTCTTGTCCAATTTTCATTTGCCCAACATATAGAAAAATTGATATCTAAATCTTTATTAGCTAAGAACATTTCCAATGGTTTTTCCAACAACCGCTCACCATCAAACCAATAATAATAAAATGAAAAACCGTATATTCCATAAATTTTAGCTAATTCTATTTGGCGTTCCATATTTTCTTTTATACGCAAATCATAATAACCTAATTCTCCGGGTATCCGCGGTTGATAGTGACCTACATACTGAGGCACAGCTCTTGAAACATTATTCCATTCTGTAACACCTTTACCCCACCATTTTTCATTATGCACATCTGGATGAAATTGCGTAAGGTAATATGCTATAATTTTGCAATCCGTATTCATTCTTTTAAACTTATTTTTAGTTATAGATCTATAAGCAATACTTTTCTTTTCATTTTGTAACAATACCTGTCTTATATATTCATTTTTTCGATGATCATTAAATTTTTCTGATATTAGCACATCACTCTTGATGTTATTATTTATTTTTTTTACGTAATCTAGCATCTTTCTTGTTATTTCTACCCATTCATTATTCCTAGCTTCCTTACGCATTATTGATAAATATGCATTATCGCTTTTCCTAGCAATAGCCTTTTTAATCAATTCAAGAAACTCTGTTTCGTTTTTAGCACAAAAACAGCTTTCATACTTTTTACATTCTGGCAATGCATATGTAACAATAGGTTTTTCAATAGCCATATATTCAAATATTTTAACAGGAGAAACCGAAAGAGTAATATCATTAATTGCAAAAGGTAAAATTGCTATATCATAAAATGCAGCATATAATGGCAATTCATTATATGATTTTGCCCCTATGTAATATACATTTTTCATATTCAATAGATGACTCTTTTGCAAAGAATCATCATGTTCATATCCTATCAATAGTAAAATATATTTTTCATTACTTGCAATTTTTTTCAATAAATTATAATCTATCCAACTCGCCAATGCACCGTGATAACCTATTATCAACTTTTCTTTACTTACAATGTTTTTTATATCATTAGGGCATTCTATGTCACCTTTATTAATATGCCAATGTTTATAATCAACACCGTTATTTAGCATTAATAAATTTTCATTTCTATACTTCTTAACTTCATCAAAAAGTCTATCAGACGTAGCAACAACTATTATATTTATATTCGTTAATATCCACTTATGCCTCTCCAACACTAAATTAGGTACATTTCCTGTAATTTTTGGGGTAATTTCATCAATATATTCATAAACTACAACATAACCTTTAGTTAAATACAACTTCATATCATCTATAGTAGTACATAAATCAATTGACTGTATTCTTATTATTTTTAATTCATCTCGTTTGTCCAAAACTCGCCAAAAACAATCTGCAATTAATTTATCATAAAAATTTACTAAGCAAGTCCCTTTTGAAATAAATTTAAAATTCTTAATATTACCATCAACGTTTGGATGTGAACCATAAAAAGCCACACCCCCTAATTTTTCTGCACTCATAGTCAAATGTTGAAAACGCTGAAATAGTGGCGTATTCCATCCCATCGGTACTGGTGATATATCTATATACTCACACTGAGAATTATCAATCCAACTATTCAACCCCCTCCATTCTTCTTGATTATTAGCTATTTTTTCAATCTCTAAAATGCGTAATTTTTTTTGTCTTTCAATATTTTTATGATGGTAAATTCTTTTGAGTGTTGCTATTAACCCATATTGTTTATAATACTGTTCTGCTCTATTATACAAATTTTTCATACTATACAAATATTTTTCCATATCTACACCTCTATTGATTACTTATATTATTAATTAAATTATTTATCTGAAATGCCCTAATTTTCCATGAATTTTCCATTAAAAATTTATTTCCTAATGAAATACTATAACTGCAACAAGACATATTTTTTAACTTTTCTATTTGTTTAACCATTTCATATTTAGTCGAATAAAAATGTACAAACTTATTGAATCTATCTATTTCCGGATAATGTACTGACAATATATTTTTATTCAAAAAGATATACTCATATAATTTTACTGGATCAACACTATTTACAATTTCATTGTTTACAAATGGCATTATTAATGCATCTACATTTGCAAGTATTTTTGGTATGTCTCGATGTTCTATTACTCCATGAAAAATTATTCTATCATGTTTAGGTATATAAATACCGCTCTCCAATGGTCCATACAAATGATATACAATATCATGTTCTTTACTTAATGAATATAATATCGCATCAAAATCAAACCATCTCCCAATAGTACCAAAATATCCGATACTATATTTATCTTCATTTTTTTCTTTTTGTTGATATTTATTAAATACCCATTCAGAATCATATCCATTTCTAACCGTATGTATACTCCTAGGCATGGATATATCATATCGACTTACTAATTTTGTTTTCAAATTATCACTTGAAGCAAAAATCATAGTGGCGTGTTTTATTATTTCTTTTTCTTGAATGGCCAGTAAACGGTTATATTTTTTGTTTGGATTTATAGACAAATAATCATCCATACAGTCATAGATAATAGGCATTTTTTGCATAACATCAGATATAAAATTCCACTGCCATGGCATAGACAACCAAACATAATCATATGATGTAATATCCACAGCATGTAATATTTGTTTTTTTACAAACCATTCTTGTAGTCTATTTGCATGTAATAAACCTATAAAGAAAGACGGAATCATATAATATGGTATAGTATTTATAACGCTATGATTTTCTTGTTGTAAATCAAAACGCTTATTCCTAAATGGATAAATTACAGTTATTTCATTATATTGTGATAAATACTCTGCCAAGAATTGTGGTCGTTGTTTAATCCATCCCCAATCAATAGGTGAAAAATACAATATCCTTTTCATATATTTAAAACATTTATCCTTTCATAAATAAAATGGTAATCAAAATAAAATTTGTGCAACCATTTTTAAGTAATTTTTTTTAAACAGATTATATTTACATAATGAAATAAATTTATATATTCTGCCATACTCCAGCAATGTTGAAAACTCACAAAGCATTCCTACACTTTTTTTATCTAATTTATTAAAATATATATGTAAAAATTCTTCTGCCTGCATACAATTAGGTAGCATCATATTGCTTTTATCTTTTTGTAAAAACTTTCCAATATAGTAGTTTAGAGAATGAACATTTTTTGCTCCAACAGAATTATTGTTATGTTGACGATATAAAATCGTTGCATCATCAATGTACTCTATATGACCAAAAGTTGCCGCTACCAACGCCATCCACATATCATGCATGATAGCTTTTTGAGGCTTTGTATCTAGCAAATTTGCTAATTTTCTATTTATCATCATAGTACAACCAGTAACAATATTTTCTATCAATATATTATTCAATTTATTTCTATCAGCACTGATATCCTGCATATAAAATAATGACTCATTAATTATATGCAATTCCTCATCAACCACACACAAATCTGTATGAACTAATAATGGTATATTTTTCCCATATTTATTTTCTACACTAATCATTTTTTTTAATGTTTTCAGTACTTTATCTTGAAGCCAAACATCATCTTGATCCGCAAACATTATGTATTCGCTTCCAGAAAAATCTAAAAGGTGGAAAAAATTATTTCTTGCGGATCCACTCGGCTGCTCGTTTTGATATAGGATTATTTTATTTGGATACTTTGCTTGATAGTCTTTTATGACAGCAACGGTATTGTCAGTTGAACAATCATCCGCTATTATTAGCCTCCAATTTTCATATGACTGCTTAAAAATAGAATCAAGCTGTTCTTCTATATATTTTTCCCCATTATAAGTAGCCATTAATATATCTATCAAAATATCACCTTATTGTTATATATTGTATTAATATTCCAAATTCAATAGGCTTATACTGTTTCTCTCTTTTTTCAATTCAATAGTGAAAAACATTAATATTTTAGTTTTGAATCATCCCTTTCAAAAATTTCTTTCCAGGCTTTTCTATAAACTCATGCATCAAAACAGCGATCAACATACAACTTGCCCACGCTATAATAATACGAAATGTATTTTTTTCTATACCTCCAATTTCATAAACCCATCTAGCCAAAGTCCAACAAAATTCAAACTGTGCTAGAAATATTGCATATGTACAAGCACTAATATACTGTACTGTTTTACTGTTAAGAATAGGTGCTTTTACCTTCAGTAGTGTCAAAAGTTGCAACATATATACTGGCACAACCAACCAGTTATACCAAGCATAATCATTAATGGCGAACTGACTATGAACCATATAGCTCACACCGCCTACTAACAACAACATCTCTACACCAAAGGCCTTCCATGTGTAAAGATATTTCTTGCACCATTTATTTGTAGACAAATTTTGCTGATAAAGCTGCATCACTATAACACCTAGCATAAACTCCATAAATCTAAAAGCAGGTGTAGAATATATTCCTGGTGTCTGGCACATGTATATAAACAATGGTGCTAAATACAAGTTAAGACATATTATTCCCAGAAGTTTCCAATTTCCTTTTATGGACAATTGTGATACTATTCTAGACATAAACGGATATAATAAATAACAAATCACTATGCATGATATAAACCATGAACCTCCGTTATGAGATACATTAAATGTACCTGGAAACAACATTTGGAAGCCTTCCAAAGAAAATGGTATATATACTAGATTCTGCCACAGACTCTCCTTGCTATAATGTATCATCCAAGCAAATCCTGCAAAATAGTACAATGGCATAATGGCAATAAACCTTTTCCAATAAAAATTTATTAAAACTGATATCTCCAATATTTTTTTATCACCATACATATATTGAAGTACTGCACCAGACAACATAAAGAACCCTGTCATATATACTGCAGCCATAGAAACAAAATCATCCATGAGCTTATATGATACATGAATATGCATCCAGCTGTGATAGGCTACTATGGCAAAGGCTGCCAAGATTCTAAAAACATCTAATCCTACCAATCTGGCTGGCTGGCTGGCTGGCTGGCTGGCTGGCTGGCTGAGTAATTCTATTCTTCATATTCAAAGTGTGCAACATTTTCCCTATCTCCCAAAAAACTTTTTTATCGTACAAAGAATTTTCCATCCCTTACTAGACTTTATACTTTCAAGTTCAAACCTATTTGCCATCAATTCTGCATACTTTTCTTTCATCATTTTGGTCCCCATTCCTTGTACATAACCTTCTATCCTAACCTTGCATGCTCTTTTCTCTGGCAAAATCACATTGTATTGCGGATCATCTGTCATAAACTCATCCAGTCCATCTACAGTTTGATGTGCCATATAAGGATTGTATGATGTTTTCTGTCCATCTATCCATATTCCTATCAGCTTCATGCGAATAAATGTATCCGTAGGATCAAACCTTACCCCATATATTTCTTTATAATTATCTAGTTTATATTCCACACAAAATTTATGGTCTGTCGAGATATACACTTTCTGATTAATAACATTTTTTCCATCAATCCCCTCCCCAACATCAATATACAGTTGAGTATCAAGCATATGGAAATATCTAGCAACATTAAATACATCTTGCTTTGCAGTAATAGCTTTAAAGGTATTAAATCCAAAACCATATAATATGTTTATCTCCTGCCTTGTTGCTTCATTACACAATAAATCATAAAGTAAATCCATAGCCAATAGCCTGTCTGCCGGTATATTTACCTCCAACAACAACATTGCCAGAGCATAATCTTTGTTGATTTTTCCATGAACCAAATAATTAGCAGCCCTCGGAAAAACTTGCAAAAACATATCTTGAGATGTTATATTTCTATAAAGTTCCATTACCTTGCGATGTTCATACTGACTACGTATGCGTACATCAGGCCTATCTGCGCTGGTATTCTCCTGAATGCCTCTCCTCAATCTAAATTTGGTAAGTTGTTCAGGATATACATATATGTTCTCGTGCAAACACAACTTTACCCACATATAGAAATCTGGTAGCTGCGTTAGGCCATAGACACCATCCAATAATTTATAATTATCATATGCATCACGACGAATTAACAATGATGGATGACAAAGACAATTGCCTTTATAAAAAAATTGATGTAACCATTGTGCTTTAGTTCTATTTTTCTGTTCAAATACATCTCTATAACAGTGTCCTTCTGGCAAAATATACTCTTGGCTATTCTCATCAATATACCTCACCTTAGTAAAGCAGCCTGCATATTCTGTATGCTCTTCCATAAAAGCCACCTGTTTAGCTAGCTTGTCTAGTTCCCACATATCGTCAGAATGATGTATGGCGATATATTTTCCCTTCAATCTGTCCACAGTATCTACCAATTGCAACCCCAGATTCTTTTCATGTCGAAATTTAATAATTCTAGGATCATCATAGCTGTTGATGATATCCCAGGAACCATCCGAAGAACCATCATCGCTGATAAATAACTCAAAATCTTGAAATGTCTGATTGAGTACTGAATCAATTGCCTCTTTCAAATATTTTTCGTGATTATATGAAGTTAGAAAAACCGTGACTAACGCCATAACTTCCCATCCTTTGTCATTAAACTTTGTAACATGTTTTTACAATGTCACATATCTTATCTACTATAGACAACTCCAAATCTGCATATAAAGGTAATGTTAAAACATTTTTGCTAATATGCAATGCTATAGGCGTATTGCTCACATCATAGGCACCATGAAAACATGCAAAAGCGTTAGTCAAAGGATAAAAATATTTGCGAGCTATAATATTTTGCTGTGCCAGGGCTTCCATAACTTCATTACGACTGGCACCAAAAATATCTGGCTCAATTACTATAGGAAAATACGCATAATTTGATTCCACATCCTTTTGTATCGCATTCAATTGCAATCCTGATATACCAGATAATTTATCACGATATCTTTCCACAATAATTTTTCGCTTGCCAATTTCTTCTGACAAATGCCGCAAATTACAAATACCCATAGCAGCACAAAACTCATTCATCTTGGCATTTGCACCAATGGCTCTAACCTCTTCCGGTCCGTGAATGCCAAAATTTTTCAGGTCATATAGTGCTTGCCCCATTTCTTTATCATGGTAGCAAGCTGCTCCGCCTTCAATGGTATTAAACACTTTGGTGGCATGGAAACTATAGCAAGCCACATCTCCATAGGTGGCATAACTTTTTCCCTTGTAACGTGCCCCGAAGCTATGAGCTGCATCATAGATAATCTTCAAACCATACTTTTGGGCAATCCTGTCAATTTCCTCAACCTGACAAATATTACCATATACGTGTACGGGCATAATAGCACAGGTTCTATCAGTAATAAGTTTTTCCAATTTGTTGGTATCCATAGTAAAATCATCAGAACGAATATCACAAAATACAGGTTGTAGATGATTGCGGACAATTGCATGTGTGGTTGAAGCAAAGGTAAATGGAGTAGTAATCACTTCTCCTTGCAAATCCATGGCCTGAAGCGAAAGCTCCAGTGCCATATGTCCGTTAGAGAAAAGCTCTATGGATTCTATACCTAAATATTGTTTTAGAGCATCTATTAACATGTTGTGCTTGACTCCCATATTGGTCAACCAATGAGAATCCCAAATATCTCGTATTTCATCTATATATTCATCCAATAAAGGCATAGAAGAACGAGTAACGTATATATTTTTCATTTTTCTTCCTTATATAGGCATAGCAGGATTACCAAAAACTGTTTTTCCTGTACGTATTCTTTTCATAACTACACTTCCTACTCCCACGTATACATCATCATCTATTGTGCAATGCGGCATGGCAGAGGAATGTGTCGCCATATATACTCTTTGTCCTAACTTAGCAAATCCACATACAATTGCCCCTCCCATGAAACTGGAATAATCACCTATTTCCACATCGTGACCAATTTTACATCCAATATTAAAAGAAACAAAGCTTCCTATTTTTATGTAATCTGTCAATACCACACCTGGAGAGAATATATTGCCTATACCCATATTTATTCGCCCTTCAACCTGTGCTGTCTCATGAATAAGGTTTATAAAATTTCCTTTTTTTCTCAAGATGATATTTACTATTTTTTCCTTTACCTTAGGTTCTGCAATTGCACATATGAATACATCATCATCTTCGATACTATAATCTTTTACATTGCCCAACAAATTGATTGGTAGTTTCTCATATTCCTTCTTATCGAGCTTTACATCACCATCTAAAAAACCTTTAATGTCCCACTCTTTACTATATCCAGCAGAATTCTGGGCATGATAATATACTTCTCTAGCAAACCCACCAACCCCTATAATAACTAAGTGTTTCAATCTTACTCCTCCAATTCAGTTGGAATAGCATATAATACTAACTCTGGTCGTGTTAATGCATGATGCCTTAAATACAATTTGTATCTATTTTCCTTATCTATAGACTTTATATATTGTGGCAAAGTTATCAAATCATCTATTTTATGATACGCAGATATTAACAACATTGGATAATCCCTCTGAATAATCTGTTTAGCTCCACGCAAAGCAGCTAACTCACTGCCTTCTATATCCATTTTTATACAAGAAATCTTATCTTTTTTTACTACTTTATCTATAGTTGTAACTTTTATAGATATACCGCCACTTTCACTAATTGAAGAAGTTTCTTCGCTATCAGCTTCAAAGTGTAATTCTGTACATGAATCCCAGCACCCCATACAAATTGCCTTTACATTTTTATTGTTTTCGAAACTTCGTTTTAATTTAGCATAATTATCTTCATCAGGCTCAAATGCGTATATATTACCTGGCTCACTTCTATTATCTTTTACAAAATCCAAATACTCTCTGACAGAATCTCCATCATATGCTCCACAATCCACAAAGCCTCCTGTCATCCTCTTTAGACCTTCTGTCAGAATATTAAAATAAGTTCCTTGACATAAATTCTGTATATCATCTTCTGCATTTCCCGTCAGCAATGCCTTCAGAAAATCTATCTGAGTTTTACGTGATAAATCATCCGCGTACAAAGACAATGTATCATCATATTTATCTAAATTTTCTCTAATGGATTCTTTTCCTCCATCAAATGTCAACCAAGGATCCCATATTACCAATGCCTCGTCGTGCCATTTTTCTTGCATGAATTTATGCAATCTATCTACACTGCCTACACCATAAAACAAATAATAATTTTTTTCATATTTACTCGATAAGTAGCTAATCGACACAAAATTTTCGTCCAAATTATCACTATAATATTCATCATCTAGGCAAAATCCTTTAAAATTAAACCCTTTTTTTCTCAGATATTTAGCAACTTCCTTGCCATAGCTGCCTGCTCCAAATACATATATAGGTTTACTTTTATCTATATTTTTCCAATCTTGTTCTGTTATAAATTTTAATTTCATGTTTTCACCTTTTCATCAACTAAGTATTTGATATATCTATTAAACAACCGCCCCAGGATAAACCTACCCCGAAGCCTATTGACATAACAAGAGGATTTTGTGGTTTTTCCTTAGCCAGCATATCTGCTAAGGCTATTGGGATGGAGTTTGATACTGTATTGCCATATTCCTCTACATCGTTCCAATAAGGATACCCCAACAAATCGCACTTCTGCTGTAGATATTCCAGCATAAATTTGTTTGCCTGATGAAAGACAAAATAACCTATATCATCCTTTGTCTTATGGGTTTTGTGTAATATTTTCTCTACGGTATCAGGAACTACTTCCAAGGCAAAATCACTAATTGCACTGCCCTTCATATGTATATTAGAAGCTGTTCGTACATTGCCATACTCATCAGCTTCTTCCTCTACATTTACTGTACCATATGGATGAACCATGCCACCTGCTGGGACAATCAGATTCTCGAAGCCACTGCCATCTGTACCAAATACAAAGCCATCCAAACCTGGTATATCAGTATCAACAGCCTCAACAAAGGTTGCCGTGGCCCCATCACCGAACAATGGCTTAACACTATGATCCTTTTCATTAATGTATTTACTATAGGTTTCTGTAGTAACCAGAAGGACATTATTTACCTGACCAGATTCTATCATTCCCTTGGCAAGGCTCAAACCATAAATATACCCAGAACAGCCCAGATTGTAATCCATAGCACCACAGGATTTTTTCAAGCCCAGCTTATGTTGCAAAATGCAAGCCGTGGTAGGCAAAAAATAATCAGGTGACTGAGTGCAAAGCAGCAGCATTTCCACCTTGCTTTTGTCTATACCATTGGCAAAAATCTTTTCTACTGCCTTAATGGCCAAATCCGAAGCAATTTCCTTTGCACCACAGATGTGACGGCGAAAAATACCTGTTTTTTTACGCAGACGATTTGGGGGATTTTCCTCCACCATCTCTGGCAAATAGTATGCAATCTTTTTTATATAAGCCTTCACAAAATCACTCCTAAAATCGTCTTACTTTTTTCTAAGCCAGATACCCACCATCAACAGCTATATTACTGCCTGTTATCCAACAGCCTCTATCACTAAGTAAAAATAGCACCATGCCTGTTACATCATCCGGATTTGCTAAACCTAGGAGATGGTTTTTTTTAAAAAAATTCTGGTCTATCATGCCGTCAACAGAGGTAGTCATCGTTGAATTTTCTACCCACCCTGGCATAATGCTATTTATCCTATGTCCTTTAGCATTAATCTCTTTAGCTATAGATTTTACGCAAGCATTTACTGCTGCCTTTGCCGAAGCATAGGCAAACATTCCTTTTTCATCGGATTGTGCACATACCGATGAGAATAACACTACTGATATTCCTTTGTTAGCATACTTAGCCTTTGTCATAATCCTTGTAAATTCCACACCTGCCCAAAAGCTCGTATCCATAATTTTATTTGCTAAATCCCCATCATATGTTTTTAGCGGGGTAAAATTATTTATTCCAGCCGCATGGACACCACCGTGTAATTTTCCATTTTCCCCTACGAAATTCTTGATAGCATTTTCCATTTTTTCACTATCACATACATCTAGAGCTGCAACGGAAATATTGTTTGGATATTGGTACTGCAGTTCCTGCAATCTTGTTTCATTCCTAGCTATGGCCAAGACATTTGCCCCAGCTGCAGCCAACTCAACAACAACCTGTCTTCCCATTCCAGAAGAAGCACCAGTTACTACAAAATTTTCACCTGTAAAATCGAACACCACTCGACTCATAGTTCACTAACTCCATAAAACTTTGTATTACTGAAATCGTAAATAAATTCCCCTGCTGACAAGCCAACGCCAAAGCCACAGCACAAGACCTTGGACAAGTCCTCATTCTGAGAAGCTGTCAAAACCATAGGAATGGACGCAGAGCTTTCATTTCCACAATCTCCTGCCGTAAACGGAATCTTCTCTACCGGTACGGAAAGCTTCTCTGCCAAGGATTGCAAAATCATTTTATTGGCCTGATGACAAGCAAATAAAGAAATATCCTCCATTTTGACATCAGCTGCAGCACATAGTCCCTGCATTAATTCTGGCACTTCATTTAGGGTAAAATTCATAATCCCTATACCATCAAGATACAAGCAACCATCATTTTTAGGTTCCGCCACAGAACGGTGACGACTGTTCTCTACAATAATGGCATCTGCCCGCTCTCCATAGCTGGCAAAAGAAAAATACACCTTCTGCTCCCCTGGTTCAATAATCGTAGCAGTACCTGCATCACCAAAAATGCTTCTAGTAGCTCTATCCACAGGCAAGGTCAACTTGGAGATTGTGTCCCCCCCCTAGTAGACAAACGGCTTTATTTAACTGCTTTGCTAGTAATCCTGCTGTGTATACACCAGTAACATAACCAGAACAACCCTCATTAATATCAAGACACAGTATGTCGTTCTTCAAACCAAGACGTTCTTGCAAAATATGACTGGTAGCTGGAAGCACATAATCAGGAGTCTGACTAACAAAAATCAAAGCTCCTATATCTTCTCTTGCTTCGTGCTGTAGAATTTTTTCAGCTGCCTTTAGACACAAATCCGCAGTGGTAGTATTTTCATCTGCAATTCTCAGGGCAGAAAAACCTGTCCCCTTTGCCATACGGCGAGCTGACTTATCATTAAACAAATCTGGAGCATATTCTGTCAATGAATAATGATTGTGAGGCACACAGCAGGAAATAGCTTTGATGCTTATACCTTCAAGACAATTCACCATGTCCATACCTCATTTCAGCAGATTGTACAAATCCTGAATAGTTACTGCTTCCCGCACATCCTTTACATTAACCTTCTTACCACAGGAAGTATTCGCCATAGCTACATAGCTAACTACACTAAGAGAATCCCACTCCTCAATATCTGCCAAAACAGCATCCATTGTTACATCATCCTCTGCATCCAAAATATCTGCCATTCTATTTAAAAACTCTTCTTTATCCATAAATTCACCTCATTATTTACAAAATTTTCTCTCATAACCATATTTAACCATTGTTTCTGCTGGAGATGTTTCCTCATTCATAGGACAACAAGCCATACAATCCTGATAATTCTTGAAAAGCATCTTTTTTCGCATGGACATATACTTGTACGAATTTATCAAATGCTCCCAGTCAACTACTCCATCAACAACGTAGTCATTTATATTTGCCATTGCATTTACCCAGCTACAAACATCTATCCGTCCGTTTGGATATAAATCCAATTCATGCCATGGGGCAAAGCAAATATTTTCACCATTATGCTCAACATATCTTACTGTGGCATAAAAATCTTCTGCAAAACTGAGTTCCCTTTTGCCATACTGTTTGCGAAGCTCATTTCTTCGAGCAAATTCCCTATCAACACAACGATTACTTGCCATTTCCAAAATATCTGCATACTTTTCTTTCAAGCATGACAAGGAAATCGCTTCAACTTGCTTTTGCATAGGTTCAACTTCTGCAATAGGTATCCACAATCTGAACATAAGTATCAGTTTTCCAGCTAATACTCTTTCCAACTCCATAAGCTGCTTCAACACAGGTCTTATCAACTCCGGAGTTCCAAAATATGATGCATTCATGTTGTTTTCTGTATAATCAAAATAAAAAGATATTTTATTAGCATGCAACCGTAAACATAGTTTTACAAAATCAACAATATCAAAATAATTGTCATTATTTATAACCATTGAGTAATCTGGGGCAAATACCAATAAATCATTTCTTTCCAACAGAGAAACATAATCTTGTATATTTTTCATAAATTTACTATATACTGCCTCTCCCCCTGAACCTTCCCAGCAGGATTTAGCATATACATCTTCATTGCTGGCATTCAAAGAAAAATGTGTGGAAAACAAATTGTTCATTGCCAAATTCTGAAATTTCTCATCAAATGCGATTCCGTTGGATTCAGTAAAAACAGTTATATGTGGATAATTATCTCCCAAATATTTCATATAATTATAGCTTTCTTGTGTTATATATGGATCTCCACCGGTAAGCAAAATCATATTTAATTGGCTATAAATAGGCTTGCAGTATGCATAATAGAACTTTTTATCCATTTCATGTTCTTTTTCACTTCCAAACCCTAAACGCACACCACAATAACGGCACTTAGCATTACAAGCATTAGTCATTCTTACACGTAACAAGCCATGCTCCATAGATCCAATACATTGCGGATTCTCTTCTTTTATTTTTTCATGCTTATCCCTTATCTTCTCAGCATAATAGCCAGCTTCAAATCCTTCCTGCTCAAAATGCAATAAAGGATTAATTCCAGCTTGCCCCACCTCTGGATACATAGCTAAATATTCATCTGTTGAGAACAAATCCGAGGGATTTTTACCTTCCTTCCAGCCTTGCAGAAGATAATGCTCTGCAACATCACAATATTCTCCCAATTCATATTTTTCGCGATACCACTTCTCATTGAAGAGTAATGATGTTCTAATTGTATCTATATCTCTTTTACGTGATACACTATCTTTTTCATCAATCTCTTTTGCTATAGGCAGTTCTACAACAGAGGTGTTGTTATGTCTTATAACCCGCCTTAAAATTTTCTTTAACAACTTCATACCTCCACCTTTATCAATTCAACATCATTATGCCAGTGCACATATGCACCCATTTCCATATCATTCCGAATTACCTCAAATTGCAAAGCACAAGGAATAAAATCACAACACTGTCCTTTCCTTGCTTCAATATCTATAGGTACTGCTGCAACAACAGCAAAATTATATTTTCCTTCTCTCAAATAGACAATAAAGTCCCAATTAATAATATACCTATCATTCTTTTTTACATTTCTCAACCAGCAGTCATCTAATTGAGAATCACCATATACCACATCTATGCCATCCTTATCTTGTAAATGATATCCTATTCCTATTAAATCTGTAGTAATATGGCTGATTAACTCCATTTGCAGCTTTACCTTTTGCCCATACCTTACATTATGAACAACCTCATTATCCATATTAAACAAACGAAGATTTGTATATTCTATCTTTCCGTTATACATACGATGATAGGCTGCATTTTTTTGAAACAACTTGTTATTTGCTGTTACTACCGCACTTGGCTTGGCAGTACCATCATATTTTTGATTATCCGTAGAAGAAGGCTGCCACTCTGGCAAATTTTGGCGCTCTTCCAACTGCATTTTTCTGTATTCTTCTACAACATCCCCTGCAGTACCATATTCAATTACTTTCCCTTCATCCATCAATACACCTGTACGGCAAATATTTTTGACTGCCCCCCAATCGTGGCTGACAAATAAGACCGTAGTGCCTTTTTCCATCATTTTTTTCATTTTATCTATACACTTTGCTTGGAAAAATGCATCCCCCACACTTAAAGCCTCGTCTACAATCAAAATATCCGGCTCTACAAAGGCATTTACCGCAAAAGCCAATCTGGCAAACATACCACTGGAATACATCTTTACTGGCTGATTGATAAAATCTCCAATATCTGCAAAATCTATAATGTTCTGCAAGCGAGCATCCATTTCCTCCCTGCTATACCCCATAATAGTACCATTCATATAGATGTTTTCTATACCCGTCATTTCTGGGTTGAAACCAGCTCCTAATTCTAACAAGGACGCAATACGCCCATTAACCTGAATACTGCCGCTAGTCGGTGTGAGCACTCCGGTTATAACCTTCAAGAGAGTTGATTTACCTGCACCATTCTTGCCAATAATACCTACTGTCTCACCTTTTTTTATAGTCAGCGACACATCATTCAGTGCATAAAAATCCTTACTGTATCTCTTACCAAATGGGTTCAAGGCTTCACGTACCCTATCACTTGACTTGTCAAATATCTTGTACACCTTGGACAGGTGATCAATTTTTATTGCCCAATCTTCACTCATTACTTACCTCTCATTTTTACAACACATCGGCAAAGTGCGGTCTTAACTTCTTAAAAATAATTGCCCCCAGCAGCATAACTGCTATAGTCACTACCCAAAACCATATGTTGATATAGCCAAGTTCCCAAAACCATTTGTGATAAATAAAACTATTTCTATAGCCCTCGATCACGTAGTACATAGGATTAAGCTTGAATATCCATTGATAATTATCTGGTATCAACTTGATGCTCCAAAATATAGGTGTTCCCCAAAATCCAAACTGTATGCACATAGCGACCAATTGTCCTATATCCTTCATAAAAATCATCAGAGATGATGTTATCAAAGACAAGCCAAAAACCAAGCAGATACAACCAAACAAATAATAAAATACTTGTAGATTGTATATACTTGGCCAATAGCCATAGCAGGCAAACATGACAAATAACACTCCCACAAAAAAACCATTAATCAGAAGTGCTGATAAAATCTGAATCATAGGCAGCAGACTTACCCTAAAGACCACCTTTTTTACCAGATAACTATTGCTATATATAGAACCGGTAGCTGCCATCAAAGCATCATTAAAGAAAAACCAAGGAAACATACCGCATATAAGCCATAGAATAAATGGAAAATTATCCACCGGCATAGATTTAAATCCTACTTGAAAGACGAACCAAAAGATACACACAGTAATAGCTGGTTGAATAAAGGCCCAAAGTATTCCCAAATATGAACCAACATATCTCTGTTTTAGATCCTTTTTTGTAAGGTTCCATAAAAGTCCCTTATTCTGCCATATAGAATTAATAAATTCCAAAAATACCTTTATATAATGCACCACTGCACCTCTTCTTTACACTATGCTAATTTGAATGCTAAAAATTTTAAAATATCCCAAAAAAACATTTCTGCTATTCCTATGATACCTTCTTCATTGCTAATTCTTGCTAATTGATATTTCAGTAACTTAACTCCCTCTCCCGTGCTTTTCCCAAAAGTATCTGCTATCCATGAATTATCCTTTTGGAAGCGTCCCATAGCCCCATACCTACACCATATATCTTTCAATACAGGTTCATGAGAATGCATGACTGTAGCTTCTGCTACATATGCTGTTTTATAGCCATCTAATAAAAGCTTTCCAGCTATATACATATCTTCACAAATGTCAATTCTTGGAAAACCTCCTACACTCTTCAATGCTGATATCCTATATGCAGCAAATGAATCCGATAGAAAAGATGTCTTTATACCCAGAACCTCTATATCCGCTAAAGATTTAATGCGACTTTTAGGTGGATAATTAAACTCTCTATCTACTGCTGCATAAACACTAGCCCCCTCATGAGGCAGCTGCCTACCATAAGCAGCTGCAATATCCTTATGTTGGAATACTTCAACTATGTTTTCTAAGCTATCTATCTGTGGTATTTTCACATCCTGAGTAATAAATATTACAATATCTAGGTAAGGATTCTGTTTCAGCAAGATATTTACGGCATCTTGACGTGTCCCACCATGGGAAAACTGCTCCTTAGAAATACTTTCCACAGCCCAGCCATGTTCTTGTGCTATTGCTTTTGTATCATCTGTGGAACTGGAATCTATTACTAATTGATACTGTGGCTGTATTGTTTGACAAGATAACTCCCGCAGTAATTCGGCAAAACCGTCCCCAGCATTGTAGGTAGGAATCACTATTGCTACAGATGGTAATATTTTGTTTCTTTCATACACCATTTACTAATAGGCTCCTTTTTTGCTAATTACTGCTGCAAAAGTACGATACAAATACTTCAAATCTATCCATAGACTCCAATTTCTGACATACCATGTATCCATAGCTACTCGTTCCTCGTAGGTTGTATCACTACGGCCACTGGCCTGCCACATTCCTGTTATACCTGGCCTTACCATGAGATATTCCTTTTTGTTATCTCCATATTTGGCTAGTTCTGCCTGCACAACTGGTCTCGGCCCGACCAAGGACATTTCCCCTTTGAGAACATTGAATATCTGAGGCAGCTCGTCCAAGCTGGTTTTGCGCAAAACAGCACCTAGCTTGGTTACTCTAGGATCATTGGATAGCTTGAAATTAGTTTCCCATTCCAATCTGGCCTGGGGATCATTCTTGAGATATTCTTCCAAAACCTGCTGAGCATTGGGTATCATAGTCTGAAATTTATAGCAAGGAAAAAGCTTGCCATTTCTTCCCACCCTTTGGTGAGCAAATATAACCTTTCCCTTATTATCTATAGCCACACATATGCACAAGGCCAAGAATATAGGAGAAATTAGTACAGTACCTATGGCTGTCACTACCATATCAAAAACAAATTTTACCCATCTGTTATACCAGCGAGAGAGATTATTCTTGCTCTTGATAACAGTTAATTGCTCTACAAAGAGAGTGCTTATTTCCACACTGCCCAAGGGAGAACCAACCAATCCCGGTGTAAACACTATGGTATCTGTCAAATGCTGTATGCTATAGAGCAATCTCTTTAGCTTTTCCTCCGGCAGCCCAGGAACTGCCATAATCAATGTGCGGACTCCTAGTTTATGAATAATATCTGAGGCATCCTCAAATGTTCCCAACACTGGATATTCCTTGGGCAACCGCTCTGATACTGGATGATCATCCAATATACCTATAACACGATAGCTATAACAATTATCCTGCTGGAATCTATCCAGCAGGATTTCGGCAGTTTTGCCAGCCCCCAGAAGCAATACAGGCTCCTGCATATTAGGACATTTCTTCAAAATTCCCTCTAACAAATTGCGGAACAATCCTATGTAGAGAACCATAAAAGCAAAAAAACATACTGCATAGTATCTGGACACCTGCATGCTATTACGCATGAGGAAAATTACCAGCATGTACATCAATATGGCAACACAGCATCCCTTGCCTACATCTCTAGCCACCTCCAGAGATGGCCTATTGAATTTATAGCTTTCACTGATGGACAAAAGAAGTAAAAACATTCCAGGAATATATATGTATTGATAATCCCAAGGCAAAATCATCATTTGACTTGCTTGCACCCGAAATATGCCCTGTAGAAATAAGGCTGTTTTTTCTGCCAGTAAAATAGCAAGGTAATCCGACACAATATGTAACAGAGAAAATAACTTCGGCCGCCAGGTTTCGGAAATTATATTTTGCTGCAAAACTCAAACTCTCCCGTAAAATTTTTTATTTTTTCGTAATTATCCACATGTCTATTATAATAACACGAATGCCCCCCCCCGCAAGACATTGCGTAATTTTTTTATTTTTTCACTTTTTGTGGATAACTTTTAGGTAAATTTAGGTAATAAAAAACCCAGATAATAAAATTATCTGGGCAAAAAAATCCGGCGGCATCTGATTGGATGCCGCCGGTTTTTATTTACATCTATTTAGTTTATCAGCCTTCTACAGCCTTTAATGCTTTCAGCACCTTGGCAGCCATGCCGTACATCTTTTTCTTTGGTACGGAGCATACTGCAATGCGAACGCCAGCCTTCAATGGTACTGCGAAAATCAGATCCTTGTGGAGTTCATCGCATACAGCCTTGGAGTCTTTGGCAGGAATAGACAGGAAGAAGCCGGCCTTGTATGGCAGTGCATTCAGACCACATTCCTTGGCCTCTTTCATAAAGATAGCAGCGCGGTCACGAATAATCTCATAGAGATCATCTCTTTCCTTTTCAAAGGCAGCCAACAGCTCTGGATCCTGCTGAATGTTGCTCAGTACAGCCATAGCACCACGGTTGATATTGGACCAGGTTGCACGGCTGGAATACTTGGTTACATTAACGAACTCGTCAACCAGCTCCTTTTTGGCAGACAAACCGATAATAGCACCAGTACGCTGGCCATACATGGTATAACCCTTGGACATAGAGAATGCGAACATGGTGAAGATATTCTCTGGCAGGTTGCTGAACTTCTTCATAAAGCGACGGCTCTCGTTCTTCTCACCTGCGTAGTCAATATAGGCAATATCCACCATAATATTAACCTTCTTGCCCTGAGCTGCATATTTGTTGCACAGCTCCAGTACACCATCCCAATCTGCCTCAGACAGGCTGTAACCAGTAGGATTGTGCGCAGGAGTGTTGATAATCAACAGCAGGGAATCCTGCTTGGCCAAAAGCTCCTCCATCTTCTCTGCCAAGGATGCCAGATTGTAGTTCTGGTTCTCGTCAAAGAGCTTGTAGGTAGCCAGGCTGCGGCCCTGCTCCTGGCACAGTACATTGTAAGTACCCCAGAACCAATCAGAGGTCAATACCTGATCACCAATCTCAGAATAGTTCACAATAGCGTGATGAATCGCACCAGTACCACCTGCAGTAGCTACAGCTGCCAGATAGCCCTCTGGCTTGTTGTCAGCAAAGGTCAGGTCAATAACGGTATTCAGATAAGCTGGCAAACCAGCAATTGGTGCATAAGCAATAGCATCAGCAATAGGCAGATTGTGGAAAACCTTCTCCATAGTAGGAATGCAGGCCAGCTTCTCATCCTCGCCCATAATAGCGCCAATGGTAGCATTGGTAACAGCCTCAGCACCATGCTCCTTGATAGCCTCACCGCAAGCAGCGCTGGCACCAAAGATAACATCAACAAGCTTCTTACCTACACGGTTGGTTGCAACCTGAAAACTCATATATATTGCCTCCTATATATTATATATATCAAAATTTCATAACAAATCAAAACCTACAAACAGCAGGCACCCAAAACACAAGGCCTTGGCAAACCTGCTGTTTTTATCACTATTTCAATGCAGAATTACTTCTCTGGGAAGAACTCCTTATGAATTGCATTGGCAGCTTCCTTCAGCTGGGAGCCCTTAATCAGGCAGGAAATGCTGATTTCAGAGGTGCTGATAGCATCAATATTTACCTTGGCATCAGCCAGAGCGCCAAACATTCTGGTAGCAATACCAGGGTTGCCCAGCATACCTGCGCCAACGATGGAAACCTTGGCTACATCCTCTTCAATGAGAACAGCTACAGCGTGAAGCTTCTCAGCAACGCCATCCACAATCTTCTTAGCCTCTGCCAAATCATCCTGAGTAATGGTGAATACCATATCAGTTACATTCTTCTCAATATTTCTGATACTCTGAACAATCATATCTACAGCAATGTTCTTCTCGGACAAAGCGGAGAAAATAGCATGAGCTACACCTGGATCATTTGGAACACCCAGAACTGCTACCTTTGCTACATTGCTATCATGGGCTACGCCACGAATTAAGAAATCCTTCTCTTCCATTGTATATGCCTCCCTAATCATAGTGCCTGGTTTGTTGGTAAAGGTTGAACGAACGTGGATTGGAATGTTGAAATACATACCCATCTCTACAGAGCGAGGCTGCATAACCCCAGCTCCCAGACGAGCCATCTCCAGCATTTCATCGTAGGTAATCTCCTTCATCTTGCGAGCATCAGGTACCAGACGAGGATCAGCAGAATATACACCGTCAACATCTGTATAGATTTCGCAGGCATCAGCCTTCAATGCACCAGCCAATGCTACAGCAGAGGTATCGGAACCGCCACGGCCCAGAGTTACAGGATCGCCCTTTTCATCGGCGCCCTGGAAACCTGCAACAACAACGATCTTGCCCTTCTCCAGCTCCTTGCGGACACGGGATGGCTTAATATCTACAATCTTGCCCTTGGTATGAACAGAATTAGTACGCATGCCTACCATAGAACCAGTCAGAGAAATAGCCTTCTGGCCCAGGCTCTTGAAAGCCATTGTCAGCAGGGAAATAGAAACCTGCTCACCAGTGGTCAGCAGCATATCCATCTCTCTGGAGTACTGATAAGGATTGCTATTTATGCCCTTGGCCAGCTCAATCAGGTCATCTGTGGTATCACCCATTGCAGATACAACCATAACAATCTGGTCACCAGGCTTTTTTTCTTCAATAATTCTCTTGGCTACATTCATAATCTTTTCAGTAGAGCCTACTGAACTACCGCCAAACTTTTTAACAATTAAAGCCATGTCTCTCCCCCTAAAATAGGTTTATTAGCCTGAATACGTTTCAAACGAGTTATATTATAATATAAAAAAAGTCATTCGTCTACCTCAAAAACACACTTTTTAACATTTTACCGTATGTATACATGAATACATTCATAAATTATTCCGAAATGTAAAGCTGTTCATCATATGGGAAGTACAAATGGCCACTGCCAATGCATCTGCCACATCATCAGGCTTAGGCGGCTTGGGCAAATTCAGAATCTTGGTTACCATATAGATAACCTGCTCCTTGGTGGCCTTGCCATAGCCTGTTACGGACTGTTTAACCTGCAAAGGTGTTCTCTCTATAAGACGGAGATTGTTCTTGGCTGCCGTTAGCAGAATAATCCCCCTGGCCTGGCCTACAGGAATAGCCGTATCCACATTGCGGTTAAAAAATAACTGCTCCACTCCCATAGCATCTGGCTGATACTTCTTTATCAGCTCATCCAGACCATCGTATATCTTCATCAGCCTATCCTGCATAGGCGCCTTGGGGCTGGTGGTAATAGCGCCATATTCATGGGCTATCAGCCTGCTGCCTCTAGCCTCCACAAAGCCATAGCCACAAATTGCCGTGCCAGGATCTATGCCCAATGCCAACATATCTAAGTTCACCTCGCAAAAAAGGAGCCGTCACATTATATCAATGTGACAGCCCCCATAAATCAAATTTTACTCTTCCTCGTCCATTTCGTAGTTGCCGTATACTTCCTGAACATCATCGTTTTCTTCAAGAGCATCCAGCATCTTCTGCATCTTTACAGCAGCATCACCCTCAACCTTAACGGTGTTATCGGGAACCATAGTAACCTCTGCGGAAACGGTCTCAATGCCCTTTTCGCCCAGAGCCTTTTCAATATCATCAAATGCCTCTGGATCTGCAATGATTTCGAATACATCATCCTCATTTTTCAGATCCTCAGCGCCAGCTTCCAGTACCAGCTCCATCAGGGCATCCTCATCATCAAAGGTTTCCTTCTCTACAACGAAAACGGCTCTCTTCTGGAACATCCAGCCTACACAGCCAGTCTCACCCAGATTACCGCCATGCTTGGAGAAGATGTGACGAATATCTGCTGCAGTACGATTACGGTTATCAGTAAGAATATCCAGCATAATAGCTGTGCCGCCAGGACCATAACCCTCATAGGTCAGCTCCTCATAATTGCTGCCATCAGATGCACCCAGGCCCTTCTGGATAGCACGATTGATATTGTCCTTTGGAATATTGTTGGACTTAGCCTTGCTGAGAGCCAGCTTCAAACGCATATTACCGGTAGGATCTGCACCGCCCATACGAACAGCAATGGTAATCTCACGACCGATTTTGGTGGTAATCTTGCCACGAATTGCGTCATTTGCGCCTTTTTTTCTCTTAATATTTGCCCACTTAGAATGTCCTGACATGTATATTACTCCTTTGTTTATTGTATAGCCTGTCCATAGGACAGATAAAAAGCTGTTAACCAGCATATTGACAGCCTATGCCCCAAAGAGCATGAACTGAAAATATGCCTTACAGCCATATAGCATTATTTTACCAGACGGTAGAACTTCTTCTTGCCCTTTCTCACAATAGCCTCACCATCGGTGAAATCCCCATCTGTCAATACGTAATCTGGATCTGCCACCTTGGCATCATTGAGAGAAAGACCATTCTGCTTAATCAAGCGGCGGCCTTCGCCCTTGGACTCAAATACCTGAGCACCCACTAGAATATCCAAAAGCTTCTGGCCCTCATTCTCAGCAGTCAGCTGAATGGTAGGCATATTCTCATTGGAGCCGGAGCCGCCAAATACAGCCTCTGCAGCAGCCTGAGCCTTGTCTGCCTCCTCCTGACCATGTACCAGCTTGGTTACCTCATAAGCCAATACCTTCTTGGCCTCATTAATAGCGGCATCCTGCAGGCTGCCCAGACGATGAACCTCCTCCATAGGCAGGAAGGTCAAAAGTGCCAAGCACTTCTCCACATCAGCATCGTCCACATTGCGCCAGTACTGATAGAAATCATAGACAGGAGTCTTTTCCTTATCCAGCCAGAGAGCACCACCAGCAGTCTTGCCCATCTTCTTGCCATCGCTTTTGGTCAGCAAAGTAAATGTAAGACCGTAGACCGCATCCCCAGTCTTGCGACGGGTAAGTTCTACACCGCCAATAATATTGGACCACTGGTCATCGCCACCCATTTCCAGCTTCAGATTGTAACGACGATGAAGCTCCAGGAAGTCATAGGACTGCATAATCATGTAGTTGAACTCCAGGAAAGTCAAGCCCTTTTCCATACGGTTCTTGTAGCACTCAGCTGTCAGCATACGATTAACAGTAAAATGAGGTCCTACATCCCGCAGCAGCTCAATGTAGTTCAGCTTGCGGAGCCAATCTCCGTTGTTAACAATCAGAGCCTTGTCGTCGCTAAAATCAATAAATCTAGCCATCTGCTCCTTGAAACGATTGCAATTGTACTCAATATCCTCATCTGTAAGCATCTTGCGCATATCGGTACGACCAGATGGATCACCTACAGTACCAGTACCGCCGCCTACCAGACAAATAGGACGATGACCTGCTCTCTGCATATGGGCCATAACCATCAAGCCCAGGAAATGACCTACATGAAGGCTGTCTGCTGTTGGATCAAAGCCTACATAGAAGGTTACCTTCTCGTTAGCCAGCATTTTCCGCACTTCGTCCTCGTTGGTGCATTGGGCAATATAGCCTCTTTCCTTCAATACATCAAAAATACTTGTACTCACTTTATCTATCTCTCCTTGTATGGGCCAATAGTTTTTTCTCTATCGGCCCCAACTTAGCAATTAATTAGCCTTTTTACCGCCAGCTCCCGGAACCGGTGCTGGTGCTGCTGGTGCCGGAGCTGCATCTGGTGCCTGTGGCGCAGACTGACCGCCAGCATTATTACCATTGGTCTGCTGCTGATTCTTGGCATCCTTTTTAGTATCCTTACCGTCCTTGTCCTTGGCATCCTTATCCTTTTCCTTATCGGAAGCCACTGGCTTATCAGAGGATTGTGTCAGATATGCACCGCTAAAATTCTTATTTGGCATGGACTGAACCGCCTTGGACATAAAGGCTTTCCAGATGGCTGCCGGGGTAGTACCGCCAGTCATATTTCCCATGCGGGAATTATCATCACAGCCTACCCAGACACCGGCTACCAAATCAGGTACATAGCCTACAAACCAGGCATCCTGATAATTATCTGTAGTACCGGTCTTGCCTGCTGCTGGTCTGCCAATATTGGCACCAGTACCAGTACCTCTGGCAATAACCCCCATCAACATGCTGGTCAGCTCATTGGCAGAGGTCTTTTTGATTGCCTGCTCAGATTTTGGATGAGCTTCCTCCAGAACCTCCCCCTTCTGATTCACTACCTTGACAATAGCCACCGGTGCCACATGAACACCGTCATTGGCAAAAGTACCATAGGCGCTGGTCATTTCCAGAGGAGTTACACCCTTGGTCATACCACCAATGGTCACTGCATAGTTCATATCATTGGCAGCGCCCTCCTTAACAAAGGTGGAAATACCCATCTTCTCAGCCAGATAAATAATTTTATCCATGCCTACCTCCTGAGCAATCCGTACCGTAGGTACATTCAAGGAGTGTTCTGCCACATAACGCATGGTAACAGTACCGCTAAAATTACGGCTATAGTTCTGAGGCTGCCAGCCCCCAATATTAATTGGCTTATCCTCAACAGTAGAGGATGGTGTCAAACCATTCTCCAAGGCTGCTGCAAAGACAAATGGCTTGAAGGCTGAGCCTGGCTGTCTTTCTGCCATAGTAGCACGATTAAACTGATCTGTGCCACGACCACCTACCATAGCCTTGATATAGCCTGTGGATGGTTCAATAGCTACCAGTGCTCCCTGTGGCTGCTTGTTGCCGCTGCCATCAGTGGAGTAGTTAGGTAGATTCTGCATAGCTGCCTCTGCTGCCTGCTGCATATCCTTATCCAAGGTAGTATAAATCTTCAGACCTTCCTGATATACGGCATCGGCGCCATATTTTTCAATCATCTGCTGAGTTACATAATCGATGAAATATGAAGCAAAATGATTGTCAGACTGAGGCTGAGATTTAACTAGATTTAGATTTTCGGCCTTGGTCTTGGCAGCTGTGGAACTGCTAATATAACCATATTTATACATCTGGTCCAAAACTACGCCCTTGCGCTCCTGAGCCGCCTGCAAATTGTTCAAAGGTGAGAAATAATTTGGACTCTTGGGAATACCGGCCAGCATAGCACATTCATTCAAATCCAAATCCTCAACATTTTTGCCAAAATAGGTTTTGGCTGCAGCCTGAACACCATAGGCACCCTGACCAAAATAAATCTGATTCAGATAAAGCTCCAGTATCTCATCCTTGGTATATTTCCGTTCCAGCTGCAAAGCCAGGAAAACCTCCTGAACCTTGCGTTTCAGAGTTCTATCCTGAGTCAAGTAAGCATTCTTGGCCAGCTGCTGAGTAATGGTAGAGCCACCCTCAGATACACCCTTGTTGGTAATATTGGCTATAACAGCACGCATAATACCCTTGGGGTCTACACCAGCATGCTCATAGAACCGCACATCCTCCACGGCAATAAAAGCATCCTTCAAATGCTCTGGAATCTTGTCAATTTTTACTGGCACTCGATTCTGTTCAGCATGAACATTAGCCAGCTCGTTGCCATTAATATCATAAATATGTGAGGAAGCCGCCGGCCTTACATCCTCCAAATCCTGCTTGGTATTCAGGGTTGCTGTCAGAAATCCGCAGCCAACACCTGCTATCATCACCGCCAAAATTACAGCAAAGACAGTCAATATTCTAGTACCGCTATTTTTCTGGGGCGGTTTATGAGCCTGCCTTGTTCTCTTGGCCGCTCCTGTACGCTTTTCCATGGAATGCCTCCTTAGTAAGAGTGATAAACATTTAATCACACAAATACAGAATACATTTTACCACAAAAATACCTTCTTGGGTAGACAATTATTGCAGTTCCACCAAGGTTGCCCCGGTTCCTCCTTCGCTCATATCAGCGAAATTAAAATTGGCCACATTGCGATGGCGCTTCAAATAACTGTGTACACCCTTTCGCAGAGCCCCGGTACCCTTGCCATGAATAATCAATACCTGACTCAAACCTGCCATAACAGAATCATCAATAAATCTATCCAAGGCTACTTCAGCTTCATCCACCATCATGCCACGAATATCAATATCCCGGTGGGCCTGCTGGGTTTTACCCATGAAGCTGTTGCCCCTGCTGCCAGATTTTTTGCCATTGCCAGCAGAAGTCTTTTTCTCCTTAGGAGCCTTGTCCACAAATTTACATTCCTTGGCCTTGACATTTATCTTCATACTGCCCAGCTGAATCTCCAGCTCCTTGCCCTTCACAGAAAGCACTGTTCCCTTTTGATCCAGCTTGGTGACATAAACAATATCTCCAGCCTCCAGCTCCTTCAAATCCACAGACTTGCGATAGGCCTTGACGGAAACAATACCCTGACGGACCTTGCCTGCTGCCTCATCAATTCTGGCTCTGGCCTCCTGAATGGCAGCCTGCCGCTTCTGGATGCCCTGATCGTTAAACTGCTCCTTCAGTTCTTTGATAACAGCCTCAGATTCCCGACGCATACGGCGTACCAACACAGCTCCCTCATCCTTGGCCTTGCGGATAATATCAGCCTTCTTCTGATTCAGCTCCACCCGCATAGCCTCAGCTCTAGCCTCCATCTGCTCCGCCCGGCGCAATCTGGTTTCAATATCCGCATTCATTTGCTCATAAAGCATTTTTTCCTTTTCCAACTGATTAATAACCTGCTCAAACTGGGCATGGTCAGCCTGAATCAACTGTTTGGCCCGAATAATCAGGGATTCGCTTAGGCCTAATCTACGGCTAATGGCAAAGGCGTTGCTGGCTCCTGGAATACCAATCAGCAGACGATAGGTAGGTCGCAGGGTAGCCACATCAAATTCCACACAGGCATTTTCAATACCCTCTCGGCCAAAGGCAAAGGTCTTTAGCTCGGAATAATGGGTGGTAGCCACTACAGAAGCCTTAATGGTCAATAACCGCTCCAGAATAGACATGGCCAAAGCCGCGCCCTCCTCTGGATCTGTACCTGCCCCCAGCTCATCTAGGAGCAGCAAATCATCAGATTCCACCTGCTCTAAAATAGACACCAAATGAGTCATATGAGCGGAAAAGGTACTTAGGCTTTGCTCAATGCTCTGCTCATCGCCAATATCTGCGTAAATATTATTATAAACAGCCATCTGAGAACCAGACTCTGCAGGCAGGAACAATCCTGCCTGACACATCAGCACCAAAAGGCCAAGGGTTTTCATGGTAACGGTTTTACCGCCAGTATTAGGACCTGTTACTAACAGCATGGTAAATTTTTCACCCAGAGTAATATCAATAGGTACCACCTTGTCTGCTGGCAAAAGTGGATGGCGAGCTGACAACAGTTTGGTTACTCTGTCCTCACTAATAATAGGCTCTGTGGCCTTCATTTCATAAGCCAAGGCTGCCTTGGCAAAGGCAAAATCAATCTGAGCCATGATTTCGCAATTGTCCATAAGCTGTACATCGTTTTTGCGAATCTGCTGAGAGGCATCCCGCAGAATCCGCTCCACCTCATGGCGCTCTGCAGCTGTAAGCTGTTTAATATCATTGTTAAGATTTACCACAGCCATTGGCTCAATAAACAAGGTGGAGCCGGTGGCAGACTGGTCGTGGACAATACCTGGTATGCTCTGGCGATACTCCTGCTTTACTGGCAGTACATATCTATCCCCACGCATGGTAACGATATTTTCCTGAAAATATTTCTGATATTCATTGTTGTGCAAAAGCCCTGCCAGATGATCCTTGATTTTGACCTGGCTAACCTTGATTTCCCGACGAATCCGCCGCAGCTCTACGCTGGCATCATCTCGAAGATTGCCATGCTCGTCTACAATATGCTCCAGATTCCGCTCCAGCTGGCCCAGAATCTCCAGATTACGGGCCCAGTTTTTCAAAATAGGAGCCTCCATTTCCAGCTCCTTGAAAAACCGCTTAATTCCCCGCATGGCATACATGGTAGTCAGAATATCCAACAGCTCTGCCGGGTCCAGAACAGCCCCTAAGCCAATTTTTTTGATACTCTCCCGAATATCCTTAATACCACCCAAAGGAGGATGGGCTGTAGAAGATACATATACTGCTTCAGCAGTCTGGCGCAATCTTTCCTTAACATCCTCACTATCGCTAACAGGCAGCAGTCCCAAAGCCAGCTCCTTGCCTAATTTGGTGCCTGCCTTTTCTGCCAGTCTGGATAATATTCTCTTATATTCTAAAACCTTGAAGGATTCCTGTTTCAATTTTTTCCTCCTATATCTATATTACAAAACGCCCCTAAAGTAGTGACCTCTGGTAATGTTCCTGCCCTCCAGCTTCTCTACCTCTGGTCTTTCTGCCTCACTGATTTCCTTACGGCGAGCCATGTAAATGCCATAGTTCTTTACCAGCTGGCCCAATTTATCCGGAGCCAAATACCTGCCATCAATGCGCAAACCAGCTATGCCCATAGACCGGAATTTCATAGCATGAGGCAGCATACTCAGCCTGTTGGCATTGAGAAGATGCATATGGCAATATTGATCCATCACCAATGGGAAGCGTATATTTTTTCTATCCTTGAGATAAAATTTCTTTTTCATAGCCACACATGGAGCTGAGCAATGTCCTGTATCCAAACCTCCTAGGAAACTGCCTGTACAGCAGTATTCGGATACCATCAGCTCCAAATGAGCATCTACCAAACATTCCAAAGGCAGAGGGCTTTCCTGTCCCAGCTTCTCTAGCTGAGACATATTCAGCTCTGGTGACAACACCACTCTATCTGCCCCCAGCTCCTGCAAATGCCGCAATGCCTCTACATTGTAGCTAATCAGGGAGTAATCAGCCTCTATAGGCAGACTGGTTAGCTGGCGCACTGCATGGAGGGTGCCAATATTATGCACACTAATAGCATCTATTGGATATGTATCCACCGTTTTCAGCCAGCTGTGGAATCTTGCCAGCTCACCATCTCTAATGATTCTAGGTGTGTTCAGCACAATTGCCGCTCCATATTCATGAGCCAGCTCTGCTGCCTGACGACACATATCCAGCGTGATCTTCTCATGGCTGTAGCTTTCTCCACCAAAGACAATTCTTCTGGCGCCGTTTGCCAAAGCTGCCTTTACACGAGGAATATTATCTGCCACTACCGTAATATAGCCCCCCTTGGTGGCAGGCCTTACAATATCTCTGGCCTCAGTTTTGGCCTGTCGGCGAAGCAGTTCCTGCTGAATATTGGCAATGCCTTGACGAATATTTTTGGCTGCCTGACGAGAAAGCTCTCCTGCCTGCTGTTGAAAATCTGCCAGGCGCTGATTTTCCAGTTCCTCTACAGCCTTGCGGCGAGCCTCGTTAATCTCACTAACAGGAATCATAACCTGACCTGCAATATCTACATCCAGCTCCTGCAAATGGAAAATACTGCTGCCCAAACGGCCCAGCTGTTTTTCTACTACTTCCCTGCTTAAAGGCCGTTTCAAGGCTGGCTCCCCAATGAACTCAGTAGCTGCCACGGCTACATGGCCTGCCTCATCCTCCAGCTGAATAACCAATGGCTCCCCTACAGATGCTGTAACCTGAGCCTTAATATTATATCTACGGACAGGAGCGCCAGAGGCGTACATAGCCTTTGCTTCCTCCATTAATTTACTATCCAGAACCTTAAAGGCTCTATCTCCTGGGAACACCCTGCCTTCAACAGCAAAAGCCACTACAGTGCCAGAAGGCCCCTGCTGAACAGGCACCAGATTTTGCATGTTCAGACCATCCGATAATTTATCCTTATGGGATGCAGCCTTACCAGCTTTCTGCTTTTTGCCTTTAGTGTTTTTGGCATTTTTACTATTCTTAGATTCCTTGACCAGATACAGCTTTTGAATGGTAGTGGTTACTCGTCCCCCTACCTTTACCCAGAAGTCTACCTGATCTCCGGCCTGCAAATCTGTATTCAGCTTCATAGACACCATGCCATTGCCGGTATCATAGCTTAGAACTCGACCTAGCATCAGGCCTCTATTATTTGGCCGTTTGTCGCTCATCATATTCCGGCCCTGCTTTTTTTCCAAATAGGCTGTAGTAAAATCCCGATTAAAAATCTGAGCCAGGGCCTGACTGTCCTGAGGACGTACCTGAAAATCTCCCTGAAGCCAGCTATCCACAGCCCGCCGATAACAGCCTACCGCTGTAGCCACATATTCTGGCCGTTTCATACGCCCCTCGATTTTAAGAGAGCTTACTCCTGCTGACAGAAGCTCTGGCAGCAAATCAATGGTTTTCAAATCCCTGGGACTTAAAAGATACTGACCAGCGCTGCCAGCTAACAAATCATTATCATTTTCATCCACCAAAGTATATGGCAGGCGGCAAGGCTGGGCACAACGACCACGATTGCCACTGCGTCCCCCAATCATACTGCTCATCAAGCACTGACCAGAATAACATACACAGAGAGCACCATGAACAAAAACCTCTATCTCTGCCTTGGCTTCACTACAGATATGACGAATAGCCTCCAAGGACAGCTCTCTGGACAGCACCACCCGGCTAAAGCCCAGAGTCTCCAAAGCCCGCACTCCTTCCAGATTGTGTACTGTCATCTGGGTACTGGCGTGCATAGGCAGTTCTGGCACAACCTCTCTAACTATGCGGGCTGCTCCCAAATCCTGCACCAGTACAGCATCTGCTCCTGCCTCATAGAGAAACCGCAAATACTGCTTCAATCCTGGCAATTCATTATCATCAACAATGGTATTTACAGTTACATGAACATGAACATTTCGCATATGGGCAAAATGTATGGCTTCTTTTAGCCCCTCTTCATCAAAATTATCCGCATAGGCACGAGCGCCAAACATATTTCCCGCCAGATATACCGCATTGGCACCGCTCTCCACTGCTGCTGCCAACGCTTCCCGGCTGCCAGCCGGTGCCAAAAGCTCAACCACAATAAAACCCTCCGTTATCCACACACCCCAGGTTAAAAAAGCCTGAGGAAACTATTTCGTTCTAACCGAAATATTATATCAGAAAATCTATATAAAAAAAAGAGAGCCACAACTCTGTTTGACAGAATTATGACTCCATAATTTGTAAAACTAACTTTCACTTCGTCTTTAGTCAATTTTCTCAATCCGACATTCGTGCTTGCGGCTTTTCTTGTCATAACTGATGCCAACCAGCAGTATCTGACCATGATAGTCCTGCAATGCCTCAACATACTGTTTTGCTTTAATCTGCTTAATAGCAGTATTTGCTCCCTTGTCCCATTTCAGCTCAACAATCATAGCTGGTTTATCAGCATATTTTTTTCGAGGCAAAAATACCATGTCAGCAAATCCTTTACCTGTTGGCATTTCTCTAACCATAGTATAATATTCTCTCGCCGCATAATATGCCAATGATACAACATAGGAAAGGGCATTTTCATCATTGTACTGCAAATGACTGGTTTCAAAATGGGCTGCTTCAACACCAGCCGCTACCGCCTCCTCATCCCTGTCAAATGTTGCCTGAAGGAGCTGCCTGGATTTTTTTACAGAATTGACAATCTCATGCCATCGGGAAACGCTTGTTGCTGTAACAAACTCCTGCATTACTTCCTTGTTGGGGATAAATACCTCTTGTTTTTCTACATCGTAGGCTAGGTAACCTAAGTGCACCAAAAGAGAAAAAATATCCTCATATGTATTAAAAGTTACCATATCATTAGCAAAACTACGCACATCAATATGCAATCTGTTCCCTGCCATTAGGGTAATAACAGCATCCCTCAGTCCGTCGAAATTCATATCAATATAGATACGCAATGCATCAAAGGTTTCTGTCTGATTCCAATAGCTGTCAAAGAATCTGGACTGCATAGCAGAAACAATAGACCGAGGATTATAGATAGACCCGCACATAGGAAAAGTATATCCATCATACCATTTTTTTGTTTCCTCGAAATCCATCTGGTATTTTTGGCACAGTTCTTTTACTTCACTTTCCGTAAAGCCGGTAAATCCAGCGTATTCCACAGGATTCATCATGGAAATCTCTCGAAACATATTCAAGGCAGAGTGGGTGCCATATTTTTTGATGGGCAGTATGCCTGTCATATAGGTCAAGGCAATACAAGGATTGTCCTTGAGCCAATCCCTCAAAAAATCCAGATACATTTTTTGTTCTTGCAGATGATTTTTTTCCTCCCGGAAAATGCAGTCCCATTCATCAATCAAAATGACAAATTTGCGTTTAGTATGCATATGAACATCTTGCATAGTTCGTATCATATCTGTATCATCAAAGAATCGCAAGCCTGCATATTCTGTCAATAAATCCCACAAAACATTCTTCCTTACCCATGCCAACAGTTCGCTCATGTTTTTTGTTCTGCTTAATGCCGACTGCATATTCAAGTGTAACACATCATATTGTCCTCTATGCTTGTCAAAATCACTGTTGTGTGCAATTTTCAAACCTTCAAAACAATTGTTTTTTGCTGTCCTATCATAATATGCCGACACCATGTTCATAGTCATGGATTTGCCAAATCTTCTTGGACGGCTAATACATATATATTTTTCATTTGTATTGATGATTTTATTCAATTCCGCAATAATATCACTCTTGTCTACAAAAATCATACTGTTAAGTGACTGCTGAAACATATCACTGCCAGGATTGAGATATATTCCCATATTACCGCCCCTTTTCTACGATATCCCACACCTCTTTCCCTTATACTATCACACTTTTTCTATCAACGCAAAACAGCAGCCTTCCCCTAAGCAAATTCTATCCCTTTTCGAATATATTTTTCAATACAATCATATTGTGCCATTATCCACTCTGATTACCGTACCCGTTATGGATTTTGAATTGTCTGACAGCAAAAAATATACTGTTTCGGCGACACTTTCTACATCTGTAGCTTTTTTCAATGCTGTTCTTTGATATATTTTCTTTCTCTGCTCCTCTGATAGTTTAGCACTTATAGTAGTTTCCATAAAACCAGGCGATACAACATTGGATCTAATACCACGAATTCCCCACTCACGTGCAGTATCCAAAGAAAATGCTTCCATAGCTCCTTTAGTTGAGGCATACATTGCCAATCCCTTATAACCCGTATGGGCTGAAACCGATGATATATGTACAATGCTGCCTTTAGTTTTATGCAAAATCATATCCCTAATTGCATACTTAGTCAGCATCATAGGAGAATATACATTTACATGATACATCCCATCTAACTTATCATAAGACAAATTGGTAACTATATCATCATAGGCCATAGCTGAATTATTCACCAGTCCATATATAGTGCCTATCTTTTTTATCTTTTCCTTATACAAATTTTTTATTTGCTGAGTGTCTGATAAATCGAAATTAATATGTACATAATTTTCATATTCTTTTTTTATACTCTCAACAACATAATTTTCTTTACGGCTTATTCCTATTACACCATATATGCCATCTTTTAGAATTTTAAGTGTTATAGCACTACCTAACCCTCCACTATCACCAGTAACAATAATCCACTGCATATTATCTCACCTTTTTCCCAGTACGTGACCGTTTAATTTCAGATACCGATTTAATAATTCTTGGCAATTTATATGCCTGCAATTCATTCTTAATTTTAGAAACAATTTCTTTTTTTAACGCTTTAAAATCTGTATCATCGGAAGCAACTACATCTGCTACTAATAATTTACCTATTACACTATTATCTCTGCCATATACTACAGTATCTATCACACCTGGAACCTGCATAATAACATCTTCAACTTCCAAAGGATTGACCTTATAACCTCCGACATTAATAAAATCAGAATCTCGGCTTAGAATTTTAAAACTTCCATCCTCATTCATACTAACTATATCACCAGTATCGTACCATTCTTCATCAACTACAGTATGCAATACCAAGTTCCTGTGCAAAAGCAAATGACAATTCTGAGATATCTTTACTAAATCTCGCATATTATCAGGAATAGTAAATGATTCATCTTTACCTGACAGAATACTTCCTACCTCTGTGGATGCATAAATATTACGAATTCTAGCATTAGGAAATTTTTGTTTTACTTTTTTCAATAAAGTATTAGAAAACTTTTCACCTCCAAAGGTAATATTATGCATTAATTCATTTGTTTTATTGTCTGTTAATATGAAATTTCTATAATAAGTAGGCGTTGCAGAAATACAATTACACTTGTACTGTTCAATTAAGTCATTAGCCTTTTGTGCATTTTCACCAAAAACATTGACTATTGTATTAATATTCAACACCGCCTGTAACAGCACCTGAACACCAGCAAAATGAGTGCAATTATAAGCAAAAGCCCATATATCATTTTTATGTTTAGGGGAAACTTTTATATTGCGTAACAGACTACGCAATGTGTGATCAAATTTCTTTGGCAATCCTGTAGTCCCAGAAGTAAATATTCCTACTTTCACTGTATCAAGATTATCATCTATAGCACGACAAATATCTGTATAATTTTTGATTTGCCTTGGTTTGTCTATAATATAGCTTTTAGATAAATCCTTTTCATTCAAACCTAAATTAGCTAATTCTTTATGAGAAAAATCTCCATCCAATAGTACAAGACTTTTTCCATTCAATATACCAAATAATACGTCTTGTATAAATTGACACACATCAGAAGTATATACATAGTATTTCCCCTGCTTGCGCTTAGATAGTGAAACAAAAATATCATCATATGACAATGCATCTTTTAAGGAATTGCTATCATAATAAAATGGGATCATTTTATTTCTTCTCCACCAACGCCAAAATATCAGCTACATTATCAACAATTCCAGCCTCAAAAACATCAACATCAAATTCATCTTCTAACTTAGCAGTTAATAATGCCAAATCTAGAGAATCTAAGCCTATATCTTTCCGCAATGACATATTTTCTGTTATTTTTTCTAATCTATCTTCATCTTTTTCTTCTCTAATATCATTTAAAATAATTGCAAGGCGTTCTAACATAACAAATCCTCCTGTATTATAAGTTCAGCCACATCTAAATTTTATCTTTTGTGTTAATTGCATTTTCTTTTTATGCTCTTCCCAATCTGTTCTACTTATAGTTATACGTAACGCAACCTCTTCCTTGCCATTCTTTATATAGACTTCTTCCTTGCCAGGAATTTCTTTATACCCTAAAAATTTATCAACGCGTAATGCATCCTTATTATTTTTAAATACGCTGGTTTCTAAATGTTCCATATTTAAATTTGTAAAAGCATATTCCATTGACATATAAGCAAGATTAATTCCTGCATCCATAGGCACATCCAATTCTCCTAAATATACCCCCGGCGAACATATCATATTTACATCATCATATTCCGTATAGCCTATATAACCAATTGGTCTGCCTTGATAACAAAATACCAGATTTCTCTTAACCGGATAGTCCTTGCTTCTTTGAAACCAAGCCAAATGCTCCTCCCATGTAATTTTGTGATCAGTCAGCATTTTGCTATGCACTCTTTCCGAATTTCGCCAGTCCAATACCAGCCGCAAATCCTTTTCTTCCAATGGACGAACAGAATACTCTTCCATATTGGCAACCCCTTTATCCACAGTTTGTAAATCAAAACGACAAAAGTCCCCCCCTAGAGCACAATAATGGTATATTGTGCTCTAGGAAGAGACTTATTGACCTTATTTTACCATATTTTAATGTTAGAGAAAAGCTATTGCTAGATATTTCCCTTCTATTACTTATCTTTTCTAGTCAAAATAGTAGAAAGATAATTCAGCTTTCTGCCTTTTTCCTGGCTGATGTCACGAATAATCACTTCATCGTCCAGGCCGCAGCGGCTGGCCAAGACAGCCTGTTTTGCCAAGCCTTCTGCTGCCAGCATATCTATAACCTCATCAGAGTTCTTATAAACCTTCATCAGCACTGCATTGTCGCAGGTTTTAAGAGCTGCCTTGACTCTTTCCTCTGGCATATTGGCAGGAATAATGCTGAGAATGCAATCTCCCTCCACAATTGGGGTATTGGTAGCGCTGCCAATCGCACAGAAGGCTGGAATGCCAGGAATGGTTTCAATCTCCACCTTTTCCTGCTGCAGCAAACGGAAAACATAGATGTAGGTGCTGTAAAACATCGGGTCCCCAATAGTCAAAAAGCCCACATTCTTTCCCTGCTCCAACAGGGCCAATATCTCCTTTTTGTTATTCTGCCAAGCAGTATCATCAGCAGCAAAGCCAACAGTCATAGGAAAAACCTGATAAATAATCTCTGTCTCAGGACGGATATGCTCCTTAGCAATATTCAAAGCCACAGAACCATCCTTCTTTTCCGTTTTAGGGGCAATAATCACATCCAGCTTCTTGATGGCGTTTATTGCTTTGACGGTCAAAAGCTCTGGATCGCCAGGGCCTACACCAATACCATATAATTTACCTGTCATAAAATAAAAACCTTCCTTTCATGGTAAAACCAACTTCGAATATTGCTCATACATTTCTATATATATTTTTTCTATTATCTATTTTTATCCAGCAGATAGCGCTTCAAGGCATCCTGCCAATCAGGCAAAGGCCGAAAGCCCTGCTCTGCCAATTTGCTGGTGTCCAACCGACTATTAAACGGTCGTTGTGCCTTACTGATGCCATATTCCTCAGTGGTAACTGGCAACACCTCCACAGGCATATCCGCCTGACGGAATATTTCCTTGGCAAAATCATACCAGCTAATATTATTGCCCTCATTGGTGGCATTGTAAAATCCATATTTTTCAGATTCTATCATATCCACCAGCAGGCGAGACAAATCCAAGGTATAGGTTGGTCTGCCAATCTGGTCATTAACCACCTTGAGCTGAGAATGATTACTGCCTACCCGCAGCATGGTATCTACAAAATTGCCTCCGTTACGGCCGAACACCCAGGAAATCCTGACCACAAAGAATTTTTTGAGACATTCTTTTACTACCAGCTCTCCCATTAGCTTGCCAAAGCCATAAACATTCATGGGATCATAATCCTGACAATCTGCCTGCCAAGGCTCTGTGCCCTGACCATTAAAGACATAATCTGTGGAAATATACATCATCTTGCAACCCAAATAATTGCAAGCATCTACTATATTGGATGTGCCCTCACCATTAACCGCCAGGGCCTTTGGCTTGTTCTCCGGCTCTTCTGCACCATCCACATTGGTCCAGGCAGCACAATGAATAACTGCATCTGGTTTTACAGCCAGCAATACCTGTCTTACATTCTCCCGCTGACAAATATTCATTGAATAATAGGGTGCACTACAGACAGCCGTACCATCCTGTACCCCGGTGTATTTTTCCCCACTGCCAGAGGCAATGGCTCCATGGCCTCTAGCCACCAGCTCGTTAACTACATCATGGCCCAGCTGACCATTGGCTCCTGTTACAAAAACCTTCATCTTATTAGCTCCTTCAAGGTGCCCAATTTTTTGTCCTTGTCAGAAAGGTTCAAGGCCACACCATCCACCAAATAGCCCTCAGAATCTGCTGTACCCTTGTATGTACCTGTCAACATAGGCCAATCTATACCAATCTCCGGATCATTCCAAGCTAAACCGCCTTCATCACCAGGATGATAAAAATCCGTTACCTTGTAGCAAAATTCTGCCTTCTCACTAAGCACCAAAAAACCGTGGGCAAAGCCCTCAGAAATATAAAACTGCTTCATGTTTTCGGCAGAAAGCTCCACGCCGTACCACTGGCCATAGGTGTTAGAGCCGGGACGCAAATCCACAGCCACATCAAAGACCTTGCCTTGGATTACCCGCACCAGCTTTCCCTGAGGATGCTTCTTCTGGAAATGCAAACCTCGCAGTACCCCCTTGGTACTCATGCTTTGATTATCCTGCACAAAAACCATATCCAGACCTGCCTCATGCATATCCTGTTGATTATAGGTTTCCACAAAATAACCCCTGTTATCGCCAAAAACAGTAGGCTCTATAACATAAAGTCCCTCAATGGGAGCCTTTGTTACCTTTATCTTTCCCAATTTATTTTACCTCGCCTTTGCTGCCATACATCTTGGCATAGTATTCCTGATATTCGCCATTGATAATGTCCTGCCACCATTTTTTGTGCTCCAGATACCACTTAATCGTCTTTTTGATACCATCCTCAAATTTAGTTTCTGGCAGCCAGCCCAGTTCCCTATGAATCTTGGCTGGATCTATAGCATAACGACGGTCATGGCCCTTTCTATCCTCTACATGGACAATCAAGCTCTCCGGCTTGCCCAGTTCCTGACAAATAATCCGCACAATATCTATATTGCGCTTTTCATTGTGACCGCCTACATTGTAGACCTCTCCCACCTTGCCATTGTGAATAATCAAATCAATAGCCCGGCAATGGTCCTCTACATAGAGCCAATCCCGCACATTTTCGCCGTTGCCGTACACTGGCAGAGGCTTATCTGCCAGGGCGTTGGCAATCATAAGGGGAATCAGCTTCTCCGGGAAGTGATAAGGCCCATAATTATTGCTGCAGCGACTAATGGTCACAGGCAGGCCATAAGTACGATAGTAGGCCATAACCAGCAAATCAGCACTAGCCTTGGAGCTGGAATATGGACTGCTGGTGTGAAGAGGTGTTTCCTCCGTAAAGAACAAATCTGGCCTATCCAAAGGCAAATCTCCATAAACCTCATCGGTAGAAACCTGATGATAACGCTGGATACCATATTTGCGACAGGCATCCATCAACACTGCGGTGCCCATAATATTGGTTTCCAAAAAAATTCCCGGATTCTCAATGGATCTGTCCACATGGGATTCTGCCGCAAAATTTACTACTATATCAGGCTTTTCCTCCTGAAACAGCTCATCCAGTGCCTGTCTGTCACAAATATCTGCCTTGACAAAGCGGAAATTATCCTGCTGCAGCACTGGCTCCAAAGTAGAAAGATTTCCTGCATAGGTCAGCTTGTCCAGACACACTATGCGATAATCTGGATGAGCCTGCAGCATATGAAATACAAAATTGCTGCCAATAAATCCAGCACCGCCAGTTACTATAATAGTCATAAAATATCTCCTAAAACCATAATTGCCTTGAATGGCCAGCCTTATGGCAAAATATCAATAAATTTCCCCTCCAGTACATCCAGCAAATACCGTCCATACTGATTTTTCTTCAACACCTCATAGGTGGACATAACCTGCTCTTTGGTAATCCAACCATTAAGATAGGCAATTTCCTCCAGACAGGCAATCTTACGATGCTGATGGGTTTCCACCGTCTTAACAAAATTGGTAGCCTCTGCCAGACTTTCGTGGGTTCCCGTATCCAGCCAAGTAAAGCCCTGGCCCAACAGCTCCACGTTCAACCGCCCAGCTTCCAGATACAGCCTGTTCAAATCCGTTATTTCCAGTTCACCACGGGCAGATGGCTTCAAAGTCTTGGCCAGCTCCACCACCTGATTATCGTAGAAATACAAGCCAGTAACACAGTAGTTGCTCTTTGGCTGAGCCGGCTTTTCCTCAATGCTAATAGCATATCCCTGCTGGTCAAATTCCACAATACCAAAGCGCTCTGGATCGTCCACATAGTAGCCGAAAATAGTAGCTCCCTGACCTGCCTCTGCCAAATCCACTGCCCTTTTCAGCCGATCATTAAGGCCTTGACCAGCAAAAATATTATCTCCCAGTACCATAGCCACCGTATCATTGCCAATAAAATCAGCACCTATAATAAAGGCCTGGGCCAAACCATCTGGTGATGGCTGTACTGCATAGCTAAGATGCAAGCCGAATTGACTGCCATCCTTCAGCAAAGCCTCAAATCTAGGTGTATCTGCCGGGGTAGATATAATCAAAATATCCCTAATTCCTGCATTCATAAGCACAGACAAGGGATAATAAATCATCGGCTTGTCATACACAGGCAAAAGCTGTTTGGATGTTACGGTTGTCAACGGGTACAATCTAGTCCCAGAACCTCCTGCCAGCACTATTCCCTTCATAACGCCCCTCCTTAATCCGTTAATAGATTCGCTTTTATTATAGCACAGAACAACCATTTATTGAAACAAATTAACTAAGACTTCTTCTTACTCATAGCCATGACTACACCTACCACAATCAGCAAAAAGCCTAGCCAGAACCACAGGGTTATAGGCTCTCCCAACAGCAGCCACCCCAGCAGAGTACCTACCACTGGCTGCCAGAACATAAACAGCCCTGCCGTAGAAGCATCCATATAAAGCAAGCCCTCATTCCACAGTACAAAACCTCCTGTGGTGGAAATTACACCCATATAGCCGATACTTAACAATACTGTAGGACTTAGCAACAGATTCCAATCTTCCTGGGCAGCCAGCCACCAAATAGAATAGGGAGCCAAGCATATCAAGGCCACAATCAGCCCGTAAAAAGTCAAGACAATAGGCGAATAATGCTCCAATAGCTTTAAAAATACCGCCATAAAAGCCCAGGTAATAGCTGCTATCATCAGCAATATGCCACCCCAAAGATTTACCTGAAAATTATCTGGATCGTAAACAATCAGCATAACACCAATAGTAGCCAAAACCACAGACATAATCCGTCCCAGAGTCATTTTTTCCTTTAATATCCAACAGCCAAAAACCACCATAAAAGCCGGTGTAGCTGCTGTTATAGTGGAACCTGTCTGGGCAGATGTCAACAAAGTACCTGATTCCTGGGTAACAATAGACAGGGTTTGACCTATTAACCCAACCAAAGCCACCAGCTTCCAATCCTTCCGCTGAATACGCCAATCTACATGACGATAGCTTCCCAAAGCGTAAAGGGCAAAAAATGCCAATATATAACGACACCATACCAAAGGCACCGCCTCAATGGAGCCTACCACCAGTCTTACAGCCAGAAACAAACCGCCCCAGATGATTCCTGCCAGAGAAAGGCAGATTGCCCCCTTCATGGTTTTACTCACATCATCAACTCACAATCTTCTACACTATTCCCACACTCGCAACCATAACTTACCGCAAGTATATTTTGCCACACATTTTCCCTTTTTTCAATTAACAAAAAAGTAGCAATTCAATACTCAGCATTGAACTGCTACTTCCTTTTAAATTTTAAAGCTGAACTTTAGCCTGCTTGGCATCCTTTTCAGTAATATATCCCTGCTCTGCCTCCAACAGCTTGTCAGCTAACTGCAGCTGCATTTCTACCTGCTGATAAGAAGTACCGCCATAGGAATTGCGGTTCTTGACACAGGTTTCTGGGCTGATAGCCTCGTAAATATCCTCTGCAAAGAGGTCGGAAAGCTTCTGGAACTCCTCCATAGACATATCTGCCAGCCACTTACCCTGCTCAATGCAGTAGTGAACAGCCTTGCCAGATACAGCATGGGCCTGACGGAAAGGCATCCCCTTCTTCACCAGATAGTCTGCCAAATCTGTAGCATTGGAGAAATCCTCTGCCACAGCCCGACGCATAACATCCTTCCGCACCTTCATGCCACGAAGAATCCGGGCATAAACTGCCAGACTGAACTTGATGGTATCAATGGCATCAAAGATGCCCTCCTTGTCCTCCTGCAAATCCTTGTTGTAAGCCAGTGGCAAGCCCTTAACAGTGGTCAGCATAGCCATGAGATGGCCCATAACCCGACCGGTTTTGCCTCTTACCAGCTCGGATACATCAGGATTCTTCTTCTGAGGCATCATGGAAGAACCAGTGCAATGAGCATCATCCAGCTCAATAAAGAAGAACTCACGAGAACACCACAGAATGGTTTCCTCACTGAGACGGGACAGATGAACCATGAGAATGGAAGCCGCAGACAGGAATTCCATAATATAATCCCGATCAGATACTGCATCCAGACTGTTGCTATAGATAGCATCAAAATTCAACTGCTCAGCCACAAAAGGTCTGTCAATTGGGAAGGTAGTACCAGCCAGGGCACCTGCTCCCAAAGGCATAATATCACAGCGCTCATATACCCCACGGAAACGGTCAAAATCCCGCTTCAACATGGAGAAATAAGCCATCATATGATGGGAGAAAAGAATAGGCTGTGCTCTCTGAAGATGGGTATAGCCAGGCATAATCACATCGCTGTACTTGCGGGCGGTTTCCACTAAAGCTGCCTGCATATCCAGAATCAGCTTCTCTACCTCTACAACCTGACGGCGGATGAACATATGGGTGTCCAAGGCCACCTGGTCGTTACGGCTGCGGGCGGTATGCAGTCTGCCACCAGCCTCGCCAATAGCATCAGTCAATCTTTTCTCGATATTCATGTGAATATCTTCCAGGGCAACCTCAAAGGAAAAATTGCCCTCTTCAATTTTCTTGTAGATATCCTTCAAGCCCTTGATAATATCATCACGGTCTGTCTCAGAGATAATGCCTACCTTGGCCAGCATGGTAGCATGAGCAATGGAGCCGGCAATATCCTCATTGTACATACGCTTATCAAAATCAATGGAAGCCTGAAAATCATTTATCATCTCATCGGTGGACTTGGAAAAACGACCACCCCAGAGCTGCTCTGCCATATTATTTACCTGCCTTTTCCTGCATCAGAGCACGAACCTTCAGTGGCAAGCCAAAGAGGTTGATAAAGCCTTCTGCATCAGCCTGATTGTAAACATGATCCTCCTCGAAGGTTACAAATTCCTGATTGTACAGGGAATATGGAGACTTGGCACCAGCGCTCATAATATTGCCCTTGTAGAGCTTCAGCTTTACAGTACCGGTTACAGTTTCCTGAGTGCTGTCAACGAAAGCAGTCAGAGCCTCACGGAGCTGGCAGAACCACATTCCATCATATACCAGCTCGCCAAAGCGGATAGCTACACCCTCTTTGTAGTGGAAGGTAGCACGATCCAGGCACAGATACTCCAGCTCACGATGAGCATAGTAGAGAATAGCTCCACCAGGATTCTCATATACACCACGGGACTTCATGCCAACCAGACGGTTCTCGCAAATATCCACAATACCTACACCGTTGCGAGCACCAATCTCATTGAGAACAGTCAAAAGCTCTACAGCGCCCATCTTCTTGCCGTTAACAGCAACAGGGTTGCCCTTCTCGAAGTCGATGGTTACATATTCAGCCTCATCCTTGGCATTCTCAGGAGCCTGAGAAACCAGCATCATCTCGTTGTGAGGCTCATTCCAAGGATCCTCCAGATCGGAACCCTCATGGGACAGATGCCAGATATTCTTATCCATGGAATACTTCTTGTTATCAGTAGGAATCTCAATATTGTGAGCCTTGGCATACTCAATCTCCTGAGTACGGGACAGAAGATCCCACTCACGCCAAGGAGCAATAATAGCCATATTAGGAGCCAGTGCCTTAACAGTCAGCTCGAAACGAACCTGATCGTTGCCCTTGCCGGTAGCACCGTGAGCAATGGCATCAGCGCCTTCCTTCTTAGCTACATCAACCAAATGCTTAGCAATCAGTGGACGTGCAAAGGAAGTACCCAGCAGATACTTGCCCTCATATACAGCACCAGCCTTCAAAGTAGGCCATACATAATCCTCCAGGAACTCCTGAGTCAGATCCAGAATATAGCACTTGGAAGCACCGGAACGCAATGCCTTGTCGTGAATAGCCTGCATATCATCGCCCTGGCCAATATCAGCACAGCAAGCAATAACCTCGCAGCCACCATAATTTTCCTTCAACCAAGGGATAATAACGGAGGTATCCAAACCACCGGAATAAGCCAATACGACTTTCTTAAACTCTGCCATAATTTACAACTCCTTAAATATCATTCAATATTATGCAAATGTGCCTGTAGCACCTGCTATCAAAATTTATCAGCCCATAGTCAAGGCCATAATAGCCTTCTGGGTGTGGAGACGGTTTTCTGCTTCATCAAAAATAACATCAGCATAGGCCTCCAGAACATCATCAGTAATTTCCTCGCCTCTATAAGCTGGGAGACAGTGCATAACAATAACCCGCTTGTCAGCCACCTTTAGAAGCTCCTCATTTACCTGATAATCCTTGAAAATCTTCTTGCGCTCATCATGCTCTGCCTCCTGGCCCATGCTGGCCCAGGTATCAGTAACCACAATATCAGCATCCTTGGCAGCCTCAAATGGATCATTTACCAGCTGGATTTTGGCCCCGGTTTCCTTGGCATCCTCACAGGCATTCTTATAAACCTGCATATCAGGCTCAAAGCCCTTTGGATTAGCGGAAACGAAATCAATACCAGCCTTGGCACAGCCATACATGTAGGAATTGGTCATATTGTTGCCATCACCTACATAAGCCATCTTCAGGCCCTTCATGTTCTTGCCCTTGTGCTCCTGAATGGTCAGCAGATCTGTCAGCACCTGGCATGGATGTAAAAGGTCAGTCAGGGCATTGATAACAGGAATATCAGACCACTGAGCCAGCTCCTCTACTCTCTCATGGCCATAGGTACGAATCATAATACCATCCAGATAGCGGGACATTACTCTAGCTGTATCCTTAATAGGCTCGCCACGGCCCAGCTGCAAATCACGATTAGACAGGAACAAAGCCTGACCGCCCAGCTGATACATACCTGTTTCAAAGGAAAGACGGGTACGAGTAGAAGATTTCTCAAAAATCATACCCAAGGTTTTGCCCTTGAGGATATGATGCTCAATACCGGCCTTCTGCTTGGCCTTGAGCTCATGGCCCAATGCCAGGATTTCATTAACCTCATCCACAGACAAATCGTGGATGGAAAGCATATCCTTACCTTTTAACATCTAAAAACCTCCAATTTGCATACCTCATAATAATAGTACACTAACATGGTAAATTATACTACATTCGTGTGATATTGTGAACATTTATCCGCAAAGGTATACAATATATTAATGTATCTTATCAAAAAGCTTAGTGCACCTTATGCATAAGCAGGTAATACCTCCTCTAAGGCATCGCATACCTCATCAATATGCTCCTTGGTTACAATCAAAGGTGGTACAAACCGCAGTACATTGCCAGCAGTGCAGTTAATAATAGCCCCCTTGCCCAGGCAGTCATTAACAATATCCCGGCCAGGCTTGGTCAGCTCCATGCCAAGAATCAGGCCCATGCCCCGCACTTCCTTAATCAAAGCAGGATACTTGGCCTGCATAACCTCCAAACGGGACTTCATATAATTTCCCATTTCCGCTACATGCTGCAGGAAGTTTGGCTGACCTACAATGTCCAATACCACATTAGCTGCGGCACAGGCCAAAGGATTGCCACCAAAGGTAGAACCGTGATCTCCTGCGTGGAAGGCTGCTGCTACCTTGTCAGTAGCAATAAAGGCACCTATAGGTACACCGCCAGCCAAGCCCTTGGCCAGAGTTACCACATCAGGCTTAATGCCGAAGTTTTCATAAGCAAAGAACTTGCCACTTCTGCCCATACCGCTCTGGATTTCATCAAAAATCAAAACAGCATTGTACTTATCACAAAGCTGACGCACCTTCTGCATATATGCCACATCAGGAACATGGACACCGCCCTCGCCCTGAATAGGCTCCAGCATAACAGCAGCAGTCTTGTCACTCATAAGCTTTTCCAAAGCCTCAATATCATTATAAGGCACATAATCAAAGCCAGCTGGCAATGGTCCAAAGCCCTCATGATATTTTGGCTGGCCAGTAGCAGTCAGCGTAGCAATAGTACGGCCGTGGAAGCTGTGGATGGCAGAGATAATCTGAGATTTATCAGCATCAATGCTGTGAGCATATTTACGGGCAATCTTAATAGCACCCTCATTGGCCTCCGCGCCGGAATTACCAAAGAATACCTTGCCCAAACCGCTAAGCTTTACCAGTTTTTCTGCTGCATCAGCCTGTACCTGGGTGTAATACAGATTGGAGCAATGAATCATTTTGCCAGCCTGGTCTGCCACAGCCTTAACCAATTCCTTGTGATTATGCCCCAGCACATTTACCGCAATACCGCCCAGAAAATCAATATATTTATTGCCCTGAGTATCATATACATATACACCATCACCATGATCCAGGACTATCTTGTAGCGGGCAAACACTGGCAAATAATCCTGGGCATCCTTGGCATATATCTGTTCATCAGTTAACTGCATATCAATATCTCCTTATTTTACCACCTGGGTACCAATACCACTATTGGTCAACAGCTCCAGAATAATGGAATGAGGCTGACGGCCATCAATAATATGCACCTTGTTAGTACCGCATTCAATAGATTTCAAGCAGGCTTCAATCTTAGGAATCATACCACCGGAAATGATCCCATCCTTGATATACTCTCTAGCCTCTGCCACTGTCAGGGAAGAAATAAAGCTGTCCTTGTCGTTGAAATCCTTGTAGACACCTTCAATATCCGTCAACAGCAAAAGCTTTTCGGCGTGAAGAGCACCAGCTATTTCCGCTGCCACATAATCAGCATTGATATTGTAGCTTTCGCCATCCTCACCAACGCCAATAGGAGCAACTACAGGAATGTAGCCATTGTCCAGCAAATCCTGCAAAATCTTGGTATCTACAGATTCTACCTGACCTACATAGCCAATATCCACCTTTTCCGTATTGCCTGCGTCATCATAAACAGTGGCCATTTTCTTGCTGGCCTTAATAAGACCGGCATCCTTGCCGCTAAGACCTACAGCTCTAACACCACGACAGTTCAGCATATTGACAATATCGGAATTAACCTTGCCATCCAACACCATCTCTGCAATCTCTACGGTTTCCTCATCGGTTACTCTAAGACCGCTGACAAAATCAGACTGCTTGCCAACCTTTTTCAAAAAGGAGGTAATATCTGGACCACCGCCATGCACGATAACAGGACGAATACCTACGTATTTCAGCAGACTTACATCCTCCATAACCTTCTGCTTCAAATCCTCGTTAATCATGGCATTACCACCGTATTTAACTACGATGGTTTTGCCATAAAATTCCTGAATATAAGGCAAGGCCTCAATCAGAGTGCCAGCCTTTTTTTCTGCATGCTTCATAATTGCCATATTTTCACCCCGGTTTCAACCAGCCAGTGGCTATCAGGTATGATATTCACCGTTAATCTTTACATACTCATAGGAGAAATCACAGCTCCAAACAGTAGCCTCAGCCTCTCCCAAGCCCATCTCTATATCAATAACAATATCATGCTCCGCCATAATATCACGGATAACATTCTCGTCGAAATCAGCACCTAAGCCATTGGCATAAACTGGCACACCGCCGAATTTAATAACGGTCTTTTCTGGCACCATTGGAATACCGGCATAGCCTACGGCGCAGATTACACGGCCCCAATTTGGATCCTCTCCAAAGAAAGCGGTCTTAACCAATGGAGACTTAGCCACACTCATAGCTACGGTCTTGGCATCAGCAAAGGTCTTGGTGCCATGCACATTAATGGTCAGGAACTTAGTAGCACCCTCGCCATCAGCTGCAATGCGCTTGGACAGCTCACGACACATATTGCCCAATACCTCACAGAACTTATCATACTCAGGAGTATCAGCCTGAATCTCAGCCATACCAGACTCACCGTTAGCTAATACCAATACAGTATCATTGGTGCTCATATCTCCATCTACGGAAATCATATTGAAAGTAACCTCTACGATTTCGGACAAAGCCTTCTGCATCAGCTGGCTGGAAATATTAGCATCAGTGGTAATATAGCAAAGCATGGTAGCCATATTTGGCTGAATCATACCAGAGCCTTTGGCAATAGCACCAAAGCGAACAGCCTTGCCACCAATCTCTACCTCAGTAGAGCAAGCCTTGGAATAAGTATCAGTAGTAATAATAGCATTGCCAGCATTCTTGCTGCCATCCTCAGAAAGCTCTGCTGCAGCAGCCTTGATACCAGCAGCCAGCTTGTCCATAGGCAGGTTGACACCAATAATACCAGTAGAGCCTACCAGTACATCATCAGCCTTACAGCCCAGCTCCTCAGCAGCCAGGGCAGCCATCTTGTGGGCATTAGCCAGTCCAACCTCGCCAGTGCAGGCATTGGCACAGCCAGCGTTAGCTACAATAGCATGAGCGCTGCCGGTCTTTACTACCTCACGGGAAACAATAACAGGAGCTGCTGCTACCGCATTCTGAGTAAATACACCAGCTACGGAAGCCTCCTTCTCTGTATAAATCATTGCTAAATCAAGATTGCCGCTTTTCTTGATGCCAGCCTTGACACCAGCAGCCTTGAAGCCACGAGCAAAGGTAACGCCCGCTGCTGCATTTTCTTCACTAAACATAGAAATTCCTCCTAAAAATGTATATGAATGTATAAAAATACATCATTTAACCTTTGTTATGCATATTCCGCAGGATTTTCCTTAAGGATATACAGGCACCATATCCAAGCCCAAAGCTTCATCAAAACCATTGGCAATATTGAAGTTCTGCACAGCCTGACCTGCTGCACCCTTAACCAGATTGTCAATAGCAGACAGCACAATGACTCTGTTGGTGCGGGAATCCACATGCCAACCCAGGTCGCAGTAGTTGGAACCGCGAACATTCTTGGTAGCAGGATAGCCTCCCAAGCCCAAAAGACGGATAAAGTGCTCCTTGCCATACAGCATCTCATAGGCAGCAGTTACCATATCATCGGTAACCCCTTCCTTCAGCTTTGCATAGCAAGTGCTGAGAATACCTCTGGACATAGGCACCAGATGAGGCGTAAAGTTCAGCACAGTGCTTTCGCCAGACAGCTCGGTAATGGCCTGCTCAATCTCTGGGGTGTGACGATGAGTGGCTACGCCATAGGCCTTGAAGCTATCATATAGCTCAGGGAAATGATTGGCCTGCTTGGCGGAACGGCCTGCTCCGGATACGCCGGATTTGGCATCAATAATAATGGTATTAACATCAATCAGATGGTGCTTGGCCAAAGGTGCCAGAGCCAGAATACTAGCGGTGGTATAGCAGCCTGCATTACCAATAATCTTGGCATCCTTAATCTGCTCTCTGTTCAGCTCTGCCAAACCATATACTCTTGGTGCATCCTTGTGGGTATGAGGAACCTTGTACCAAGCTTCATAAATATCTGTGTCATTGAAACGGTAGTCAGCCCCTAAATCAATAATACGGGTAGGCATATTCTCCAATGCCTTGCCTACCTTCATAGCATGGCCATGAGGCAATCCGATAAATACAAAATCACTGTCCTGACCGATAGTTTCAATATCCTTCATGCTCATCAGCTTCTGATCATAAATTCCCTTTAGATGGGGATAAATATCGGAAATGGCCTCACCAGCATGACTTTCAGATGTAATATGCACTACCTCTGCTTCTGGATGATTATGCAGAATTCTTAAAAGTTCTGCACCTGCATAGCCTGTAGCACCAATAATACTAACCTTTTTCACAAGCACATCCTCCTTTTGCTTTTCATAATTATACAGCTTTTATGTATATTATGCAATATTAGAAAAATTAATATTGGCTTGTTGCAAAAATTATATCCACTGTAATGGCATTTTCTTTTCACAAAATAGGGGTTATAATATATTTACATACTTTTTTAATTTTACACCAGAAATTTTTATTAGACAAGGAAGAATAATATGTTAATGAGAAAAATAAAAAAAGTCTTAAAGTGGCTGGGGGCTATGCTCCTGGTATTTGTAATTTCCTTTCTGGGCACTGCTGCCGCAAATGACAGCTTATCTGTCGACCAGATTTTGACGGGAACGAGGCAGATTGTTTCCCTAGGCGAAAATCAAGTATCTCAAGAAAACAGCCTGTCTCAAGGCATAGATGCTATGGAAAGCAACAGCACCTTGAACAGGCTGGAAAGAGTATTTTTCTTGAAGCAGGCAGTAAATTCCCGGATTAATTCTGCCAACTATGTTAAGCTGCAGGATATTCCTGAATCCTTGCAACAGGCAGTAGTAGCTGTGGAGGATAGAAAGTTCTACAATCACTGGGGCTTTGATATGGAGGGTATCTTCCGTGCCTCTCTGGTAAATCTTCAATACGGCCAGGTCAGAGAGGGTGCCAGCACCATTACCCAGCAGTTGGTAAAAAATCTTTTCCTTAGCCAAGAGCAAACTATGGGCCGCAAGGCAGAAGAATTTGTTTTGGCTATGGATATGGAGCTGAACTATTCCAAGGATGAAATATTGGAGCTGTACCTTAATACCATTTATTTTGGTTCTGGCTATTACGGCATCAAGGAAGCCAGCGAGGGATATTTCGGCAAGGAGCCTGCTATGCTGGCTCTCCCAGAATCTGCCATGCTGGCAGGCATCCCCAATGCTCCATCCCTCTATTCCCCTTATGTAGATTTCATGCTAGCCAAAAAAAGACAATTCATTGTCCTAGATGCCATGACCGCCGCCGGCTACCTGCGGGAATCCGTAGCCGACGACGCCAAAATCAAACCCATATACCTAGCCCATTAACAGAGATAGCTTTGAACAAAGTCTTGACTTGTTCTACTTTTCTCCATTATAATATTATTAAGAAATAGGTTATTTAGGGAAAATAATGATCTTACCCTTTCAGCAAGGAGGAATAAAAAATGAAAAATTCACAGACCATAAAAATCGTCGCCTGTGCCATGGTACTGTCTGCAGCTATAACTGCTGGTGCCTTTACCAACTTTGGTACTACCAGCTTTAACACTAACAGCACTGCCGCCCAGAGCGCCCCCAACAGCAGCGTTTCTATAGAGCAGGCCAAGGAAATTGCCTTGAATCATGCCAACAAAACCGCTGATCAAGTGCAATTTGTCAAGTCCAAGCAGGACTGGGAGCACGGCCGCAGCGTATACGAAATTGAATTCATCTACCAGGATGGCAGCAATTACATAGAGTATGACTATGAAATTGATGCCTCCACAGGTCAGATTCTCAGCTATGATTATGACATTGAAAACTACCAGCAGTACAAACAAATCATCGACCAGGCCAATGTAAATATCAGCGAGGAGTCCGCCAAAAACATTGCCCTAGAGCGTGTTCCTGGTGCCAGCTATAGCAATATCTACAAATTCAAGCTGGAGTTTGATGACACTCGCTGGGAATACGAAGGCAAGATTATCTATGACTCCTACGAATACGAATTTGAGATAGATGCCAATACCGGTAATATCTTAAAGTGGGAAGTAGAATCCATCCATCACTAATTCAATAGCTTACCCTGAAAAACAAAACTCTCTGAAGCATTTTCGCTTCAGAGAGTTTTTTATTGGCAATTTTTATATCTAAATTATTTAGCTTCCTTAGCTGCTTTCTTAGCCTCTTCCTTTTCCAGCTTCAGGATCGCCTTATCTTCCTTTTCCTTATCCTCAATAGCCTGCTTCTGAGCATCAATAAAATCGGAGAAGAAATCCTTAGCTATCTCAGTGTACAGCAGGGAATCTCTAACCGCAGACTTTGGAGCCAGCTTTCTATAAGCATAGACAATCTTATTGGTGCGAGCATCATAAACATCAAAGAATACATTCAGACGAGTACCATCATTCATAGAAGTACCATTGGAAATAGTAGTAATAACATAGGCATCAGCATAAAGACCAATATTATTCTTGTATTCCTTAAAGGCCTTGCGGCTGTCCAAACGAAGAATGTCAATATGACGGGCAATCTTAATATTCTGACAAACCTCTCTATAAGAAATGTAATTCAAAACATTCTTCTTATCCACCAAAGTACCATTCATGAGAATCTCAGGAATATCATCTATTTCTGGCTCTCCCTCACTGGTAGGACCATTATAAATAGAATCTGCAATAGCCAAGGTCTGAATCTTTATCAAGCCTTCGCTATCATATACACGAGCGTCACTGACACCAGTTCCCCCCAGCAGTCCCCCTGCAAAGGATACCTGAGTACCTAACAGGAATACACACAGCATCAGTACAAGCTGCAAACCTCTCTTCATACAAAAACCTCCCTATGAATTAACAAAATTAAAGCAGGCTGATTTTCTCCCATGAGGCCAATCTCAATCAACATACCATAATATACTTTATTACAAATCGGCCAAAAAGTCCATTAAAATTACATGAGAGTTCCAGAAAGCTTATTGTCCAAAAATCTTCTTTGCCAAAGCCAAGCCTGTTTTGGTGGTAGCCAAGCCCCCCTCCGCCGTTTCCTTAATAGCCCTTGGCATGGAACGACCTATACGATTCATAGCATCTATCACATCATCTGGAGGAATCACAGACTCCACCCCTGCCAAGGCCATATCCGCTGCCAGCATGGCATGAACAGCAATAAAGCCATTGCGCTTTACACAAGGCACCTCTACCAAACCAGCCACAGGATCACAAGCCAAGCCCAAGAGATTTTTAATAGCCAAGGCCATGCCATGACCAACCTGCTCAGGATTACCCCCTGCCAGCTGTACCAAGGCCGCCGCAGCCATACCAGCTGCTGTGCCACATTCCGCCTGACAGCCACCATAGGCTCCTGCAATGGACGCATTGGCCTCTATTACCATGCCAATACCTGCGGCTGTAAATAGGGCCTCTACAATCTCATCCTCTGTGTTGCCGTTTTTCTTGGCCCCGGCATAAACCGCAGCCGGCACAATACCACAGGAACCTGCCGTAGGACAGGCTACAATTCTGCCCATAACAGCATTAACCTCGCTGACGCCAATGGCACTGGCAGCAGCCCGCAAAACAGCTTCCCCAGTATATCCCTGCTGACTATAGCTGCAGAGCTTTACCGCATCTCCCCCAGTTAACCCGCTGAGGGATTTCTCCTGATTCTGACAGCCTCGCTGCAAGGAATCCACCATCACCTGCCAATTTTTTCTCATAGTCTCTATTTGAGACTCCTGAGAAGTCAAATTGTTTTCCGCTTCCCAAGCCATAACAATCTGACTAATAGGGCAATGCTCCTCCTTAGCCAGATGAACAAGCTCCTCTATAGAATTAAAATTTATCATATAGTGCCGCCTCCTCCAATAGCTGGAATGGCAAAGGCTTTCAGAAGTCGAGGAATTTCACTGCAATCCTCCACCACCTCTGTTGACAATTCATCATCGGTTTCCAAAATCATCATGGCCTCCTGCCCCCGCATTTTGCGGGATACTCTCATGTAGGCAATATTAATCTTATAGCGAGCCAAAATAGAAGTTACCCTATTTACAACACCAGGACGATCCTTGTGGACAATTATCAAAGCCGGATATTTGCCTGTTAAATCCACATCAAAATCTCCAATTCTAGTAATCCTAATATTACCTCCCCCTACAGAGGCCCCCTCTACCTGTATCACCCGGCCACTTTCTCCAGTTAGCTTAATAATAGCCGTATTAGGATGTGCCTCTGGTATATCCACTGGTGCAAAGGAATATACCAATCCCTGCTGTACCGCTATATCCAAGGCCTCCCGCAGCCGCATATCCTCTGGAGCAAAACCCAGGATTCCCCCTAACAGCGCTTTGTCCGTACCATGTCCTCTATAGGTCTGGGCAAAGGAGCCATGAAGCAAAATTTCTGCCTTTACGGGCTTTTCCCCCAGAATCTTTCCAGCCATCAGTCCCAATCTGGCTGCGCCAGCCGTATGAGAGCTGGAAGGGCCAATCATTACTGGGCCGATTATATCAAATACGCCTCTCATATATTCTCCCCTATTCTAAAAGAAGCTGATCCTGCAAATATTCACAGAATCAGCTTCTTTGCTTACCAAAAAATTATTTAATCAAGCCATGAGCCTTCAAAGCCTTTTCCAACTGCTGCTCATGCTCTGGCTCCATCTCAGTAAGAGGCAGACGCAATGGCCCAGCCGCATAGCCCAGCTTCCGCATAGCTACCTTGACTGGAATAGGATTTACCTCGCAGAACAAGGCATTAATCAAATCAATAGCCTTAATCTGCATATCCGCTGCTTCCTTTACCTTGCCATCAAAATAATTCTGACAGATATTGTGGGCCATAGCTGGTGCTACGTTGGACAATACAGAGATTACACCATAGCCACCCAAAGAAAGAATAGGCACAATCTGGTCATCATTGCCAGAATAAATAGCCAGCTCATCACCGCAGGCATGGCGAATCTTGGCTACAGCACTCAAATCGCCGCTGGCCTCCTTAACAGCCACAATCCGTGGATGCTTGGCCAATTCAACAAAGGTAGAAACCTGAATATTTACACCGGTACGGGATGGTACATTGTACAAAATAATAGGAATATTTACCGCATCTGCAATGGTGGTAAAATGCTTTACCAAGCCCTTCTGAGTACACTTATTATAATAAGGGGTGACTACCAGCAGGGCATCTGCACCAACCTGCTCTGCATAAACAGACAGCTTCACAGCATAGTCAGTCTCATTGGAGCCAGTACCTGCAATAACAGGAATACGTCCAGCTACCTTTTCTACTGCATATTTGATAGCAGACCTATGCTCATCATCAGTCATGGTAGCAGACTCACCAGTAGTACCAGTGATAATAATAGCATCTGTGCCACCAGCAATCTGATCCTCAATAATCCGGCCCAATTCCTCAAAATTGATGCCATCCTCTGTATAAGGGGTGATAATGGCTACGCCAGCACCCTTAAAAATTTCCTGCTTCAAAAGAACTCCTCCTAATCGACATATATTACTTTCAATTATCACATTTACCTGAACCAAAGTCAAGAGGTATTAATCCATAACAGGAGTCAGCTTCTGGAACAACCCCTCATTGGTCTTAATAACCCCGGCATTGCCAAATACACAAAGGTTATTCTCCTCCATGCAGGCCTCAATGGCTGGTGCCAAATTGCGAATATCCTCCACGGTGGTATGTAAAAGCTGCTGACGGCGCTTCTGTCTTTCCTCATAGGTAATACCCCGGAAATACAATCTTTGAGCATTGTTACCCAAGAGTCTTGGCGTCATAGGAGTATCTACCCCGCTCATGGTGCCGATAATGTATTTGGTCATTTCTCTATCAGAAGCTTCAAATCCTCTCAGGAAATCCGCAGTTTCATCAAATACCTTAATGGTTTCTGCCAGATTTGGATCCCGATAGGATACAAACATCATATCACCATCCAGATTAAATCTCGTCATAGCACCATAGGCACCGCCCTGAACACGAATCTTCACCCAGAAATATTCATATCTCAGCAGCATATCCAATACCTGGTAAGCTCCTGTCATTTCGTAGCCCAACTTGTATAGATTAGCGCCCTTAGCCACATACTGCACCTGGCTGGAGGACATTAGAGCCTCCTGCTGGTTCTCCACTGGCAGAACATAATCCTGCATCTGTACAGACTTATTGGCGCTGGCTTCTGCCAATGCCTCCAGCAATGGAGTAATCTCCTGAGCAAATTTGTCGTAAAGCCCTTCCTCAATAGTAACGCCCATAACCAGATTCTGGCTGTTAAAGAACAGCTCTCCAACCTGCTGCAGCTTGTTACAGAAATCCTCCACATTTTCCTCAAATTCATCCGTCAGTTTCTTTACCACTGGGTACAAGGACAGCTCACCGATTTCATTGTAAGCACCAGCCTTGGAAATAAAGGAATTAAGCCGAGCCAAGGCTACCTGCACAGAGGATTGCAGCATATTCAGCTCCATTTCAGATCTATCCTGCTGCAAAAGCTCCAAAATACGCTTCTTATCGTCATATTTGGTGGTCAAAAGAATTTCTGCCAGAATATCTGCCAATTCTGGCACCTTCCGGGCAAAGGCCTTGGCTGTTACCTTGAAATAAGGTGCCATACTATCAGCCTTGCCAGACTGGGTGAAATTAACAATATCAAAGCTGATGCCGCCAGTATTGAGGTTTACCCTATTGGTCATATCCTCATAGCTGGTGTTTTCCGTATCTACCAAACCAAGAATGTCGCAATAGATATAGGCATAAGGAATCAGCTCCTGTGGTATTACATCTGCCTTAAAATAAAGGTTTAGATAGACAATACCATTGGTATCTGCCGGAGTATAAAGCACCTTAATATCCTTTAGTTCCTTTTCCTCCAAAGGAATCTTCTTGGCATTAGGTTCAATATCCTCTATCTTTAGCAGTGGAATAGTGGCCAAAGCCTCTGGAGAATCCGGTGTCTGCTGCCGGAGCTTCAATTTAGCCGTATTCTCAATAATCTGCTGTAACTCCTCAGTCGACATCTTAGCCTTAATGTCTGCCAGCTTTTCAGCCATAGCCTGCTCCTGTTTTTTGGCCATTTCCTTGTCAGGAGCCATAATAACCACAGCCCCAAAGGTATTATCCAGGAAGTATTTTTTCAGCAATTCCTCGTAATAATTCCCTGCCAGCTTCTCCCGCAGATCTACAATATCCTGCTCGTATCTCAGCTTGGTCAAAGGATCCTGGTCATAAAGCCAGTTTGTCATCAAGCTGATATTATAAATCAATCCCTTTGGATAGGAACCAAAATCTGCCTCCCGCAGCTGGAACTCAAAGAGATTCAGAGCAGCCTCCAGGCTATCTCTATCGATGCCATTTTCTGCCAAATCCGTCAGGGTATTATGAATAACCTCCTTGAACAGCTCCACCTTATCAGCCTCGGCACCATTAACGGTAATGGTCAAATATGGCTGATGGACATTGGTTTCCAAATGGGAAGAAACATCCATACCAATACCAGCATCAATCAATGCCTTCCGCAAAGGAGCTGCCGGAGTTTTCAACAAAGCCTGCTCCAAAAGCTGCAAGGCATTTACCAGCTCATGGTCCCCAGCCTTAGCCATAACCAGATTATAGCTCAGGAAGGTCTTGCCCTCGGTGCTTTCCTCCTCCCCAATAGGATAGGTGGCCTGAATCTCCTTCAAATGACCAAAGCCCTCCTGCAAAGGAATATGGGAATCCACCTCCACCACATCAAAATGGCTAAGATATTCATCGCCAATAAAAGCCAGCTTTTCCTCAATATCCATATCACCATAAAGGTAAATATAGCTATTGGATGGAGCATAATATTTCTTGTGGAAATCAATAAACTGCTCATAGGTAAGGTTAGGAATAGCTGCTGGATTGCCACCGGATTCACAGGCATAGGTATTATCTGGGAACAATGCCTTCATCACCTGATTTTCCAGCAAATCCTCTGGAGAGGACAAGGCACCCTTCATTTCATTATATACTACACCGCTATAACGCAATGGCTCCTCTGGCTTTTCAATCTCGTAGTGCCATCCCTCCTGCATAAGAATCTCCGGCTGATTGTAAATAGCAGGATAGAATACTGCATCCAGATACACATCCATCAGATTGTGAAAATCCTTATCATTGCAACTGGCCACTGGATACATGGTTTTATCCGGATAGGTCATAGCATTCAGGAAGGTATTCAAAGAGCCTTTCACCAGTTCCACAAAAGGCTCCTTGAGAGGAAACTTCCGAGAACCACACAGGGTGGAATGTTCAATAATATGAGGTACGCCAGTATCATCCTCTGGAGGAGTTCTAAAGGAAATAGAAAATACCTTATTATCATCCTTATTCTGAAGATACAGCAAACGGGCGCCGCTTTTCTCATGGTGGAACTCATAAGCTGTGGAAGCTGTCTCCTTTACCTCCTCCCTTCTCACCAATCTAAAACCATGTACAATATCATTAATCTGCATAAAAATTTCCCTTCACTATTAATAATTTGCTTCCCGATTAATCTGCTGGTCGGATTTCCCCAGCACCCAGCCCAAGGTTTTCAGCTCACCAAAAATCATGGCCCGCTGCTCACGGAAATCTGCCCCAGTACCACGCATCTCCTTATATCTCTGACGGCATTTCTCATACCGAGCGTGAATCTCCGGCATACTCCGCATTTTTTTACCCATTTCCGTAGTATATCCTGTAGAAATCGTAGACATATTCAAACCATCCTCTCATGGAATAATCTAAGCCTTCACAAAACTCTTACCTTATATTCTACTACAAAAAAGAGCCCTCTGACAATGCCAGAGGGCTCAAATTTAGGTCTAGAATTATTTGTTGAAAATATTCTTCAGGGCCTGCTTGTTAACATCACGGTTCAACTGAGCCAGATAAGTGGTCAGCTTGATGTTCTTAGGGCAAACCTCAACGCAGTTCTGGGAGTTACCGCAACCGGTAATACCGCCCTTGCCCATCAGAGCATTCAGGCGCTTCTCCTTGTCGAACTTTCCGAGTGGATGCAGGTTGAACAGGTATGCCTGAACGGATGGAGATGCACCAATAAAGTCGGACTGTGGGCCAACATTAGGGCAAGCCTCCAGGCAACATCCGCAGGTCATGCAGTGAGAAATCTCATATGCAGTGGTAGCGGTGTAAGGATTCTGAATAGGAGCATCCTTAACCTCCCAAGTACCATCAACCTCAACCCATGCCTGTACACGCTTCAAGCTCTCGAACATTACGGAGCGGTCAATCAGCAGGTCACGGATTACAGGGAAGGTTCTAGCTGGAGCCAGATGGATTGGCTGCTCCAACTCATCAATCAGAGCACAGCAAGCCTGACGAGCCTTGCCGTTGATAACCATCATGCAAGCACCGCAAACCTTCTCCAAGCAGTTGCATTCCCAAGTTACAGGAGCAACCTTCTTGCCGTCCTTGGTTACAGGATTCTTCTGAATCTCCATAAGGGAGGCAACAACATTAAGAGCAGGACGATAAGGAATCTCGAATTCCTGAGTATAAGGTGCGCTGGTAGGGCTGTCCTGACGCTCAATGATAAAAGTAACTGTTTTCTTCTGTTCTGCCATTCTACTTTGTCCTCCTCTTATTCCTTCTTCGCAACAGCATAGTTACGAGGACGAGCCTTGATGAGAGAATGCTCGAACTCCTCATATTTTACGATTGGCTCTTCAGTTGCAGGATCATAGTTAATAACTGTGGTCTTCATGAATCTGGAGTCGTCACGCTTGAAGAATACCAGCTCGTCGTCAGCATCATGACCGCGGCCATCAGCTGCGAACTTAATGTTTTCAACGCCTACCAGCTTCTCCTTCTGCTCAGCAGTCATAGCATCATAATCGCTCTTCAGAACAATCTTAGCATGAGCACCACGGGACTCATCACGGCAACGAGCAGCCTTGGTAATAGCCATTGCATAAAGAATCATATTGCGGAGCTGGCGAACAAACATAGCCTCCTGGTTAGCCCAGTTGCCATGGTCAGTCAGACCAATATTGTCCCAACGCTTCAGAATCTTCTTCAGCTCTACGAGACACTTATCCAAACCATTGTTATCACGCTCGATGGATACATAGTCATACATGATATCGCCCATCTCCTGATGCAGCTTATGAGCATTCTCAGGACCATTCATCTGGCGAATCTTATCATACTCAGCCTGAACCTCCTGACGAGCTGCTTCCAGCTCAGCATCGGTCAGAGCCACACCCTGCTTGCCTTCCTTGCAGTACTTCATAGCCTCAGGGCCAGATACAGTACCGGAATATGCAGCAGACAGCAGAGAGTTAGCACCCAGACGGTTTGCACCGTGGTACTGATGGTCACACTCACCGGAAGCCATCAGGCCAGGAATAGTGGTGAAATGCTTTCTATCTACATAGATACCGCCCATGGAATAATGAACGGAAGGGAAAATCTCCATAGGAACCTTACGTGGATCCTTACCTACAAACTCAGTGTAGATCTCGATGATGCCGCCCAGCTTGCGCTCCAGATAATCTGCAGGAATATGGGACAGATCCAGATATACACGACGCTCGTTATTGATACCCAGATGCATGTGGTCGCAAACCTTGAAAATAGCACGGGATGCAACGTCACGAGGAACCAGGTTACCATATGCAGGGTACATTTCCTCCAGGAAATACCAAGGCTTGCCATCCTTGTAAACCCATACACGGCCACCCTCACCACGGCATGCCTCAGACATCAGACGGTTCTTGTCAGAGCCTGGGATAGCGGTAGGATGAATCTGGATAAACTCAGGGTTACCAATAGCTGCACCCTGCTGATATACAGCAGATACAGCAGAACCATTACAAATAGTTGAAGCGGTGCAACGGCCAAATACCTGACCAGGACCACCAGTTGCCAGAATAACAACATCAGCAGGGAAAGCCTTAATCTCCATGGAGTTCATGCTCTGAGCTACGATACCACGGCAGATGCCATCCTTGTTTTTAATGATTTTGATGAATTCCCAGAACTCATACTTGGTTACGCCACCCTTAACTTCCCAGCGACGAACCTGCTCGTCCAGAGCATACAGCAGCTGCTGACCAGTAGTGGAACCAGCAAAGCAGGTACGCTTATTCTTCTGACCACCGAAGTTACGCAGGTCAAGAACACCCTCTGGAGTACGAGTGAAAGGTACACCCATACGATCGAACATCTTAATGAGCTTTGGAGCAGCCTCAACCATGCCCTTTACAGCCAGCTGGTCAGCCAGGAAGTCACCGCCATATACGGTATCATCAAAATGCTCATAAATGGAGTCATGCTCACCCTTGGTGTCCATGCAGGCATTGATACCGCCCTGAGCACAGAGGGAGTGAGAACGCTTTACTGGGCAGTAAGAGAACAGGTCTACTTCGCCGCCAGCTTCACAAATTTTAAGGGTAGCCATCAAACCAGAAAGACCGCCACCAACTACAATAATCTTATTTTTAGCCACGTAGTTTCTCTCCTTATACAATATTTTTAACTACGAAAATGTCCTGCTTATGCCAAGTAGGAGAACATGAAAGCCAGAGTCAGCAGGCACATCAAAGCGCAAAGACCCATAGCTATCTTGTCCACTACACGCTGAGCGCGAGGACCCTTTGCAATACCCCAAGTCATGCAGAAGGTAGTGATACCATTGCAGAAATGGAAGATTGCAGCAAACATACCCAGGGCATACAGTACAAATACAGCTGGGTTAGAGAGTACACTCTGAACTAGTGCATAGCTGATATGCTCGCCCATAATCCCCTTCAGGTAGATACGGAGATAGCCAACATGCCAGATGAGGAAAGCTACCAGATACCAAGCAGTATAGCGCTGGAGAGCAAACTTCCAGTTACGGGAGTAGCCATAGCCGCCAGTGTTGTTCTTTGCATCCAGGGCAATAACGATACCATAGATACCGTGGAACAGAATAGGCACAGCATAGAGGCAAATCTCAATAGCCAGGAAGATTGGTGCTGGGATCAGCTCCATCATTTCCAAGCCCTGGTTGAATACCTCTGGACCACCCATAGCTGAAGCATTTGTCAGCAAATGCTCAATCAGCACGCCGCCCAGTAACAGCAGACCGCAAAGGGAATGTAAACGGCGCAGATAAAAAGATACGTTAATCATTCTAGACCTCCTAAATATATTCTTTCCTATGGAAAGTAATTGTACGCCTTGGAGGAGTAATCAGTTAGGTTCTGACAGAGCCTCCGGTGCGCAATTATAATCTACGATATGGAGCCTGACCCATTTCGTAGAAATTATTGCCTTCAGAATCGATTACAACGATTGCAGGGAAATCTACAACCTCCAGAGCTGCCAAAGCCTCTGGGCCCAGCTCAGGATAAGCAATAACAGTGTACTTCTTTACGGACTTAGCAATCAGAGCAGCAGCGCCGCCTACAGCAGCAAAATAAGTAACACCGTTCTT
>SAMEA104315422__coassemble_120_pt1 | contig 56124 bp, 54 predicted proteins | sample SAMEA104315422__metabat2_low_PE_041 | metagenome-assembled genome bin SAMEA104315422 (sample SAMEA104315422) | gut metagenome | biome: Monkey gut; feature: monkey-associated habitat; material: faeces | place: China | collected 2013
AAAACACGGACATAACGACTTTCATTTACAATATTTGAGGAGAGAGGTAACTCGATAATTCAGAAGTTTGCTATGTCATAAAAAACAACCGCTGGCTTATACAAGCCAACGGTTATTTTAACATATAGCATATTATTCGATTGATTTGCCACAGGCTCTGAGACGAGCCATAGCACGCTGCAAGGCAATCTCGGCACGCTTGTTGTCGATAGGTGGATCAGTCTGACGACCACTCTTGAAGGCCTCCAGACGCTCTCTTGCTCTATCATATGCCTTCTGGGCACGCAGAACATCAATCTCCACAGGCAGCTCTGCTGCAGAAGCCAGCACCGTAATCTTCTCCGGCTGAACCTCCATAAAGCCACCAGCCACAGCAATCAGGGACTCTGTGCCATCAATCTTCACCCGCATGGCATGAGGTATCAAACCTGTAACCATAGGAGCATGCTTAGGCAGAATACCCAGCTCGCCAGCTGTGGAACGAACAATCAGCATATTTATATCGGCTGTATAAACAACCTTGTCAGGAGATACAATCTCTAGCTTAATAGTAGCCATTGATTAACCCTCCTTCTTCAGCTGCTCCGCCTTTGCCACAACCTCTTCGATACCGCCTACCATGTAGAAGGCAGCCTCTGGCAGGTCATCATATTTACCCTCCAGAATTTCCTTGAAGCCACGGATGGTATCCCTGAGCTCTACATACTTACCAGGAGTACCGGTAAATACCTCGGCTACAGCAAATGGCTGAGACAGGAAACGCTGAATCTTACGGGCACGAGCAACAGTCAGCTTATCCTCATCGGACAGCTCCTCCATACCCAGAATAGCAATAATATCCTGCAGCTCCTTGTACTTCTGCAATACAGCCTGTACGCCACGGGCTACCTCATAATGCTCTGTACCAATAACATTAGGATCCAGAATACGGGAAGTAGAATCCAATGGATCTACGGCTGGATAGATACCCAGCTCCGCAATCTGACGAGACAATACTGTGGTTGCATCCAGATGGGTAAAGGTACCAGCTGGAGCAGGGTCAGTCAAGTCATCGGCAGGTACATATACAGCCTGTACAGAGGTAATGGAACCCTTCTTGGTGGAGGTAATACGCTCCTGCAAAGCACCGATATCAGTGCTGAGGGTTGGCTGATAACCTACTGCGGAAGGCATACGGCCCAGCAGTGCGGATACCTCAGAACCAGCCTGAATGAAACGGAAAATGTTATCGATGAACAGCAGCACGTCCTGGCCCTGTACATCACGGAAATACTCAGCCATGGTCAAGCCAGTCAGAGCAACACGCATACGTGCTCCTGGTGGCTCATTCATCTGACCATATACCAGAGCTGTTTTATCAATAACTCCGGACTCAGTCATCTCAGACCACAGGTCGTTACCCTCACGGGTACGCTCACCTACACCAGCAAATACGGAATAACCACCATGCTGGGTAGCAATATTATGAATCAGCTCCATGATAAGAACTGTCTTGCCTACGCCGGCACCACCAAAGAGGCCGATCTTACCACCACGGGAATATGGAGCAATCAGGTCAACAACCTTGATACCAGTCTCCAGAATCTGAGTGGAAGTCTCCTGCTCATCAAACTTTGGTGCAGGACGATGAATTGGCCAGAACTCCTTGTTGCCAACAGGCTCAGGATTGTGGTCAACTGTCTGTCCCAAAATATTAAATACTCGACCAAGGCAGGCGTCGCCTACTGGAACCTTAATAGGTGAACCAGTATCAACAGCCTCCATCCCGCGGGTGAGACCATCAGTAGAGCTCATAGCGATACAGCGGGTAACACAATCACCCAGATGCTGCATAACCTCTACTACCAGATCAATATTCACATCGCCGGCTTTACCCTGGATTGTAACTGCATTGAGGATCTCCGGCAGCTGACCTGCTGGAAATTCAATATCTACGACAGGTCCAATAACCTGTACGACTTTACCCTTTGCCAATGGTAAACCCCCTTATTTCAGTGCCTCAGCACCGCCCACGATTTCTGTAATCTCGCGGGTGATACCGGCCTGACGAACTTTGTTATAATGCAAATCAAGTTTTGCGATAAGCTCCTGTGCATTGTCCGTAGCATTGCTCATAGCATTCATACGGGAGCTGAGCTCGCTGGCTGCAGCCTGCAAAAGAGCGGCATAGATTGTAGTTACCAGATACTGTGGCAGCATATAGCCCAGTACAGACTGAGCATCAGGCTCATAAATGTACTCGGCATGGGTTCCACCCTGACCAGCCAAATTACCAAAAGGCAAAAGCTTAACAGTCTCAGGAACACAGCTAATAGCTGACACAAAACGGGTATATACCATGGAGATTTCCTTGACCTCGCCAGAAACAAATCTGGAAATCAGGTCTACAGCAATCTCCCTGGCATCATCATAGGAAGGACGCTCACTGATACCAATATAGGACTTAGCCACCTCATAATCCCGATTTCTAAAGAAAGCATCGGTTTTGCGGCCTACAGCCACGATTTCAGTGTTGGACTTGTCCTCAATACCAGCCACAGCCTCCTTGAAGGCATTGCTGGCATACGCACCAGCCAGGCCCTTGTCGGAAGCCATTACCAGAATCAGCTTTTTGCCCTCCTGGCGCACCTCCAGCAGAGGATGAGAAAAATCCCCTGCATTGGCAGCGATATCTGATACTACCTGTGCCATTTTATCTGCATAAGGCTTGTTGGCCACAGCCGCCTCCTTTGCCTTGCGCAAACGAGAGGTTGCAACCATGTTCATAGCGTTTGTGATTTGCTGAATACTCTTTACGCTCTTGATACGACGGCGTATATCCTGTAAACTAGCCAAATAAAATCACCTCGCCTTATGCCATTTTGTATGTTACAGTTTCCTTGAATTCCTCAATAGACGCGGAAATAGCCTTCTCCAGTGCATCATCTAGCTTCTGCTGCTGAACAATCTTCTCACCGATTTCTGGATGCTCTGCATGCATGAACTTCAGGTACTCATCCTGGAAGGTTACTACCTTCTCTACAGGAATATCTACCAAATAGCCACGAACAGCAGTAAAGATAACCAGTACCTGATCCTCTACGGACATTGGAGAATACTGGGCCTGCTTCAGAGTCTCAACCATGCGGACACCACGGTCCAGCTGAGCCTTGGTAGCGGCATCCAGATCAGAAGCAAACTGGGAGAATGCTGCCAGCTCACGATACTGAGCCAAATCCAAACGCATGGTACCAGCAACCTGCTTCATAGCCTTAATCTGAGCGGAACCACCTACACGGGATACGGACAGACCTACGCTGATAGCAGGACGGATACCGGAATAGAAAGCATCAGTCTCCAGCATGATCTGACCATCTGTAATGGAAATTACATTGGTAGGAATATATGCGGAAAGGTCACCTGCCAAAGTCTCGATAATTGGCAGTGCAGTAATAGAACCTGCACCCAGATCATCAGACAATTTAGCAGCACGCTCCAACAGACGGGAATGTAGATAGAATACATCGCCTGGATATGCCTCACGTCCTGGTGGTCTGCGGAGCAGCAGGGACATAGCACGGTATGCCGCAGCATGCTTGGTCAAATCATCATAAACGCACAGGCAGTGGCCGCCCTGACCATTCTCATCTTTTCTATACATAAAATACTCTGCCATAGCAACACCGGCATAAGGAGCCAGATACTGCAAAGGAGCAGAATCAGCAGCTGTAGCAGCTACTACGATACTATATTCCATAGCACCGGCATCTTCCAAGGTCTTTACCACGCGGGCTACGGTGGAAGCCTTCTGACCAATAGCTACATATACGCAGATACAGTTCTGACCCTTCTGGTTCAGAATGGTATCTACGGCAATAGCAGTCTTACCAGTACCACGGTCACCGATAATCAACTCACGCTGACCACGGCCGATTGGTACCAGAGCATCCAATGCCTTGATACCAGTCTGGAGAGGCTCATGTACAGACTTTCTGTCTGCAATACCAGGAGCATTAAACTCAACTGGACGAGTCTCAGTAGTAGGAATAGGCCCCTTGCCATCAATAGGACGGCCCAAGGCATCTACTACACGGCCAATCATGGCCTGACCTACAGGAACCTGCATAATAGTTCCAGTTCTCTTTACCTGAGCACCTTCCTTAATCTCGGTCTCGCCACCAAGAATAACGGCACCTACGTTGTCCTGCTCCAGGTTCAGAACCAGACCATATATATCATTACCGAAATCCAACAGCTCGCCAGCCATAGCCTTGTTCAAGCCATGAATATGAGCAATACCGTCACCGATTTCGATAACAGAGCCAACTTCATCAACATTCAGATCAACAGCATAATTTTTGATCTGATCCTTGATAATGGCTGTTATTTCTTCCGGATTCATCTTCATACTTCGCTGTCACCCCAATTTTATCAATTACTTGCCATCAATTCAGCCTTGAGAGCCTGCAAGCGTCCGATAACACTGCCGTCAATGCGGGTGTCACCAATCTTTACCACCACGCCGCCAATAATGGACTGGTCCTGATGGGTACGGAGCTGTACCTTTTTGCCAGTTACAGACTCCAGCTTGCTGCTCAGGCGGCTCCGAAGCTCCGCCTTCAATTCATAAGCCGTAGTAACATCTGCAACGATGATACCCTGGGCCTTGTTGGACAGCTCCTGATAGCAGTCGTTAATAGCCTCCAGCAGCACAATGCGGCGCTTGTCCACCAGCAGGAGCAGGAAATTCATCATCATAGGTGAAACCTGGTCCTTTAACAGCCTGAGAAGCACCTGCTTCTTATCTTCCGGCTGTATCTGGGGATTGGTCAGGAAGTCCTTCAATTCTGCCTGAGCAAATAGAGCCTGACTTACATCGGCAAGCTCACGGCCATATTCCTCAAGCTTGTTGTCCTCATTGGCAATCTCAAAGATTGCCGTCCCGTATTTACGGGCAAGCTGTATATTTAGCATGGCAGATCACCAATTTTGTCCTTATCCAGCTGGTCAATAAACTCGCCAATAAGGGCCTCATTCTCAGCAGCATCCATATTCTTGGAAACAATCTTCTGAGCTGCAGCCATTGAAAGAACCACCATCTGGCTTTTCAACTGCTCTACAGCCTGGGAACGCTCACGCTGAATCTGCTGCTGGGCAGCTTCCTTCATCTGCTTGATTTCGCTATGAGTCTCCTGAATCTTGGCAGAATGCTCATCCTGAGCACGCTTTTCTGCCTTATCCATAATATCCTGTGCCTTGACACGAGCACTAGCCAGCTGTGCCTTATAATCCTTCAGGACAGCTTCAGCCTCTGCCATATCAGCATCAGCCTTCTCAATGCTGCCGGCAATGCGCTCCTCGCGCTCCTTCAGCATTTTTACGATAGGCTTATAGGCCACCAAGCGGAGAACGACAACCAGAATCAAGAAGTTCAGCATCTGAGCAACCAGTGTTGCATTTATATCTATCAATTCTATTGCCTCCTCTAAAAATCACACTTCAAATAGTTTCTTATTTGATAAGCGGATTTGCAAAGAGCATAATCAGGGCAATAACTGTAGCAATAATTGCCATGGACTCTACCAGACCGATAGAAATCAGGGTGTTGGTGAACAGCACGTTCTTAGCCTCTGGCTGACGAGTCAAGCCCTCAATGAACTTGCTAGCAACAAGGCTATCGCCAAGACCTGCACCAATTGCTGCCAAACCCATAGTAATACCTGCACCCAGCAGAGCTGCTGCTACCATAATTGCGTTTTCCATTAGAAAAATCCTCCTCTTACATTCCAATTCATAAAAATAGATAAATCCTTAGTCTTCACTTTCCTTAACTGCATTGGCAAGATATGCCAAGGACAGACTGGTGAAGATAAATGCCTGAACTCCGCCGATAAAGATACTGAAAGCCAGCCATACAACAGATGGAATAGGCATCCAGATTGGTACCAGCTTCAGCAGGATGATAATCAGAATCTCGCCTGCCATAATGTTACCAAATAGACGGAAGGACAGAGTGATAGGTTTTGCTACCTCCTCAATGGCATTGATAACCACAAATGGGGCTACTGGCTTGAAGAAATGCTGAATATAATGCATACCCTTCATGTAGATACCCAGAACGTGGACAATCAGAACCATCAGGAGAGCCAGACCTAAGGTGGTGTTCAGATCATTTGTCGGAGATGCCATCTGTGGCACCAGACCTAGCCAGTTGGAAATTACCAGGAACAGGAACAGGGTAACAATCAAAGGTGTCAAAAAATCCCCTCTGGTTCCCAAATTGTTGTGAACCTGTTCACGGAGCCAAACAATGAGAATTTCTACTACATTCTGAGCTCCGGTAGGCACCAGCTTAAGACTTCTGGAAGCCAAAAAACCAATTGCTATAACAATGGCCATGGTTATCCAGGTCATCACCAGTGTTTCCCAATTGAAGGTCAGTCCGGCAAACTGCACTGTTTCGCGAACACCGATTTCGTGCATAGAACCTCTACCTCCTTTTGTTGTGCAGACTCTAAGTCTGTCACACCACTTGAAATTCCTTTGACAAAATATTGGGGAAGCCTCTACATTTGTCTGGCTGATAGAATCAGCATTACCATGCCCAGCATATAAACTATGCCAAAGCCTGTGACCGTGGCCAGAAACTGTCCAAAGGACACCTGTATTGCAGCCCAAAATACAACCGACATCAGCATCAGTCTCAGGATTGCACCTATAACCACATGCTGCTTGGCTTGGGCGATAGTCATATCTCCGCTGCGCCACAATCTGCCGAACATTACACCATACCAAACCATGCCAAGGCCATAGCCTGCTAATAGACCAGCCAGCAGCTCCAGCTTGCCAGCAGCCCATAGATTCACCACAATCAGCACCGTACCAGCAATGAGATACTTTGCCAGTGGCCTGGCCTTTGTCAAAAAAATTTCCCTCATATTCCTCCTCCGATGCAAAGCATCTTCGATTGAATATTAATAAATTGGCAGAAATATAATCCGCCCTCTAACCGTTTCATTATAACATATCTTTTCAGATAATACACCGCTATTGTGAAAAATAATTAAATTTATTTATTTATTTTTTATTTTTGTATAAACATTCTTTATGTATGAATAATTATTAATTATAAAAGAAAAAGCCACAACATATGCTGTCGTGACTTTTCCAAATTTTAAATTTAAAGCTGGCGATTAAAGCTATAGCCGCCGTTGGTAACTCCCCGTATCCCGTCATAAGCCCTAACCTGAGTATTGTTCCGGCGGGATTTGTTCAGCCAGGTTCTAGCCTTGTACATAATCTGCATATCCAGAGGCTTAATCTGTTCCTTGAGCTGGGCACATTCCTCCGTATGGCGGAAATCCTGCTTTTCCACCGGCAGAGCCTTCATCATTTCCATCAGCTGCTGCCGCTGATCCACCAGATTCAAAAATGTATCAATCTCCTCAGCCTTGATAAACTTCAAAAGCTCCTGGGTAACCATCCAATACTTTTCCCACAGCTGGCGATCCGTAAACTCCAACTGGCGTCTAGGCATAAAAGGAGGCTTCATTAGGAAGCACCTCTTTCCTGACGAGCGGTTTTCATAGCCTGAGCCCAGGCATCCCGCAGCTCACGGATAATATCCATGCACTCCGTAACCTTCTCCGGCTTGCTTTTCATATTAGCCTCAACTAGACCATTGTAAACATAATCATAGAGAGGCATCAGCTGCTTGGAAATATCATATTCCATCTTCAAGGTAGCCTGAAACTCCAGAATAATCTTCTGGGCTTTCTGGAGAGAGTTGTTGCAATGCTCCCACTCCTTGGCCTCCATAGCCTCCAGCCCTTCCTTCATAAACCGGAGCGCACCATTATATAGCATCAGGGTTAAAGCCTCTGGCGTAGCGGTCATAACCTGCTGTCTCTTATAGGCTTCTGCTGCATTATTAATCATATATTTCCCTCTTTTTCAGGCTATTAGCCAGTAATATAGCTAAGCTGAGCACCAAGCTTGGAAAGAGCAACCTCCATAGCATCATACTTTTCGTACAGCTTGCTTTCATAAGACTTCATCAAGGTCTGGAAGCTGGTCATCTTGGTGTTCATATTGGTAATCAGCTTGCCCAGATAGCTTTCATCATCAGTTTCCTTGCTGGTGCCGGCATAACTTTCCAGCTTGGAAATGTTGGTGGTCATAGAATTGTACAATCTGTTGGCAATACCGGTGTTGAGATAATCACTCTTGCTGGTGTAGGTATCAGCCTGATTCTTGTTGGTAGAGCCAGCAACATAGGTACTATCCTGGTCAGAAGCAAAGAGCTGGTACACACAATCCGGATCCTCAGTCAAAGCCTTCTTCAACTTTTCCTCATCCAGAGTAATATGGCCCTGATTGGTGGAGGAGGTAATACCTATAGAGGACATGGTATTGTAGGAATACTTGTTGCCCTTAGCATCAGTAAGAACTGTATCTACTGCATCTACCTTGGTATAGAGAGATTCCCGCATATCACTGATAATGGAATAGATATTGTTATCATGATACAAAAGACCAGACTTAGCCTTTTCATTCCACTTGTCAATCTGGGACTCTGTCATTTCCCCTTCCTGCTTCTTGGTCAGTGGCTTGTAGTCAGTATTCTTTTCCTCTCTATACTTAGTGTTAAGACTGTCAATGAGAGTATTGTAGGTTTCTACAAACTTCTTCACATTATCCACAATCTTGTCAGTGTCCTGAGAAACGCTGATGGTAGAAGCCTGATAGGTGCCATCTGCATTCTTGGCAGATACACCATTGAAATTGTAGATAACATTAGCTACATTCAGCTTGTTGGTGTCAGATTCATAGGTCTTACCATCAATGGTAGCCTTGGCATTGGTGCCCACTGCTGCCTCTGTCAAAGTATTCTTGGTAAAGCTGATTTCATTGCCCAGAGTATTAGTCTGCCCATTATAACTTGCTAAATGAAGCTTGTTCAGAAGCTCTGCAGATGTATCATTATTAGCCTTTAAGCCAATTTTGTTAGCAGAGCCACTGGTTTTGTTATACAGACTGAAGCTGTCGTTAACAGTATCATAGCCGCCCTGAACATTGGCACCGCTGTTGGAGAAGGCAGTAGCCAAATCATTCAGTGTCTTTTTGTCATTAAAAATCTGATCATAGGTAAACTCTACCTTGCGGGTAACAGGCTTGCCATCACTATCCATATCATTGCCATCCTGCACCTCAATGGAAATAGCCACATCAGAACCCTTAAAAGTACCTTGCTTGCTAGGGTCAGTATTCGTAAATTGGTAATATGTTTGACCATCGGTACCTGTAGTCTTAGTAGGTTCCTCACCAAAAAGCACATCCTTCAGATATGCACTATTAGCAGCAGAGGTATTAGCTCTGTCAATCTTCTGGCCATTGGCCGTCATCAGATAAGCATTGCTGGCCACCTGCTCCACAGTGATCTTGTGATTCATGGCAGCAGCCGCACCATTGGCAGTAACGCTAACCACATCATTATTGCTGCTGCTAGCCTGCATGGCACTCATATTGGACTGCATTTTGAAGGTTGACATACTTTCCTTAAATGCTTTTACATCTGTATATACTGTGTTATAGGCTTCCTTTACCCAGGTCTGCTTTAGCTGAGTCTGGTACATCTTATCGTACTGATTCTGCTTGTTCATCATTCCCATTTTTACCAGGGATTCAATGTCAAGACCTGAGCCGGACAAGCCATAGATTCCGTTTGCACCCATTGCCGGTCCCTCCTTTATTACGCTTTCTTATCCAGGAAGGCGCCTAGCCATTCCTGAGCCTTAATCATACCTTCCACCATTTCCTCTGGTGGATATTCCTTAATAACTTCCTTGGTGTTCTTGTCCACCATCTTTACGGACATAACGTCTACTTCCTTGTGATATTGGAACTCCAGGTCACAGTTCAGCTTGCTCATAAGCTCATTCAGCTCTTTGGTCATTTCGCTGACAAACTCATGGGACAGAGGTTTTTTGCTATCCTGATTTTCCTGCTGTTCATCCCCGGTCTGTTGAGGATTGCCAGCAGCATTAATGGCATCCACGCCATCGGTCTGAACCGCTGACTTAACAACAGCATTGCCATCTGACTGAGTATTCTGACTGCTTGCCTTGGTCTCGCTGGTATACCTTGATCCCTTGTTATCAGCAGCAGATACAACCACTGCTGCCGTTACCATGTCCTGCATCTTTCCAATCATCGTTATCCCTCCATAGAAAAAATGATTTAGTCCTTTAGTTTTTTTCAGGCAAAGCCTGTGACAGATCAAAATCTGCAGGTGCCGCCGCTGCATTGCGGTTCTCATCCTTAATCGCCCTGTAAATTTCTCCCCGATATATCTTTACATGCCGAGGGGCATCTATTGCTACCCGGACATTTTCGCCATTAACATCCACAATATTAATGACTATATCATCCCCTACCATAATCTGCTGGTGGGGGCGTCTAGTCAATACAAGCATTATTCTGCCTCCTTCTTCTCAGGAAACAGCCGATGCTTGGTGGTGTACTGAGTCTTTTCCAGCACCACCTGTCTAGCCTCTCTGCTGTGTCTGTTAATAACCACTGGAGCCAGCAGATTGGTAGTCATATTGGCAATACCTGTAGCCGGAATAGATATGAGGGTACATACCAGAATATCATCCATTGCCTCCACCCCTAGCTTCTCCATATTGGTATCATCCAGCTCAAAGCTGTAATCTGGGAAGAAAACAAAAGGATCCGTCATGAGAAAAGCCAGTTCAGGAGTAGTCAAAGATTGCAAAAACATATATGGTGTACCCTCCTCATAAGGCAGTACCACAAATTCATGCTCCTCCTCAAAGGCTGGCAGGCCATCAGCAAATCTGATAATATCCTGATCCTCAATCTCCAGCTCGCCAAAACGGCGGGTATTTATCTTTCTCATATAAAAGCCTCCAAAAATTATTTTCGCACTAAATCTACATACAAATCATAAGCAGGACAATTACTTGTAAAGTTCACACCCTATGCCTGTATATCATAATGACCTTCCGTGGTCCACATGCGAATGGAGCCTTCCGTAGCAATATATGTTTCAGCCTCTCCAACCCGAATATCTATATTGGCCTTGGCCTGAGGCTTAATACTATATCTATCATGTCCCACATTCATCTGCCCCTTTATCTCCGAAGGGGTTACCGTAAATACTGGATCAGGAATATCCTTGGCCACCCAAGTAGGCCATTTTACTACCTGGTTCCAGAAGTGGGAACGATTCTGACGGCCAATAACGCTTTCTCCCGGCTTGGCCCCGTTTTTGGCCATATCCCAGCCCTCCTGGGTATGACGGGAGGTAGCCGCCGCTATATCCTGCTGTCCCTTCTGTCCATAGGTCTGAGCAAAATCCGTATTATTGAGATAACCATAGGCCTTGCGGCAGGGATAACAATCAATATCCACCTTCACCAGACTAACGCCCATATCAGCCAAAGGAGGCTCATAATCCCGGTGCATTTCCGCTGGAACATAGCCGTTTTTCAATCCCATAGCCTGCTGCTGGCGAATACCAATGCGAGGCAGCTTCTGGTCAATATTCACATATTTCATAGTGGACAGGATACCTGTGCCTCCAATACCATCTAACATCCCCATCTGCCTCACATCCTTTCTAATTTAAGTATACATCACCAAGGCAATTTATACCAGCAAATTACAAATAATCTGCCAAGGTACCTGGCAAAATCTTGGAGCCTACAGACAGAGACAAGCTATAGATTGTCTGGTACTCCATCAGCTTGGTAGCCAACTGAGCCACATCGGTACTGGATACATCAGAAATATCACTGGTAATGGATTCATTCTGAGTTACCAGCATACTGGAGGAGGAATTGTAGGCCTGCTGTCTAGCTGCCATCTTGGTCTGGGCCCCCAGCACTGTAGCATGAGCACTATCAGCAATGGTCATGCCCTGCTCACCAGCCCATTTGTAATCCGCTCCATCCAACTTGGCTACGGTGTACAAAAGCTGATTCAATCTGGCTGTACCACTATGAGGATCATTGCCTACATCGAAAAGGTCACAACCATTAATATCCTGACCAGTAACATTTACCGTATCAGTAGCTTTATCTACACCGCCATTTTTCTTAACCATGGAGATATATTTATCATCACCAGCATATTTAACAATATACTGCTTGGTGGTGGACAATTCCAAATTTACCTGCTTACCATCTACGGTAACATTGTATTTAGCATTGGTACCTACGCCGGTATCAGTCTTAATAACTCCATATTGGTCAAAATGATCTGATACCTTATAAGCCGTAGGCGGATCAGTAATAGCTGTTATATTGCCCACTCTCTGTTTTGCTGGATCAAATTTATCCTCATTTTTATAGCCATTCTTAACGAAATCCTCAGTGTACACATCGCCGGTATTGACGTTCATATAATAGCTATTGCCATCATCGCCCTTTAGCTTCAGCATCTGTTTTACAGTGGTATTTTCCGCACCCCAGCCGGTAGCTCCGGAGAAAAAGGCTGACTGCTTTTCATCCAAGGTAAAGGTATCGCCCCTATTCATTTTATCAGCGCTGATTTCAAAAGGCATAGTGGTATCCTTCTGACCTGCAAAAAGGAAGCGGTCACCAATCTGGGTATTCAAATCCGCCACCTGCTCCTGCACATTGGCCAAAAGCTCCTTGGCAATATCCTTCATATCGCTCTCATTGTTGGTAGAATTAGACCCCTGCTCCACCTTGGCCTTAAAGGTCTGCAACAAATCAGTTACATTTACCAAAGCCGCATCCGCATTCTTCATCCAACTGGAAGCAGTGCTAACATTGCTCTGATACTGCTCATTGCTAATCTGATTATTCTGATAACGCAGATATTTGGAATAGCCCACTGCATTATCTGAAGCTCTATGCAGCTTGCTGCCATCAGCCTGCTCCATCAGCTTGCTGTACTGCTCATAAGTGCCGTTCAGTTGCTTCAAATAATTATTGGACATCATTGTACTAGAAATTCGCATCTATATCACCTTATCTTCCCACAGTACCAGTACCGTTAATCAATTTATCCAGACATTCATCCATTGCAGACAAGCAACGGGAGCAGGCAGAATAGCCCTGCTGGAAGGTTATCATGTTGCTAAGCTCCTCATCCCAATTTACGCCATTGGTGGAGCTTCTGAGATTTTCCACCTGATCCATAACCCCAGACTGGAATTTTACCCTGCCATTCATATTGGAGGCATCAGAACCCATAGTGGTCATGCTGGTGTTGTAATAGCTGTAGAGAGAACCATTACCAATCAGGCGATCTGTGCCGTTCACCTCTGGGCTGGTCTTGTCCCGTTCACAGTTAAAGAGAGCTGCAATCCATACCGCATTGCTGCCATCACCTGTACCATTAACCCCTACTACCAAAGGCTTGCCCTGAGCATCCAACTCAATATCGCTAAGCAGATATAATGGATTGCCATCTACATCTTGCTTGGCCAGCTTGGCATTTGTGGTGGTACCGCCATTCAGAGCCATATAAATTTTTTTGCCGCCAGCATCCTGTTTAGCCAAATTAGCATCTGTGGTAGTTATGTTACTAGTAACACCAGTAGTACCAGTAGCAGTCTTAGTTTGATATAGAATGTTGCCGGTATCGCTACGTTCTCCGCTTCTAGTAGCCAGCTTCTTGTGACCATCTGTAGCCGTCAGTTCACTGTTTACAGTCAATATCTCCAGAATCTGCATACCAGAAAGCTCTTCCTTAGCACCAGTATTTACATCATATACAGCCAGCTTGCCAGTCTTGGCATCCCACTGGAAAGCCTTATCGCTTTCACCATAGAAATTCAAGCCAGTAGTAGCATTATCCTTGGGATTAGCATTGCCAAAAGGCTTATCCTTGGAGCCATCAATACCATAGCCTGCCTTGTGCTGGTCGTTCAGAGTGGTAAACATAAAGGCCGCCATATTGGCCACCTGGTCTATATACCCCTTGTCCTCAGCTACAGCCTCAAACTGAGCCTTCAGCTCACCATTGCCAGGAGTATACACCGTGCCAGTCTGCTTAATCATAATATCATAATCACTGAGACTGTAGGTGGTGTTATTCTTCGGTGCAGACATTTCCAAATCCACCTTGGTAATGCCATTAACCAAGGTAGTACCGTTGCTGACCAAGGTATACATACCATTGGCAGATTCATAAACCGTAATATCTGTCATAGAGGTAAGCTGGTCTACAATCAAATCTCTCTGATCCCGCAAATCATTGGCATGAGCTCCAGTGGCCTCGATACCAGCAATATTCTTATTCAGCTCTACTACCTGTCCCATAAGGCGGTTCATCTTTACCACGCTAAGGCTGATATCATCGTAGAGGGAATCAATCTGCTCCTTGGTCTGTTTAGCTGCAATCTGCAGGCTCTGAGCAAAATTCTGTCCTGCATTAATAACATTCTGACGGCTGGTATCACTGCTGGCTGTAGTAGAACAATCCTGCCAAGCCTGATAGAATTTCTCCATAGCATTCTGAACACCACTATTATCAGAATCGTTAAAAATAGACTCTATCTTGGCATAGTTATTGGCCTTGCCATTGTAGTAGCCATCCGTACTATTTTCCTTCCAATACTGACGATCTGCATATATATCCCTAGCCCGAATAACAGAGGTAACAGTAGAACCATTACCCACCTGGCTGGCTCCTGCCAAGGTATACACCTCGGAGGAAGGGGTAGCCGCTGCATGAGCAGTCTGGCGGGAATATCCCTCTGTATTGGAATTACTAATATTGTGACCAACGGTATTTAACCCCAGTCGCTGTGTATAGATACCATTTACCATGGTATTAAGACCTGAAAAGGTACTCTGCATTTTTTTACACCTGCCTAATTATATATTTGCTTCAAACATCTTGGTACCGGTCAGAGTGCCCACCCCGCCAGCCTCAGCTGCATTATAGGTTACCCCTGCCACGGCTCCAGTTAGAACATTGATATTATAATCAATATAGCTCATATTCTTATCAAGATATTGCTTATTATCTCCAGCCACAGTTTTCAGCTGATTAAGAGCCTTTTCCAGCTTCCCTACCAGCTGCAGGGCCATATTTTTCTCTAGGCCATCCCTTTGAGTTGACAGCCATTCTACCGCATTTTGCGCCTTCTGTTGTTGGAGAAAAGCCTGTCTCCTTTTTTCCAGCAGATTCAAATCTATAATCACTGTCTCGATTTCCTTGGTAAGACGCCGTACTGCGGGAGCCGCTGTATGTATAAGGGCTTCCCTCTGCTGGCCTGACAGCTCCAAAAGCCGCAAGCACAGTACCAGCTGCTGTCGTAAAAACTGTATAAATTCCTGCACCTTATGCCTCCAGATTAAAATTCTTGCGATGAATAACCTGCTCCTGGCCCCGACTGCCATAGGTAGGCTCCACCATAGAGCCTCCCAGCTGGTTCAGTTTGGCATTAATAGCCTCCAAGGCACTGGTAATCAGGATTTCATTATTGGCATTGGCCTCCTGCACATCCTTTACCAGCTGAGCCAGCATTTTGTGCAGCTTGTAGAGAAGCTCCTTTTGCTGAGCATTAGGACACTGCTCCCACACCTGATGCATTTCCATATCAGGCCGTACCTTGACACCGCTATCTGCCATTTTCTGTAATAGCTGTCGCCGTTGTTTCTCCGCCTGATTGATTTCCTTAATAGTATCTTCTTCTCTGGCAATCAGCTTTTCCAGCTCCTGCATTTTTACCAGCACCAGAACACCATGCTTTTCCTTGTTCAGCTCCTGCAGCTTTTGGTAATTGCTAATTAAGAGGGCCAGTATCCTGGCTAATTCCTGCCACATATCCCTACCTCATCTCAATAACGATACTGCAGCAGCTTGTCTGCCAAGGCACCATTATCCACCTGATAAGTACCAGCAGCCAGCATATTCTCATACATAGCCACCTTGTCCATCCGCACATCAGAGCCAGCCTTTAGCTTACGCATAATCTCATTGAACTGCTGTCCCTGAGAGGAAATCTGAATATCATCCCCGGCAGGCTCCGCCTGCTGATAGGCCTTACTAACCTTGTTATTACTGCCTGCATTAGCATATACACCTGCAATGCCCTGCAAATTGCCATTAATAATCACATTGCTCACCATCCTAAACATCTATCACAGAGAAAATCAGTCTGCCCTTTCCCAGTGGCACACCAACCCAAATCATTAATTCTAGGAAAAATATCGAAAAAAAAGACAGGATTCTTAAATCCTGCCAGCCTATATCAAAAATTTTGTCAACTCCAAAAAGCTCCCCTTGGGGAGTCATGAAAAGATGTTGTCATAATCTCTTCAAGTTATAAAATTACCCTTGCTATTTCTTATCTGTTTCTGGTGGTATTGTACATAGTCGTACTGCGGTCTATCTTCTTCATATTTTTCTCGGCCTTCAACCGCTCCGCCTGATTGAGAATATCCTTGCTGCATTTAGCGCACAGCTTGCCTGTAGTAATAGGCGCACCACAGCCCTGACATGGATAGGTAATCTCCAGCCCGCTGGCAATAAACCGTCCAGCCTTCAACATACGGAACACTACCTTTTCCTTAACGCCGGTGCCATCAACAATCTCCTTGATACTGCATTTATCATGATCCCGAACAAAGGAGTATACCACCTGCTCCATTTCCTGTTCCTTGCGGAAGCAGTCCTGGCACATGCCTTGACCAATTTCCATATACAATCTGCCACATTCAGAGCAATTTTTCAGCTTATTCATAAAATCCACTCCTATTTTCATTATCCCTTTGTCCTATTATAATGGATTTTCAGCATACATTCAATATATTTTACTTTGGACTATTTTCGTCCCGAGGCAACAACCAGTCCTGTAATATCCACTGCCCCTGCTTTTTTCAACACTCGACCACACTCCAGCAGGGTTGCCCCAGTAGTCATAATATCATCCACCAGCAACATTCTCCTCCCCTGCAGGGATTTTTTCTCTGCCAGCTCAAAGACCTGATGGAGATTTTCTCGCCTTTGTACGCCACTTAGACCATATTGAGGCTTGGTAGCCTTGGTTCGTATCAGCCAGTCCTCCATAGCTATCCCATAATCAGCCAAAGGCTTCTGAAAAATCAACTGACTTTGATTGAAGCCTCGCTGAGCCAGCTTCTCCTTGTGAAGAGGCACAGGAACCGCCACCAGATTTTCCCACAAGGCAGGTATCCGCCCTATCCCCTCTGTCACTAGATTATGTAGACCGGGAACCATTACCTGCTTCTGCTGATATTTCAGCTGTCTCAGCATATTCCTAAGTTCCCCTTCATACAAGCCCAAGGCCCAAATGCCACCAAGAAAAAGCTCTGTCATTTCCCTGTCCAAGGGCAATAAATGAGGTCGGCACACTCTGGCCAAACATTCATTGCACCACTGTCCCTGATGCTCCACATAGCCATTACAGCCGGGACACTTGGGAGGAAAAAGCAAATTCCAAAGCCACTCCACCATGCCAATCCCTCATTTCTACAGCCTATGTCCTAGTCTTTCCGCCAGCAGGGTATAACGCTTTCTGGTTCTATCATTCTCCACGGCAGTATTAAGGGCCGCCTTGGAACCTATTAAAATCACCAGCTTCTTAGCTCTGGTAACAGCCGTATACAGAAGATTCCTCTGCAGCATAATATAATGAGCTGACACCAAAGGCAGTACCACCACTGGATATTCACTGCCCTGACTTTTGTGTACCGTCATGCAGTAGGCCAGTTGCAGTTGGTTAAATTCCGAGCTTTCGTATTCCGCCTCCAGCTCCTCACCAAAATGCACCAGCATCCGCCCCGGCTCCAAATCCACAATATAGCCAATATCCCCGTTAAATACTCCCTTGTCATAATTATTTTTATTCTGCATTACCTTATCCCCCAGGCGGAAACTGCGACTGCCATTTACCACCTCTGGCATATCCTCCTGCAAAGGATTCATGGCATTCTGCAGCAGTTGGTTCAACCGCTCCACCCCACAGGCATTTCTATGCATAGGGGAAAGCACCTGCACATCATACATAGGCTCATAGCCCATCTTCGGCAGATAAGTCTTGCACAAGGCCACAATCTGCTGTTCCGCCCAGTCAGCATTATTCTGCTCAATAAAAATAAAATCACTGCCCTTTTCTCTGGAACACTGAGGCAGCCGCCCTGCATTAATAGCATGGGCATTCAGCACAATGGTGCTGTCATCGCTTTGACGGAAAACCTCTGTCAGGCAAATCTTAGGCACCACCCCGCTGCGAATAATATCCTGCAGCACCGAGCCAGGCCCCACCGCTGGCAGCTGATCCACATCTCCCACCAGAATCAAGTGGGCACCATCTGGCACCGCATCCAGAAAATGCTTCATCAGCACAATATCCATCATGGAAACCTCGTCCAGAATAATTACATCTGCCTCCAAAGGTTCATCCTGATTGCGCCCAAAGCCAGAGCCACCCTCCTCAGGATTGCCTCCCGCCTCCAACATACGATGCACAGTACAAGCACCTCTATGAGTAGCCTCGCTAAGTCTTTTGGCCGCCCGTCCTGTAGGAGCACCTAATAGGATTTCCAGCCCCTGCTGTTCCAATATATCCAGCATAGCCCGAATCACTGTGGTTTTGCCAGTACCAGGCCCTCCAGTCAGCACAAACAAGCCATGCTCCAGCACAGCCTCCACTGCCTGCCGCTGCTGCTCTGCCAGAGTTATTCCTGTGGAACGCTCCCATTTAGCCACCAGCTTCCCCCGCCCCTTGGCGGAAACAGGCATAGCCTCCCGCTGAATCTGCAACAGTCTTTGCGCTGTTTCTCGCTCAGCCCTGTAAAGATAATCTGGATAAACCAGCACATCCTCTCCCACAGACTCCTGAGCCAAAAGCCCCTCTGCCAAATCCTGCTTCATAACCTCCCAGACAATATCCCTGGGAACCCCAATGCCCTTTTCCACATCGCTAACCAACTGGCCATCAGGAATACAGCAATGGCCATAAAGAGCAATTTTCTGCAACTGAAAATCCAGAGCTGCCGACACTCTAAACCGGCCACAGGGATCCATGCCCATCCCCTTGGCAATATTATCTGCCACCAAAAAGCCAATGCCATCTACCTCTCGTACCAGACGGTAGGGATTCTGCTCCATAACCTCCACCGCAAAAGAACCGTATTTCTCATAAATACGGCCTGCGTAGATGCCAGATACCTCATGTTCCTCCAACCACAGCATTACCTGCCGCAGCTCAGCCTTTTCCTGATAGGAGGCATGGATTTTTTCTGCTGTTTTGGCTCCAATGCCTCGCACCTCCCGCAGGCGATGGGGCTGTTTTTCAATAATCTCCAAGGTCTGCCCGCCAAAGACAGCCACAATTCTAGCCGCCATAGCCTTGCCTACCCCTTCGATTACCCCAGAGGCCAAAAACCTTTCAATGCCCTGGGGACTGGTGGGAGCGCTAATCACCATATGGAGAGCCTTAAACTGACTGCCAAAGCGGGGATGCTCTATCCACTGTCCCTTTAGCTCCAGCTGCTGTCCCTGCAAAGGGGCCGTAGTCTGCACCGTTACCGTAACAGTGCTATGCTGTCCCTCTGGCTTAAAGCGAAATACGCTAAAAGCCCCATCAGGACTGCTGTAAATAATATTTTCTACAACGCCTGTCATGGCTTCCAGTTCTTCCATACTCTCCTCCTTTCTCTGCCCCCTGCCAAGGCTTCGCCTACAAATCAGACAACTGCTCCCATTTCTCATACTTGGCCTGAATCTCCGCTTCCTTATCACTATAGGCCTGAGCAATTTCCATGCTTTTCTCCGGATCAGCCTGAATAGCTGGATCATTCATTTCCATTTCCAGCATTTTCAGTTCCGCCTCTGCCATAGCAATCTCCGCCTCAGTTCGCTGGAGGGTTTCTGTCCTCTTGGCCTCGCTCATGCCCCTAAAAGGATTGTTCTTTTCAACCTTTTTCTCTGCCTTTGCCTCAGCAGCTTTGCCAGCAGTCTTGGCCATGTCAGATAATTTAACTGCCTCAGCCTTGGCTTTGGCCTTTTCTGCCTCTGCTGCTGCCTTGGCCTCAGCCTCCAGTTCTGCCAACTCCTGCGCTTCCTCCGCCTTTTTCTCCCGATAATAGCTGTAATTGCCATTGTATTCCTGGAGCCGGCCATCTGCTATTTCCAACACGCAATTGGCCACCTTGTCCAAGAAATAACGGTCATGGGACACAGTAATATAGGTGCCTGGGAAGGTGGACAAAGCCTCCTCCACTGCCTCCTTGGCGGGAATATCCAAATGGTTGGTAGGCTCATCCAGCACCAGGAAATTGGCTCCTGTCAGCATCAGCTTCAAAAAAGCCAAACGGGACTGCTCTCCACCAGATAGGGAGCCAATCAACCGCAGTACCTCATCCCCATGAAAGAGAAAAGCCCCCAAATATCTACGGCTCTGCTCCTCCGACAGGCCGTATTCATATTCCATTTCCTCCAGTACAGTACGCTCCATATGCAGACCCTCATGCTGCTGGGAAAAATAGCCAATCTTCACTCTGGAACCCAGCTTGATTCTCCCCTGAGAAGCCTCCAGCTCCCCAATCAGAAGCCGCAGGAAGGTAGTCTTGCCTGCACCGTTAGGCCCTACCACAGCCACGCCGTCCCCCTTGCGAATCAGCACATTCACATGGTCAAAGAGATTCTTGTGACTATCTGGGAAATTATAGGCCACATCCTCAAACTCAGCCACCCGCTGGGCACATTCTCCCGGTGGATTAAAGGCAAAATAATTAAAGGCTGCTGTATCAGCTGGCTTCACAATCCGCTCCAGCCTATCCAGCTGGCTCTGCCGTCCTCTAGCCTGTTTAGATTTGATACCAGCCTTGTACTTGCGAATGTATTCCTCAGTTTTTTTGATATGCTCCTGCTGCTTTTCATAGGCCGAAAGCTGAGCCGCCCGCCGCTGCTCCCGCACCTTCATATAATAGGTATAGTTTCCCTCATAGGCTGTTACCGTCTTGTTTTCAATCTCAAAAATCCTATTGGCCACCCTGTCCAGAAAAAACCGGTCATGGGAAATAATCAGCACCCCACCGGCGTAATTTTGCAAAAATCCCTCCAGCCACTCAATCATGCCTACATCCAAATGGTTGGTAGGCTCGTCCAAAAACAAGAAATCCGGCTGTCTCAGCAAGGCCTTAGCCAGGCAGACTCTGGTTTTTTGACCACCAGAAAAATTAGCCACCTGCTTAGCCAAATCCTCCTGGGTAAAACCCAGACCAAAGGCAGTACGGCGAATACGGCTTTCAAAATCATAGCCGCCTGCATTCTCAAACCGCTCTACCAGACGACCGTAGGCCTCCAGCTTTTCCTCACTATGATTCTCCTTGATCTCTGCCTCCATAGCCTCCTTGGCCGCAGCCAAGGCCAGCACATCCTCAAAGGCTGTTTTCAGCTCATCATAGAGGGTATGGTCACTGCTCATATCCGCCTGCTGTTCCACATAGCCAATGGTATCCACTGGCTCCATGGATACAGTACCCTTATCATATTCCACCTTGTTCAGCAGGCATTTCATCAAGGTAGACTTGCCAGCTCCATTAGCGCCCACAAAGCCTACTCGTTCTCCCCGCTTAATCTCGAAGCTGACATCATTAAACAGCTCCTCTATACCAAAGGCCTTGCACAGGCCTGTAACCTTTATGCTTCCCATTATATCTCCTATTTACTCATAATCCTGACCGATATAAATAACCGCTTCATTAGGCTCCCCGCCATCCATAATGGTGCAGGCAAAAGGCATACCATAAAAACAATCAGTATTACTGCTATCTGTCACAATAATGGTATGCGCTCTATCACTCTTGCGACCGGTGTCTACACCGGTTACATTAAAGCCCTTGGCCCGCAGCTTGTCTGCCATGCGGGCTGCCGCCCCATTAATACCGCTATCATTAATAATAAACACCGAAATTCCCTCTGGACCAGAGGCCTTGGCCACCTTTGCCTTGGTTTCAGTCTTAGACTCCTTATCCCCCTCCTCAGAAGCAGACTTAGAGGACTTGGTTTGAGCCGTGTCGGATTTTTCCGCCATTACCGTAATTCCCTTTGGCAAGGAAGCCTGATATTCCTTTACCAGCACCTGGGCAGACTCCAGAGCGCTATCTGCCAGCTCTGTATTCATCTGGCTGGCCACAAGCTGTCTTAGCTTCATTATATCTGGCAGCCAATAGCTGATATCCTCCAAATAAGCAGGACTGCCTGGCACCATTTCCGAGGTCATACCGTGCTCCCGGATGGAAGGCAGCAGTTGAGCCAGAGAAACCATCTCCGTCAAAGGCATATCTGTTTCTACAGCCGATTGAATCTCCTCCATCAGTTTAGGCAATTTAGGCACTACTGATGGAGAAAGCATCTTTTCCATTACCGCCTGCATAAAATGCTGTTGGCGGGCTATACGGCCAATATCCCCCTCCCCATCTCTAAACCGCACATATTGAATGGCCTTTTTGCCATCCATATGCTGCATACCAGGATACAAATCAATGACCAGTCCCCCATCATCATCCCAGGGATCCTCATAATACATCCGCTTTTCTACATTAATATCCACACCATCCAGAGCATCAATAATCCGCTCAAAGGCCTGAATATCCACCAGCACATAATAATCCATCGGCACTCCCAGCAGCTTCTCCACAGTTTTCCGTGTCAGCTTGTGACCGCCATAGGCATAAGCATGATTAATCTTGTCGTAACCATTGCCCTCAATCTGTACTCTGGTATCTCTAGGCAGGGACAAAATCTGGGCTGTTCCTGCATCCTTATTTACAGTAACTGCCATCAGGGTATCACTGCGGCCTGCATCATCATTACGGCGATCCACACCCATAACCATAATGTGCAGATAATCCTCTGACTTCTGAATCCCTGATTGAACCTCTCTATTTTCCTCGACTTCCTGACTGCCAAACCAATTAGCAGCCACAACTCCTGTTACAATTACCACCAATATTACCGCCAGAATATATACTCTGGTCAGATTACGACGACGCCTGCGCCTAACTCGCATCTTTTCAAACTCCGTTACTGAAAACTTACAAAAAGCTATAATTATTCTAAAAAAATAACTTTTTCGTTTCATTCCTCGCTCCTTCCTCATCAGAGGTATTTCGCATCCGTTTTTGTCGCTGCAAGCAGCAGACTACTTACGTTTGATATAATGCTCCAGAGGCTTAAACTCCCGACTAACGAACCGGTACACATCTGCATTGACTTTTCCTCTGTCAACTTGCAGATTTTGATAGCTTAGCTTCTCCATAGCGTTTTAAATTCAACGCTGCCTGAAAATCACGGTCTATCACATTGCCACAATGCGGGCAGATATACATCCTGTCGGAAAGTTTAAGGTCTTTCTTCACATAGCCGCATCCAATACAGGTCTTGGAACTTGGATACCATCTGTCAGCAATGACAACCTTTACCCTTGCCCAATGTGCCTTGTATTCGATTTGTCTGCGGAACTCGTAAAAATTCTGCTCCTGAACTTTCTCAACCAGATGCTTATTCTTCATCATGCCCTGCACATTCAGGTCTTCAAGACAGATAAAGCTTGGTTTTCGCTTTATGATTGCCGCTGTAGCCTGATGTACATGATTGCTCCTGATATTTGCCAGCCTGTGATTGATTCGTAAAAGTCTTTTCTCGCTTTTTACAAGATTGCTTGTCTTACAGTAACATTCTCCTTTCTTATTCATCTGGTATTTTCGAGATACCTGACGCTGCAATCTGCGCCTTTTCTTTTTGAGTTTCTTTATTACATTGGTCTTGTTGATATTTCTAATTTTATCAGAGTCAGATGTTATCGCCAAGTCCTTGATGCCTAAATCAATGCCGATTCCCTCGCTAAAAAGCTGTTTAGACTGTTTGCAGGAAAATTTCAAGCCCCGCATTGGCTTTATCTTCCTATCTATCCTAATCCCGATGGAAAGCCACCAATTTTCACCATCGAATGTTATTCGTGGATTGGTGTATTTTCCATCAATAGGGATTCTGCCTTTTTCGGCCAGCCTTACCCAGTTTGCTCTCTGACGATTCCTGCGTTTGCTGTCAGCAATACTTTCAAGCTTTACATGAGTGTTCATGAACTGAATTTTCATGTTATCCTGATAGAAACCGAAATCGCCATTCTTCTTGCTTCGGAATTTAGGATGGCCGTTCATATCGTAAACAGTCAGCTTTTTACCAATACTGGCACAGTGTGCCATCTTCTTCGGTGAAAATTTTACATATCCTGCTTTCTTTTGCTTACGAAAGAAATTTCTGTAGGCTATGCACAAATCCTTTATAGCCTGCTTGGTGACGTTGTTTGATACTTCTAATAGCCAAGGCGCCTCACCAGAATTGCGAAATTCTGTAAATTCCCTTCGCAATTCGCAGTCACTCTGCAGCTTACGGCCCGCATAATAATTCGCCATCTGCCTATCCAGTGCCCAGTTATAGGCAAATCGGGAAGCTCCGGCAAATTGAAACAGCTTGGTACGCTGCTTGTTATTGGGTAGAAGCTTTATCCTGAGCGACCTTATCATCATTCTTTCCTCCCACTAACTCTTGAATCATCTTCTTCGCTTTATTTGCCTGTTTTCCTTGCAGCTTGCAACTGAATACTGTGATTATCTGTACCAAATCCTCAACCAGTTCCTGCTGTTCGCTTTTTTGACTAGTGTCTACTATCTCAATCTTACAGTTATGGATTGCGGCAATAGTTTCGATAAGGTCAAAGCCAAAACGTAAAAGCCTGTCCTTATATAGAATAACCACTTTTTCAGCCTGATTGGATTCAATTTTTCGGATAAGGTCTTGCAAACCTTTCTTCCTATAATCAATTCCAGAACCTATATCTGTGATGATTTCAAATGTCCGTCCTTGGGCATACAAATATGTTTTGATATTTTCAACCTGTCGCTCCAAATCATCTTTCTGTTTTGGGCTTGATACTCTGCAATAGCCAAAAACTTTTCTAGGCTTTTCGATAATACCCGTTACGGAATTTAGCTGTTCTTCCGAATAGTACCTGTAGCCATTTGAAGAAGTATGGTGTGGGTGAAGCTTGCCGCTTCTGTCCCAATTTCTAAGCGTTTGCGGGGTGACACCGATGATTTTGGAAAATTTGTTTATGGTATAGTAATTCAAGTTCACCACCTCGATATTATCATACCATAAAATTGTAATTTGAACAGTATTTATTTATAAATTTTTATAAGTTTATTTTAACTGTTGCTTACCCCTTTTCCTAATACAGTTTACAAATCTTCCCTATTATCTCCATTAATCTTATCAATGATATAGTAGCATTTTCTTATTTTTATATTATACATATTGCGAATTTTTCTAGGCTATTTTATAATGTGTTTACTTAGTACAGATAGATATATCTATACACAAAGCATTGTCAATTCATTTTTCATATTAATTTTTAAGGGAGAGTGCCAATATGGGAGTTCGTATGAAGCTGGGTTTGAGCTACCTGGCAATGGTTTTGATGATTGTAGTTTTAGGCATATTTGCCCTGTGGTCCATGTCCAACATGCAGAAATCTGATGATGCTGCTGTGGCTGCCCTAAAGTATATGAAGCAGTCCGACAATATGAATGTGCATGTCTCTGACTATCGGGCCGCCATGTACAAACTGCTATCCGCAGAAACACCGGAGCAGAAAACAACCGCCTACGCTGAAATCCGCAAAACCGCCAAGGCCATCGACGATACCTTCGCCGAGATGTCCGATGGCATCATCTTTGTAGATAAGCTCAACGAAGCCAAGAATAATTGGGCCAAAACCCAGAAGCATGGTGAAAAAGCCATTGCTCTGGTAGAAGCAGGAGATACCCCTGCTGCCTCCATTTATATGCGGGACGAAATGGGCAAGGATTATATTGCTCTGAATAACAATACTGATGAATTAGCTCAATTGGAGCTGGATGAGGCTCAGGGCAAGGTAACTACCGCTGGCGAGATTTATAGTACAGCTAGAAACGCCACCTTTGTTGTTTTGGCAATTATTGCCTTGATAACCATAGGTATCGGCTACTACTTCTATCGCCTGATTGGCGGCTTCCTGTCTGACTTCCTAGATGTATCCCAGCGAGTATATCACGGTGATATGACCATCAATCTGGACTATGATACCCCAGATGAATTTGGCAAAATCGCCCATTCCTACAATGATACCCTGGGCAAAATCAGAAATATCACCGCCAAGATACAGGATATTGCCAACGAGCTGACAGATTCTGCTGAAACCATGTCCACAGGAGTTAACGAATCTGCTCAGGTTGTTACCTCCATAGCTGATTCCATTAACGGTATTGCCGAGCTGTCTGTATCTCAGAACAAGAATGTAGACAGCGCTTCCTCCGCTCTGAACAGTATTATCAGCGGTGTTAATGATGTAGCCGAGCTGGCCAAACAGACTGCCAGTCATGCCAGCCAGGTAGGCACCACCGTAAATCAGGGTATTGAGGGTATCAATGTTATCAGCCAGCATATTGATCGAGTAGAAGCTATGGTTAGCACCTCTGCTGACCAGGTAGATACTCTGGGCCATCGCTCCGAGGAAATCGGTCAGATTGTAGAAACCATCGTGAATATTTCCGGTCAGACCAACCTGTTGGCTCTCAATGCTGCTATTGAGGCCGCCAGAGCTGGTGAGCATGGCCGTGGCTTTGCCGTAGTTGCGGAGGAAATCCGCAAGCTGGCTGAGGACTCTCAGGAGGCAGCCCAGCATATTGCTGAACTTATCGGTAGTATTCAGGCCGAAACCAAGAAGGCTGTAGATGCTATGCATCACGGCAACAAGGGTGTCCGTCAAGGCTCCGAGGTTGTTAAGGAAGCCATGGAGGAATTTAGCCAGGTAACGGATATGGTAGACTCTATGGTAGACCAGATGGCTAGAGTAGCTAGACATATTGAGAATGTATCCGTCCAGTCCAACCATGTTATTGAGGCTGCCACCAGCGTTAGTCAGGATAGTGACAAGATTGCCGGAGAAACCCAGCAGGTTTCCGCCGCCTCTGAGGAACAGTCTGCTACCATGCAGGAGCTGGCCAACGAAAACACCAAGCTGGCCGATATGGCCCAGCGCTTGCAGGAACAGCTGAAGGTATTCCGCACCTAAGCCCCCACCGCTATAAACGGTAATCTCCGTCACTTCATATAATTATCAAAAGGCATAACTCCTGCTTTATATCCCGGCAGGAGTTATGCCTTTTACTTTGTCAAATATTAATATTTTTTATGCCCTTAGATAGAGGTTTTTAACATTTTCTATTTGTTTATATTAACAAATGTGATATGATATAAATGCATTATTTGTAGTTTATGAAAGGGATATTATACCATGATTAGATTACCCATAAATAAATTAAAACCGGGAATGGTTACAGCCCAGAGTATCTACAACCAAAAAGGAGCCAGCTATCTCACTCGAGGTACCAAATTAAGCAGACAGTATATAAACAGCCTGCGAAAAATTGGTATTTCCAAGGTAACTATTACCTCTCTGGATCCAGATTTACCCCTGGCACCACCAGAGGATATTATCAAGGAGGAAACCAGGGTAACGGCTATCCATCAGGTATTTGATACCTACTGCCGGCTACAGCAGGATGATCAGCTTGATATCCCCCCTTTGCTTTCCACCTCTGAATCCATTATTGAGGATTTGATTAAAAAGCCGGAAAATCTGGTGCAGATTACGGATATCCGCCTTTATGACGATTATACCTTTGCCCATTCCGTTAATGTGGCAGCTCTTTCTGCCATGCTTGGCCTGCTGTGCCATTATTCTAAAAAGGATTTAATGACTCTCACGGCTGGTGCCCTGCTTCACGATATTGGCAAGCTGGATGTATCCCGCAAGATTCTCAACAAGACCACGGCTTTGTCTGATGATGAGTTTACCCTGATTCGCCATCATCCTGAGTGGGGCTATCTGCGGCTGATCAATACTAAGGACAGCAATCTGAATATGAAAGCCATTGCGGATATTGCCTACCAGCATCACGAGCACCTTGATGGGCATGGCTATCCAAATCATTTGGTAGAGGAGCAGATTTCTGAATTTGCCCGCATTGTGGCCATTACAGATGTATATGATGCTCTCACCACCCAGAGGCCATACAAAAAGGCCTATTCTCCTCATATTGCCTACAAGATTATGACCAAATGCTCCGGCAAGCAATTTGATCCATTGCTTCTGGACCTGTTCTTTAACCATGTTGCCTTGTTCCCAGTAGGCACGGTACTGAGAACAGCCCTTGGATTTGCTATTGTCAAATCCACCACCATTGGAATGACTCGGTACCCCAAGGTAATTCTTTTTACCGACAGCAATCGCCGTCTGCTGTATACTCCCGTTACTCTGGAGGTCAGCCAGCAGGAGCCTGATTTTATCGAATCTGTCTTGGACGGCTCTGAGCTAACCGCCCTGTGCTATCATTTGAAATACAATCCATCCGCATTATTGCTGGATGAGGCATAAAATAATCTCCACCAAAAAACAGCGAGGCAATCCCCGCTGTTTTTTTATTGCCCTTATTTGCAAAGCTGCATTTTGCGCTGGGTAAAGGTAACAGGCTGCAGTTTAGCGGCCTCTGCCAGCTCCAGAGCTACCTGGAAATTCATGCCGATATTCTGAGCTGTATGGGCATCAGAGCCAAGAGATACATACCGTCCTCCCAGAGCATAATAACGCTGATAGATAGGCAGCAGCTTTTCCGCTGCCTCCTTATCCCCCAGACGGCGGGTATTCAATTCCATAATCGTATCCGTTTCCAATGCTGTTCTCAGCACAGCATCCACTTCCTCATGGAATTGACCATAGATGATATTCTTGTCCTCATAAGGCGCATAACGGCAGATATAATCAATATGCCCCAGCACATCAACATAGGAATGTCTGGCCAGCTCCCGAGCCATTACCCGCAAATAAATACCATAGGCCTCCTCCTTGGATTTACCCTGATAAAAATCCTCATAATACAAATCCATTAAATCAATGATATGTATAGAGCCTATGACCAAATCAAAGGGAGCCTGAGCCACAAATTCCTGATTGGCCTTCAAGCAGGTATCAGTAATACCTACCTCTACGCCCAGCTTTAGATTCTCTCCCCGCTGACTGCCGTACTGCTGCCAATATTCACTAGGCACAAACCGAAAATCCATATCCTTATAGGTTCTGGTATCCACATAATCATAATCAAAATGCTCGGTCAGAGTCAAACCTATCCCTAGCTTCTCCCTGGCTTCTATGGCCTCCTGCAAGGTCATCTGGGAATCAGAAGAAAACTCTGTATGGGAATGATTGTCAAAGATCATTGCTCCCCAGCCTCCTCCATATACTGCTTCAAAGCCTTGGCCAGCTGATCTGGACAGGAAGTAGCCTTGGCGCCACAGCGAATCCCCTCCAGCCGGCTCACAATCTCCTGCAGCTCCATGCCCTCAGTCAGCTTGCCGATACCCTGCAAATTGCCGTTACAACCACCTAGCACTCTAAGATTGTGCAGCTTGCCATCCTCCACCTCAAATTTCATCAAACGGGCACACACACCCTGAGGTGCATACTCCACCTTTGCCATGCTAATCTCTCCTTTTAGCGAATTACCCATCAAATTTATCTACATCTGCCAAAGCCCTTATGCCTGGACAAAGGCATCTGCCAAAATCCCAAATTCCTCCAAGGAGAAGGTTTCTCCCCGACGACCGCTGTCCAAACCGCATTTGTCAAAAGCCGCCTTAATATCCTCCTGCAGGAAGCCTGCTCCCTTCAAGGCATTGGCCATGGTTTTCCGCCGCTGGCCAAAGGCCGCCTTAACCACTCGGAAGAACATTTTCTCACTCTTTACCTCCACCGCTGGCTTTTCCCGCACATCGCAGACAATAACCACGGAATCCACCTCTGGGGCTGGTATAAAGGAGCGAGGCGGCACATCAAAGGCAATATGAGGCCTGGTATAATACTGTACTGCCACAGACAGAGCACCATAAATCTTGCTGCCTGGCTGGGCAATCATTCTCAGGGCCACTTCCTTTTGCACCATAGTAACCAGAATGGAAATGGGCAAATGCTGCTCCAGCAAAGCCATCAAAATCGGAGTGGTAATATAGTAAGGCAGATTGGCTGCTACCTTAAAGGGCTTGTTCCCCATCAGCTCAGGAATATTCACCTTGAGAATATCTCCCGGCACAATGGTAACATTATCATAGCCCTCCAGAGTATGAGCCAACACTGCTGGCAGCTTCTTGTCCAGCTCCACCGCCGTTACCTTGGCCCCGGATTCGGCCAATCCCTGAGTCAAAGTACCAATACCTGGCCCAATCTCCAAGATATTATCCTCCGGCCCTGCCCCGGCTGCATCCACAATGCCCTGCACAATACCTGCATCCACCAGGAAATTCTGTCCCAGTTTCTTGGCCGCTCTCAGGTTAAAGGCCTTCATAATATGCCTGGTAACTTGGGGATTGGCGATTACCGGATGGGTGGTTTTTATCGTTTCTGTCATATATCTCTACTCCTTTATTTCTCCAGCTCTGCCACAGCCTGCTGAAACTCCTGACGAGTAATACCATAGTGATTCAACCGCTGCAAAAAGGTCTTGGCATTAGCATAGCCAATTCCCAGCACAGCTCCCAGCTTGGCCCGTTTCTCACTGGCTGCTGGGGAACCGCTAATCCCTGCCCTGAGCAAATCCGCTCCGGTAAAGTTATTGGTTGGCTCCCAATCCATAGTTCTTACCTTGGCCAAGGCAGTACGAATGGCCTCAGGGGAAGCCTGCTCAATTCCTATATCATTATTAGCCGTAGCATCCTCCTTGGGAATAAAGGCGTGCTTGGCCTCGGGAAATCTCTTGGTTAGAAAACGACGAATCCTCTCTCCTGCTGAATCTGGATCTGTCATAATGATAATGCCCCGCTTCTGGTAGGCCTTGGCAATGGAGTCCAATGCCTGAGGTTTGAGATTAAACCCCTCTGTAATAATGCAATCTGCCTCCACAGCCTTGTCTATGGCCACTACATCCATTTTTCCTTCAACAACTAAAACTTCCTTAATCATTTTCGTCCCTCAATATTTCCTTAACCGCCTGATATACATCCTCGTGAATATCCTGCACTGTTCGCAAATTTCCCTGCTGGGCACAGCTAATCTTAACCCAGCCATATTTTTCAGCCACCTCATTATAAGCCCTATGGCAATGATGAAGATAGCTGGTATCCTTTTCGTGAATATCCTTTTGTCGACTGCTATCCTTAGCCGCCCGGCTATTAATCAGCCTATCGCTAATCTCCGGCGGCATATCCAGATAAATAACCCTATCTGGCACCGGCAGCTGCAATCTGCCAAATTCAAAATCCCACAGCCAGGTCAAAAATTCCTCCCGCTCTGCAGAGTCCTTCAGCTTCACCGCCTGATGTACCATATTGGAGGTAGTATATCTATCCGCCAAAATAATCCAGCCAGATTCATAGGCTTGGCGCCACTTCAAAAGATAAGAAGCATAGCGATCCACCGCAAAAAAAGCCGAAGCCCCATAGGCACTGACATTTTCTGCCTGCTGACCAAATTCCCCACCTAGATACATTCGCACCAAGGCGGAGGATTCAGATTGATAATCAGGATATTCCACCTTTAGAACCTGGCAGCCCTCAGCCAACAGCCTATCATACAAGGCCTTGGTCTGGGTAGCCTTGCCAGAGCCATCTCCTGCCTCTATGGTAATCAGCTTTCCCTTGCTCATATATATTCACTCCTTGGCATATCCTTTTTTACAATCTAATCTAATCAATCCTGTATGCCAGCCTGCTGACACACTCTGATAGTTTCCAACCTGCTATCGGCAGCCCCAGACAAGCGCATACCCTTGGCCTGATAAAATCTAATGTATTCCACCAAAGCCTCGGTAATCTCCTCTCCCGGACACAAAACCGGAATCCCGGGAGGATAGAAGGCAATGGTTTCCCCGCAAATACAGCCAATGGCCTTTTCCAGCGCCACAGTCCTAATAGGGGCAAAAAAAGCTTCCCTAGGATTCATGCGCTGAACCGCCACAGGCATTTCAGCCATATGGCAGATATTATCCGCCCCCGAACAACCCTGCTCTTCCGCAATACCAGAATCATCTTTATTGGCTGTCTTTATTGCCAGATGCTTAACCGCCAGCTCCTGCAATACCTGCAGCAATCTATCTGCCTCTCTCTGGGTATCTGCCATAGAAATAATAAAAAGCAGATTCTCAGGATCTGACAGCTCGCACTGCACCTTCCACTGATGCCGCAGCAACAGCTCTGCCTCCTGACCAGAAATATCCAGCCCTGCCAGATTAACCGTTACCTTGGCCCAGTCTAAAGCTATGGCTCCCCGTTTATCATCTGCTAAGTCCTGACCACCAGCCACCAACTGACCAGCTTTCTGACCTGCCCAGATTTCCTTACCGGGACAGTACAGCCCCGGAATTTCATTGATTTTTTTTCTCAGCCACTGAGCCAGCTCCACAGCTCTATTTACCCGCTGTACTCCCTCCTGAGCCATTTGCAAGCGAGCAATATCCAGAGAAGCCAAAAGCAACTGATTAGGGCTGGTGGATTGCAGGAGGCTGGCTGCCTGCCGAATCCGCTCCGCCTCCACCCTATTACTGCCAATATGCAGCATAGAGGTCTGAGTCATGGAGCCTAACAGCTTGTGGGTGCTCTGAGCCGCCACATCAGCTCCCAGCTCAATAGCCTGCTTAGGCAAATCCTTGCCAAAGCGCAAATGAGCACCATGAGCCTCATCCACCAGCAAAAGCATATTGGCTTCATGAACCAGCTCTCCTATCCGCTGTAAATCACAGCAAAAACCATAATAGGTAGGATATACAGCCACAAGAGCCTTGGCCTCTGGATGTTCCTTGATAGCCTGCTTAACCGTGGCCACACTTAGTCCCATGGCAATACCCAAGCGGGTATCTATCTCTGGCTGAATGTATATGGGCACTGCCCCAGCTAGAATAATGCCCCCCATAATGGAACGATGGGCATTCCTAGGCACCAGCACCCTATCTCCCGGCGACAGAGTGCCCACCAGCATAGCCTGAATAGCTCCAGTGGTGCCATTAATTACAAAAAGGCTTTCCCTGGCGCCCCACAGCTCTGCTGCCAGCGCCTGAGCCTCCTTGATACAGCCTGCTGGCTCATGTAAATCATCCAGCTCCTCCATAAGAGAAACCTCCTGCCGCAGGCCTGCCTCTGTAATCAGTTCCTTTAACAGAGGATGAGCCCCCAGTCCCTGCTTGTGACCGGGGGTATGAAAAGCAAGGGCACCGTCCCCTGCATATGCTTCCATTGCCTTAGAAATCGGTGCCGTAAACTGTCTATTATTCTTTTTCATTAGCTTGCCACCGGACAAGGCAGCTTAATATGTACCTTGGTACCTTCTCCCGGCTTGGAAATAACATTTAAGGAGGCTCCTATTAGCTTGGCTCTTTCCTCCATGCCCAAAAGGCCAAAATGACCATCCCCATCGCCCCGTTTTCTAGCATCTTCCATTTGCTCCACATCAAAGCCCTTGCCTGCATCCTCTACCAAAATAGACAGACATCCTCTGGTAAACAAAAGCCTTAGATTGCACTCCTCCACCTCTGCGTGGCGTTGCACATTACCCAGTGCCTCCTGAATGATTCTAAAGAGAGTAACCTCCACGTGCTTCTCCAGCACACACTCCTTACCCTTGACACTGAAATCCACCTGCAGACCTTTACGCTCTGCCAGCTTGCCAGACAACTGCCGCAGGGCTGCCACCAGTCCCAAATCATCCAAGGACATAGGCCGCATATCAAAAATAATCTGCCGTACATCTGCCAGGCAGTGACGAATCTGCCGTCTCAGCTCCTGCAGGCCCTTCTTTGCCTCCTCTGGGCGAGTATCCACCAATCGCTCGCAGATAGAAGCCTGATAAACCAAGGTAGCCATTTCCTGGGCTGGGCCATCATGTATCTCTCTGGAGACTCGGAGACGCTCATCCTCCTGAGCCTTGATAATCTGTACCCCTAGGAATTTGTTCTTGGAAGCCACATCCATCTGGGCTACCACACTACTAATCTGAGATGTAAGATAACCCACTACTGTACCCAGCTTGGTAGCCAAACGCTCTGCCATCATCAAGGTCTGCTCCATGCCCCGCAGTCTCAGCTCCAGACGATCCCGCTGACGGCGGGTCTGAAACTCCTTCTCCTTGGCCAGAGCCAGCCTTACCTGTACATCCTTAACAGCCTCATAGCTCTCCCGAATCTTGTCCTCGGAATAATTGGCAAAATTACTGCTAACCTTTACCAACCGCTGTTTCTCCTGCTGTTCACAGTGCACCAGCATATCCACCTCATCCTGCAGCTTGCGAGTTTCCTCCTTCAGCTCCTTCAGCATTACAGTAGAAGCTTCCACATCGCTTTTGGTATTTTCGTATATTTCGTAAATCTGCCCCTTGCTATTTTCCATTGCCTCCAAAGTATTTTGAAAGGCATCTCTAAGCAGTTTCTCCCCCTGCTTATCCGTATCTATATCATTTGAAAGTGCCATGCCCTATTCTCCCGCATTACAAAAAAAATTACCCAATCCATTTTATTGTACATTATCAAAAGAAATTAAGCAAAATATTTTTTCCACAAAAAAACAGACCCCCATGAGAGAGCCTGTAGATTATTCAGCGGGCCATAGCAGAGATATTTTCTGCTACCCCTATATTATCCTCTTGACACTCCCCATGCCTAAAGGCAGGGGATTCTTGGTTCCATGAGCACTGCATATAGGCCGTGGCCTATATGTCTTACACGCTCTCCCCAAGCGTAGATTTCCGTGTGTCCCACGGTATTGTGTATATGAATGCTTGTTATCTTTACAACTGCGTGGACGAATTTCGCAGGTCTTCTCCTTTCCAATCTATTTATTTTTGCAATTATATCAAAAAACTTCTCCACCGTCAATTGCTTACGCAAATTAGGTGGACACGCCTTATCCAACTATAATTGCAATAAAAAATTTGCATTTATAGAGATTTCAAAGTACAATTTATAGATAGATAAACCCAGCATAATGCTGACGCATAAAAGGAGAAGTTAGATGAGCATTTTTGACAGATTTTTACCCAAAAAAAGACAGCCTGAGGTAAAAAATACCATTCCTCAGGAAAAGACCAATATTAAAAAGACCTTCGGTGTATATTGCCACAAGCATCACAACACCAGCGGCGACAAGCTTTGTCCAAAATGTACTGCCCTTCTGGCCACCGTTATGACCAAGATTAACCGCTGCCCATATGGTATTACCAAGCCAATCTGCGACCGTTGCGAGATTATGTGCTTCGGCCCTAAGCAGAACAAGGAATTTATGACCATTATGTCCAGCTCCAGCAAGGGTATGCTGCTGAGACACCCTATGATGAGCCTTAAGCACAAAATGGCCAGCTTTAGTGTGGACTACGCCAAGCGAGAGCAGGAAAAGCGGGCTTCCGAAAAGGCTGCAGCCAAGAAGAAAAATGCTGAGGAAAAGGCAAAAGCCAAGGGTGAAGGCAAAAAGAAATAATTACACAAAAATAGGGGCTGTCCCATTGGGACAGCCCCTTTAGTATATCTCAAATTATCTCTTGTAGGTTTCGTCCAAAACCACGAAATAAGACTGAGGATGAGCACATACAGGGCACTCCTTTGGAGCCTCCTTGCCAGTGCATACATAGCCACAGTTGGAGCACTGCCAGATAACAGTGTCATCAGCCTTGAAAACCTTCTCAGCCTCTACATTGGCCAACAGAATCTTGTAACGCTCCTCATGTTCCTTCTCAATAGCAGCCACAGCCTCAAAGAGCTGAGCAATCTTGTCAAAACCTTCCTCCCGGGCAGTCTTGGCAAACTCAGGATACATAGAGGTCCACTCCTCATTTTCACCGCTGGCAGCAGCCTTCAGATTTTCCTCAGTGGAGCCTACACCATCGTTAATCAGCTTGTACCAGATTTTGGCATGCTCCTTCTCGTTCTTGGAAGTCTCCAAAAAGAGATTCTGAATCTGCACATAGCCGTCCTTCTTAGCCTGAGAAGCAAAATACTGATACTTAGTATGAGCCTGAGACTCACCAGCAAAAGCAGCCTTCAGATTTTCTAATGTCTTTGAATCCTTCAATTCCATAATATTACCTCCTCGACCTAAATACACAATGGATAATAATTATCCGTTACTGATAGTTTATCATTTAATGGCAAAAAGTCAAGAAAATATTTTAATTTACATATTTTTTACTGGTATAGGGCCTCTGGACAGAGCAATAGCTCCAGTTCTGGCAATCTCAATAATCTGGAACTCAGCCAGCATTTCACAGATTGCATCTATCTTGCTGCGAGAGCCTGTAAGCTCGATAACCACGTTTTCAGGGCTGACATCTACAATCTTGCCCCGGAAAATATCTACAATATTGCGAATATCTGACAGTGTTTCCTTCTGAGCCTTAACCTTCAACAGTACCAGCTCACGCACAATGGAATCCACCTCGCCCAGATTCACAATCTTGATCACATCTATCAGCTTGCCAAGCTGGCTTACCACCTGCTCCAGCTCCCGATTATCCTCTACGGAAACCTCAATATTGATTCTGGTAACATCCCGCTCCTCTGTATAACCGGCGGAAATACTCTCAATATTAAAGGCACGACGGCTGATAAGTCCGGATACATGGGTCAGAACACCTGGCTTGTTGTCTACAAGGACTGCTAAAATGTATTTTTTCATTCCTTTTCTCCTCCCAGTACCATATCACTGATGCAGGCCCCTGGTGCCACCATTGGCAGTACATCCTCATTGGCAGGCAGCATTACATCAATCAGCATAGGCCCATCGGCAGCCAAGGCTGCTCTCAGACCTGGCAGCAGTTCCTCTGGCTTGCTGATACGGCAGGCCTTCATACCCATAGCCTCAGCCAGCTTGACAAAATCAGTCTTGCCTCCCAGCAAGGTCTGGGAATAACGCTTGCCATAGAACATTCTCTGCCACTGAGTAACCATACCCAGCACTCTATTGTGCAGCAAAACAATTTTTACATCAATATCATTGTCAGCAGCAGTGGACATTTCCTGACAGTTCATCATAATACTGCCATCACCAGTAAAGAGAACCACCTTTTTGTCAGGCTGGCCCAGCTTTGCCCCCAGAGCCGCTGGCAGGCCGTAGCCCATAGTGCCCAAGCCACCAGAGGTCAGGAACTGACGAGGCTTACGGCTGTTAAAGAACTGTGCCGCCCACATCTGATGCTGACCAACATCTGTAACCACAATGGTATTATCATCCACAAGCTGGCTAACTGTCTCAATCAGCTCCTGTGGCATAATGTATTCACTATGCTTTTGATAAGCAAATGGATACTGATCATTCATTTCAATAACATAATTGCGCCAGATATTGAAACGAGCCGTATAATTCTCCCCAGAGCTTTGCAGCAAATGGGCAAAAACCGGCATGGACCAGCGCAAATCTCCCACTACTGGATAATCTGCCACCACATTTTTGTTAATTTCCGCTCTATCCACATCAAAATGAACCACCTTGGCCTTAGGAGCAAAGGCTGCTACCTTGCCAATAACCCGGTCATCAAAACGGACACCTACACCAATCAGCAGGTCACATTCCTGAACAGCCATATTAGCTGCATAGGAACCATGCATACCCACCATGCCCAAAAATCCATCCTGGGTAGAAGGCACACAGCCCAGGCCCATCAGAGAGCTGACTACAGGAATATGGGTATGGTCTACAATCTGACGAAACAGCTCTGTCTGATTGGACAGATTCACACCGCCGCCAATAAAGAACAAAGGACGCTTGGCCTTGCCTAGAGCTTCCACCACAGCGGACACCTGAGCCTCATCCCCGGTGAAATCTCCGCTATAGCCTGGCAGATATACCTTTTCTGGATATTCATAATCCAGCTCCGCAGTGAATACATCCTTGGCAATATCAATAACTACAGGGCCAGGACGACCAGTGCTAGCAATAAAGAAAGCTTCCTTGATAACCCTTGGCAGCTCCTGCACCTTTTTTACTAAGTAATTATGCTTGGTAATAGGGGTGGTAATGCCTACAATATCTGCTTCCTGAAAGGAGTCCTTGCCAATGTATGGATTGCCTACCTGACCAGTAAAGCATACCATTGGAATAGAATCCATATTGGCTGTAGCAATACCTGTAATCAAATTGGTAGCACCAGGGCCAGAGGTAGCAAAGCAGACTCCTACCTTGCCAGTGGCTCTGGCGTAACCGTCTGCTCCGTGCACAGCACCCTGCTCATGGCGGGTAAGAATATGAGGATACTTTGCCTTGTACAGAGCATCATAAAGATCCAGAACCGCTCCTCCCGGATAACCAAATATTACTTCTACATTTTCCCGTCTCAGGCTTTCCAATACAGCCTGTGCTCCATTCATTAACAAGAAAATCTCTCCCCTTTCCAAAGCGCGCCCACCACCAACAAAGGTTGAAAGCATCGGATATTTCGTTCTATTATACTCCAATATAATATAGTATTTCAATACGAACTTTACAAATTTACAACAAAAATAAGTATATCACATTGCTATATACATAATAACAGCAATATGATATACTTATTTCGGCAGTTATACTGCTGACCACCCTAAGCGGCAGGCGGTTTGTTTGCACCCTCGCAGAAAGGAGAATTTCAACTCTGAGGGGGTGAGACAATGAATGATACAGAGTTACTTCTAATTTTGTTGATTTTGATTGTTCTTAAACAAAAATAACCGCTCAAGCTTCCAAACAAAGCGGTTATTTTTACGTAAAACACTAACCGACTAGCGAGGAGGACAAGCCGCCTGCTGGTGGTCTTTTCTTATCTCCATTATATATCAGGTCTGACTATATGACAAGTCAAAAGAAAAATAAAATTCGATTCTTGAAATTATATACAAATCGTGCTATTATATAAATGTTGTTGGTTTTCACAACCTGCGGGCGTAGTTCATTGGTAGAACGTCAGCTTCCCAAGCTAAAGAGGGGGGTTCGATTCCCCTCGCCCGCTCCATAGAGCATCAAGCGGTTGCATAAGCAGCCGTTTTTTTATTTTTTCAAAAAAAAGCTTGCATTATATTTTTCAATATGGTATAGTATTTCTTGTTCACGGCGCGTTGGTCAAGTGGTTAAGACTCCGCCCTCTCACGGCGGCTTCAAGGGTTCGAATCCCTTACGCGTCACCACGCATATAATAGCTCGAAGCAAAGCTTCGGGCTTTTTTGTTGCCTTTGAAGGACGATTTTTATTTTCAATAAAATTTACATATTTTGTTCTCTAAACATATTTATGGCGAATATCCGCTACATTTATACACAGTTTTTTGACTTATGCACAGTTTTGTGGAAAAAGTTGTGGATAAACTCCTGTTTATACACACAGAATCACATTTTATCCACAAAGTTATCCACATTAGGAAAAAATTGTGGATAAATATCCCTCCAGGTCTTGACAAATGGCCTATAATATACTCCGTTCGACATACTGTATACATTGTACTGTATTTCCGAGTTTTTGTCGCGTAAAGAACATTTTTCGTCGTAATGTTCATAGATGAAAAAACGGTTTTACATTATACTCTTACTCGTAAGTAGTAATTACTTTCAATTCCCTACTAAGCTCGATATCAATGTTTCCCCTAAACAAAGATATATTCCCATACGAGCTTAAAATACTTTCATAGATAACGCCTGTCGTTACCTAAACATCCTATAATCCCTTTTTAGAAACAGCTGCTCCCCACACCGCAGCTGTTTTCTTATGCCCTGAATTAATTTTTATCAACAAAAAACCAGCCACCGCTGGCAGACAGAAACATTCTGTCCACAGCCTTGGCTGGTTTATTTTTGTTCTTAATAAATCTTGTCTACTACAAAGCCGGCATTTTCCAAAGCACGGATAATACGCTGTACATGGTCATGGCCATGAGTCTCTACAGTTACCTCCAGCATAACCTTCTTGAAGCTGTCAGTTACCTTGGACTGGTTGTGCTCCAGCTTGATAACATTGGCGTTCTCGTCAGCCAATACCTGAGATACATGGAGCAGCTGGCCTGGCTTATCTGGCAGCTGAACAGAGAAGCAGAATACCCGGCCTCTGGCAATCAGGGCCTTGTCAATCAGAGCAGAAATGGTGGAAATATCAATATTGCCGCCACTGATAATAGCTGCTACCTTTTTGCCCTTAAATGGCAGCTTGTTTAAAGCAGCCAAACTGAGGGCACCAGCCCCCTCGGCTATCAGCTTGTGCTTCTCAATCAGGGACAGAAGTGCAGACATAATTTCCATTTCAGATACGGTAATAATCTGATCCAGATACTTCTTGCAGAAAGCATAGGTCAAATCACCAGGAGTCTTAACAGCACAGCCATCTGCTACAGTATCTACTGCGGACAGAGTGGTTACATGACCCTCCATAAAGGATTTCTCCATACAAGGTGCTCCCTCTGGCTCTACACCGATAACCTTTACATTTGGATTGACAGCCTTGGTAGCCAGGGCTACACCGCTGGCAAAGCCGCCGCCTCCAATAGGCACCAGAATGGCATCTACATCCTTCAGCTCGTCAATAATCTCCAAGGCTGTAGTGCCCTGACCGGCCAATACCTTCTGGTCGTTAAATGGATGAATATAAACATAGCCCTTTTTCTTCTGCAGCTCCAAGGACTTGGCATAGGCATCATCAAAGCTATCACCATAGAGAACTACCTCTGCCCCATAGGCACGAGTAGCTTCTACCTTCAAAATTGGGGTAGTGGCAGGCATGCAGATAACAGCCTTGCAATTCAAGGCTCTGGCAGCAAAGGCCACACCCTGAGCGTGGTTGCCGGCAGAGGCAGTAATAACGCCCCGCTTCCGTTCGTCCTCATTGAGCTGGCTAATCTTGTTGTAAGCACCTCTCAGCTTGAATGAGCCTGTATTCTGCAGGTTCTCAGGCTTTAGGTAAACATTGTTGCCACACAAATCGGAAAAATAGGGACTCTCTATCAAATGGGTTTTAGCCGCCACACCGTCCAACTGCTTGGCTGCCTGGTACACATCTGCAATAGATGTACTGGCCAGAACCTCCTCTATACTAAGCTCTGCTTTCTTTGCTTCCTCTGCCATATATGGGCCTCCTTGTATCTGTGTTTTCCTCTTAGAATATCACCACAGATATTATCTGTCAACAAAAATAGTGCTCCATGAAGTTCATGAAGCACTATCTAGGGATTACTGTTTGTTGTGTTTAATCATATCTAACAGCTTGCCAGCAGTAGCAGACAAATCAGCCAGCTCCTGGGCTACACCAGCAATAGCAGTGGTCTGCTGGCTGACGATGTTGGAAGTAGCCTCACCCTTGGTTACGGTTTCGTTGACAGACTCACCAATCTGATTGGTAAACTCCTGAATCTTGTCTACAGTCTCACGAGAGCTATCCGCCAGCTTGCCAATCTCCTCAGATACAACAGCGAAGCCTGCACCAGCTGTACCAGCCCGAGCAGCCTCAATAGAGGCATTCAGACCAAGCAGACGAGTCTGCTTGGCAATATCACGAATTAAATTGGTAAATTCGTTAATCTTGCTGGAAATCTCACTTACATTGGCGATTTCCTTGTTCAGAGCCAACTGGTTCTCGTTAACATCGTTGGCAGAAGCAGCCAGCTCCTCCATAGTGGCAGATACCTGCATAGCAGTTTCGTTAATGGAAGCAGCCATCTTCCGCAATTCAAAGCGATAATGGCCCATCTTGGAGAAGAAGGAAGCCATCAAGAACAGAGTCTGAGCTGCATGCTCCAAACGCTCACGAGGCATAATCTGAATCTTGCGGACAGCCTCAACATACTTCTCAGGATCTACGCCAATCTCCTTGGCATAGGCCCGGAACTTATCCTCATCTGGTGGTGCATTGAGAATCTGACCACCCAGCATAGAACCAATCTGCTGGCCATCTACAATAATAGGAGCACCAAAATCCATAAGGCCGGCATGGCACTCATAAACCGCAGGCTTGCCAGTACGGGCAGCAGTCTCACCGCCGTTCTTGTCACACTGCTCACAGCGGCGACATCCCTCAGCAGTGCCACGAGTATACTTCATGCAGAAATCTGTCCAGTCAGTAGGTCTGGTAACAGGCTTGCCATCCTTGTCTACGGTTACTGCGGTCATACCAGCAGCTCTGGCAAAGCTATCCTGGAAGGACTGCAAAAAGTCCATATCAAATACATCTGAAAGCTTAATATCTTCTGCCATAAAAAAACACCTCTCCCTTTCAATATATAAGGAACTGCCTTTTATGGCAAGTCCTCTCTTCCCAATTCTTCTTTCTTATTATACTCGGAAAATCCCTTTAATACAATAAATATTTCCTTTATAGACCATTATCCTGCCAATCTGGTACATAGGCTTTGGTGGCAGAACTGCGCTGCTGAACAAAGCACTGGCTAAACCCCAATTCACTGGCATAATCTGTTACCGATTGGTATTCAAAGGTGGTAAGCCTCCGCTTGAGATTTTTGTATTCCCCAGCCTTATACATAGGCGTGTACTGACTCATCAGGCTGAGATAAATATCATCACCAAAGGTCTGCCACAGCCAGTCCAAAAGCTTCATACTGTCATGCCGGGCACCGGGCAGTACCATATGCCGTACCAGCACACCATTGATCATAATGCCCTGAGCATCCAAAACCGGCCTGCCTACCTGCTGTACCATAGCCTTGATGGCCTTGGCAGCTGCAGAAAAATAATCCTGAGCCTTGGAATATGTCCCGGATAATTCCGAGGCATAATATTTCAAATCCGGCAGATAAACATCCACCGAGCCTGCCAGCAGCTCTATGGTGGACACACTTTCGTAGCCACTGGAATTGTACACTACAGGCAGGGAAAAACCTCGTTCCTTGGCATAAGCCAAAGCCTGAATAATCTGAGGCACATAATGGGTGGGGGTAACCAAATCCAAGGTAGCCGCCCCCTGAGCCTGTTGGTGGAGAAAAATCTCCCCCAGCTCCTCTGAGGTAACTTCCCTGCCCTTTTCATAATGACTTATTTCGTAGTTCTGACAGAAAACACAGCGAAGATTACAGCCAGAAAAGAAAACCGTTCCAGCTCCCTTGCCACTTTCCGGGCCAGCTATGGCTGGCTCCTCCCAGGGGTGCAGGCTGACCTTGGCTACTCTGGCCAAGGCTCCCCCGCCACAGGCTCCCGGCTGTTCATAGCGGTTCACACCACAGCTGCGGGGGCACAGCCGGCAGTTGCTAAGCAAATCCCTTGCCTGCAAGCTATCACTTCCTTATCTGCATAACTTGGCGCTAGGTTCCATCTCTAGCCCTCATTGAGCCAAGCATAGGTTAAGAATTTATCTGTCCTTCAGCAGGGCCTCGTCCAAAACAGGGCCGTACTTTGGCCGCCACCAGGAAATGCTCCGTATAGCATCTATATAATGCTGCAGGGCTGGCTCATTGATAGGCCGTCCCTGACTGCCCTCTATCTGAACAGGCTCCAAAGGAATCCTATCTGCCTCACCTATAAAATCTCTGGTTATCCAGAAGCCGTAGTTCACGCCCTGACGGTTACTGCGGGTAAGGCTGGAACCAATAGCATAGTAGGCAAAGCCCTTGGGGGCTACCATTTCAATAATTGTGGGACCAATATCAATCTGACTGCCTGCGCTATCTGGCAGGAGTGTTCCCTTGTGGACACCAGCTCCCGTTACAACGAAAGGCACTACATACCGCTCGTACATAGATGGCTGTTTGTCGATATTGTACCTATCGGCATGATCTCCCACAATCAGCACTAGACAATCTGGATATTTTTCCTTTAAATTCTTTACAAAGCCTGCCAACTCTCTATCTGCATACCAATAATGCCCCAGCTCATTTACCAGCCAATCATCCTTGGCTGCCTCTGGAGGCAAAGCCTGCCGCAGCTTATCTGCATCAAAGCCCTTGGCTGCTACATCCACCGTATAGGGGGAATGGTTGGACACATTGAGAATGACATTAAAGCTGGAGGTATCAGGACTAACCCTTTGCAATACCTGGGCATAGAGATATTCATCATCACAGCCCCACACACTGCCCTCTGCCTCCTCTGGCATATCTCCCCGGCCATAGAAGTGCTGGAAGCCCTGAGCCTCTGTAAAGGCCCCTATCCGCTCCCAGGTGGCAGGGCCGGCATACCAGAAATTGGTGGTATAGCCCAGCTTCTCCATCTGGGGAGCTATGGCGGTAACATAAGGCTGCTTAAAGGACTCCGGCATGGTGGTGAGATAAAGATTGGCATCTGCCAAGCCTGTGGTTACACCGGTCATGGCGGAAATGGTGCTGGCTCCATTAGGCAGCATGGCATTGCAATAATCTGCATCCTCTCCGGCAATAATCCCCTTCATGCCATCGGCAATGTGAAGCTGGCTGTATTTGTCCAAAAGAGGCCAGTTGGCATAGCTTTCGGATACAATCAGGAAAATCTGCTTGGGCTTGGCCACCTGGGCACCCTGAGCCTCCCGACGAAGATAATCATCCAAATTATTGCTATCGGCACTACGGCCAGCCAGTTCTCCTGCCAGCTGCTGAATCTGCTCTGCGGTAAAATTCAGGCCGTTGCAGGCCAACATCCGGTTGTTCATGCGATACCCCCGATATATAGCCTGATAATCGTCCAAGATAGCCTCGTTCATAAAGCTATCCTTGGTAACGCCTACATTTTCCCATTCCAAGGCTGTTTCCCAGCCCCAGCTGCCCCCAAAGACAATCAATCTCCCCAGCACATAAAGCAGCAAAGCCATAGCCGCCCCCTTGGCAATGCTTTTGCCACGGGAGGGCTTGGTATATAGGCTATAGGCTGTCCTAGGCTTGGCCTCGCCCCAGGCCAAAAAATATTTCAGCCCTCGCCAAAGACAAAAGGCCAAAAGCAATGCCCCTGCCAACCGCAAAGGCAGGTTAAATTCCTGTACCAGAGATACAAACAGGGCATACATATCATCATTGCCAGCATTAAAAAGAAGCTGGTGAAAACGACTGTGAAACTGACCATAATAAGGAAAGCTGGCCACAAACAAAATAGAGGTTATGGTTAGGACTATGCCGCTAAGGAAGCTCTCAACTCTACGGCTCCAAAGGTGGGATAGTATATTTATCAGTCCGGCAGGCACCGCGGTAAAGAGGGCCAAAATACCAGCGGTTTGAATGCTAAGGCGGGAACCCAGCCACAGCGTCTGTAGCAAATCCTCCCAGCCTGTATTTGGCCCCCAATATTCATGCAAAACCAAGCAGAATATGAGCCTGCAAAGAGAAAGGACTGAAAGGTAATATAAAAATACCTTCAGTCCTCTATAGATGCAATTCATCATGGTACAATCAGCTGAACACCATATCTTGACAGAGCCTCACATACCTTCTCAGATGGCATAGAGTCGGTAATCAAACCGGAAAGGGTATCAAGGGTAGCGTAGTTGTAGTTGCCGTCAGTGCTAAGCTTTTTGGCTTCGGCTACTACATAGGCCTTCTTACTAACCCGAATAATCTGAGCCTTGTTAATACCATCCTCAATGTCATAGGTGGAAACGCTGTTTTCCATAGCATCTACGCCAATGGCACCTACAAAGGCTACATCTGGCTTCAGGCGGGAAATGAAATCCATAGTCATACCGCCCCAGAAACCGTCACGGCTCTTGTTAATCTTACCGCCGGCAAATACCACCCGAATCTTTGGATGATTAGCCAGAATCAGCAGAATGTCAATCATATTGGTAACAATGGTCAGCTCACGCTGATCCTTGGCCAAAAGTTCAGCAATGGCCAGATTACTGGTGGAAATATCCAGGAAAACCATATCTCTGTCATGAATCAGCTTAACGGCAGCATGAGCAATACGGCGCTTGGCATCCACATCTGTGGTCTTGCGCTTGCTAATCTCGATAACATGGTTGTTTTCTCTCAGAACCACAGCACCACCATAGGTACGCTTAAGACGGCCCTGCTTCTCCAGAGAACCCAAATCCTTACGAATACAGTCCTCGGTAACACCAAATTTCTCACTAAGCTCTTTTACCCTTACTTTGCCATCAGCATTCAGCATATTCATTATGCTTTCCTGACGTTCCTCCAAAAACATAATATCACTCCCTAGTACAAAATATTTCTCTGCTTTTTTCTCGATTGTTTTATTTTGTGCACTAATGCACAGTTATTGGATTGCCATTGTTCAATTTTAATTCAATAATGTTTAATAATTCCAATTTACTATTATTCTACACGGAATATTGATTTTTATCAAGTAGAATTTTTGTTTATTGTTTTATTAGGACTTAAAACCTAACAAATTGTATTTTCACAAACATTCTAACAGAAATACGGTCTAATGGTCAACCCCCTGCAAAATTGGATGTTTACTTGCTTTTACCCAAGGCTCTGTCCAGAAGCTCATCATAAACCGGCCGGCCTCCCGTTAAATCAGAAATTACATAGGCTGTCAGGGATACCACCAGCAGAGCCAGCATATGCTGAAAGGAGCCGGTCATTTCCAGTATCAGAATACTGCCTGTAACTGGGGACTTCACCACAGAGGAGAAATAGGCCGCCATGCCAAAGACAATAATATCTGCGTAATACATAGCTGGCAATAGGCCTGCCAGTACCAGCAGCTTGGCCAGAACAGCTCCCCCGGCCGCTCCCAGCACCAGCATAGGCAGGAAGATACCCCCTGGCACACCAGAACCAAAGCAAATCATGGTAAAAAGAAATTTACCTACAAATAAAAGGCACAGAAAGCCAATGGTATAGTCTGTTACCACCAGTGAATCCACCAGCAGATTGCCTCCTCCTAGAATCTCTGGCAAAACAAAGCCCAGGATGCCAGCCAAGGCCAAAGGCACAAGGGGCTTTTTCATGCCGGACAATCCCAGCCTGCTATAGGTATTCAAGGAGTATGCCAAGGCTATGTTGAAAAGCCGGCCCAGGAGGCCAATAACAATGCCTGCTGCCACCAGAACATCAAAAAGATTCAAAGGGAGGGGCAGAAGATATCCCATGGAAAATACCGGGGACATACCAAAAACCACCTCTGTAACAGTGGCTGCTGTAATAGAAGCGGTAATACCTGTAAGAAGAAGGGCAGGAGATATGGTTTTCTGCATTTCCTCCAAGCCGAAGATAACTCCTGCCAGAGGGGCATTAAAGGCAGCAGCCAAACCTGCCCCTGCTCCAGCAGTCATAAGGATACGGCTTTCGAATCCAGTGCGACGACTGGTTTGGCTTAGGCCCTGACCAACGCAGGCACCTATCTGAACGCTAGGGCCTTCCCGGCCTAGGGACATACCGGCGCCAATAGCCAGTACACCGCCAATAATCTTGGACCAGAGGACGGAAAACCATCTCATGGACATATCTCCCTGCAGAATGCCCTTTATCTGGGGAATACCGCTGCCGGTGCACATAGGCTCTCTGGCTACAATCAGCTTTAGCAAATAGGCGATAATAATAAAGGAAAGAATATATAAGGCCAACCATTGCCATTGTCCATCAGCCAATGCTTCCCTGAGATTGTGATAAATCACAGGACGCAGTATCTCGGAGCCTGCTAAGAGATAGCGAAATACACTAATGCTGATACCTGCCCCCAGACCTACGGCCAGTCCCTCCAGCAGCAGCCGCAGGCTGAATCTTTTTTTGTCTACTAATAGCTCTAGTAGATTGTCAGTTTTTTTGTTCATATTTTCTCCGCCAAAATATTCAGGGCCAAATGCGCCTAATTTCTCTAGTAAAATGAGACTTATTCCATGGAAAATCAAAAAAGGACCTCCTTACGGAGGCCCCCTCTATTTCACTTACTCAGCAGTGAAAGGCAAGAGTGCAATGTTACGTGCACGCTTGATAGCAACTGTTACCTGACGCTGATGCTTAGCACAGTTACCAGAAATACGACGAGGCAAAATCTTGCCGCGCTCGGTAATATAACGACGGAGCTTTGCTACGTCCTTGTAATCAATCTGCTCTACCTTATCTACGCAGAAACTGCAAACCTTTTTACGAGGTCTTCTGCTTCTATCACGCTTGATCAAAGTATATTCCCTCCTTCAATATGGAATATCATTCCTGTTGGAATGTCACCTTCACGAATTGTCGCGAAATTAGTCCTCTGCTTTAACAATCATGTGCTTCAGCAGCTCATCAGTAATCTTCATTACACGATCAGCCTCAGCCACACATGCAGGCTCTGCTGTAACGTTCAGCAGTACATAGTAGCCCTCGGTGCAGTCCTTGATCTCATAAGCAAGACGCTTCTTGCCCCAACGATCCTCGCTGTCAACTGTACCGCCATTGTCAGCAATCAACTTGGTGAACTTCTCAACTACAGCGTTGGTTGCTTCTTCCTCCATTGGTTTAACAATGAATATGACTTCGTACTTTCTCACGAAATCACCTCCCTCTTTGGTCTTTGGCTCCCTCTTGCTGAAGGAGCAGAGAAAGTTTGCAAATGCAATTTGCAACTATCTTGTCCTTTTGACTGAATGAGTATATCATTTATTGAAGCTTTTGGCAAGGATTTTTTGAAAATTTGCCACCAAAATACTCATAGATTTTTAGCCCAATACGCTAATATCCAGATGTGGGAAGCCTGTTACCATTTCCTTCACAATGGCAGTTAGCTTCTCACAGCCTCCTACATGGGTGCTTTCCATATTCATTGGCATATTAGGATCGTGGAGGGACATACGCAGAAGTACCCAGCCTTCTCCTGGGAATACCAGACGGATTCCCTCATAGGATGGAGTTGCCATCTTGATACCCTTGGCCTTAGCCCGCTTCTCAAACTCGGCCAATACAGACTGGCCATAGCTGCGGAAATCCTCCACATCCTTAATCTTCAAGCGATATTCTTTTTCCTCCGCTGGATGTTTTAAATCCTTAATCAAATCAGCCAGCACCTTGCCCTCGGCTTTGGCCTTAGCGGCAGCAATCAACAGCTTAACAGCCAGATAAGCACCATCATCCAAATAGTAGTTTTCGCTAAGAGCACCATGTCCAGAGGTTTCAATGGCTAATGGAGATACAGTGCCAGCCTTGTTCAGGCGAATACATTCATTGATAACATTCTTGTAGCCCCGCATATAGCGATGATGCTTCAAATGCAGCTTGTTCTCCAAAAAGTCTGCCAGCTCATCAGAGGTTACAGAATCTGTAATAATGGTGCTGCCTGGATAGTCTGGAGCCAGAATCGCAGCCATCATGGCAATCAGGGCATTACGGCTAATCTGCTGACCATCAGGCAATACAGCACTCATGCGATCCACATCAGTATCAAAGATAATACCCAAATCTGCATGACTGGAGAGAACTGCTCCCTTAATGGCATCCATAGCAGCCTGATTCTCTGGATTTGGAATATGATTTGGGAAATGTCCATCTGGCTCCAGATAGAGACTGCCCTCAATATCGGCCCCCAAAGGAACCAGTACCTTGTTGGCAAAGAAGCCACCAGCACCATTGCCAGCATCTACTACAATATGCATTCCCTTGAGAGGCTGGTCATAGTTCTCAGCCTGAATCCCCTGACGAATCTTTTCACAGAGATTCTTGGCATAAATATCAATTAAATCCAGTGGTTTAGCCTGAGCCAAATCTGCACTGCGCTCCTGCAGTCCTGCTGCAATCTCCAAAAGCTCAATGATATTTTCCTTTTCCAAACCGCCATCCTTGGTAAAGAACTTCAAGCCATTGCGATTGAAAGGCAAATGGCTGGCGGTAATCATGATGGAGCCATCCATGGCAGTTTCTGGGAAAACAATGGACATAAACATGGCTGGAGTAGATGCCATATGACAGTCGTAGGCCTGAGCTCCCTCTGCCAGAATACCCTGCAGAGCAGCCTCCTTCAGACTGATAGCAGACAGACGGGAATCATGGCCTACAGCCAGCTTCAATTCCCCAGCAGGACGGCCCAGCTTCTTGCTCAAAAACTTTACAAAGGCGGCGGCAATCAGATTAGCTGCCTCAGGGCGCAGGTTAACCTTTTCACCCTCTACACCTTCTAGGGCAATGCCACGAACATCGCTGCCATTCTGCAATTTCATCAATTCTTTTTCTGTCATATTATGCAACTCCTTATATAGATATTTCTTCATATTTATTAATAATTCTATCTGCCAAAGACAAATCCTGCTGACCAGAATTAGGATTCCGAACAGCAATACACTGCATACCAGCAGCCTTGGCTGCCTTTACCCCAGAAGCAGCATCCTCCACAACGGTACAATCGGCAGGATTTACTCCCAGCTTCTTGGCAGCCAGCAAATATATGGCTGGATCCGGCTTGGCATGCTCTACCTCATCACCTGTGGTCAAAGCATCAAAATACTCAATAATGCCAAATCTGGTTAGGACATTATTAACCATAGGCCGTATTGAGGAAGAACCAAGACCTATTTTGTAGCCCTCGGCTTTCAAGCGCTGCAGCAGCTCCGAAAGTCCCGGTATGGCCTTAATGGTGGCATCATTATTGAGAATGTCCATGTATTTCTCATATTTTTTGCCTGCCATAACCTGCCATTCCTCCGTGAAAACCTCTGGAAATCTGGCCTTCATATCCATCCAGAAGGATTTGGCGCTGCGGCCTACATATTTGTCTAGGCCAATTTCCTGGGCACTAAGGGTGATGCCATATTCCCGCAGAGTAGCCATTTTGGCTCTAGCGTGTATAGGCTCGCTGTCAATAATAACTCCATCCATGTCAAAAATAAATGCTTTGTTGTTCATATTTTCCTTTCTATATTTCCTCACTCATCTTGGGGCTTAATGGTTCCATGCTCATAAGCTAGCAACAGGCTGTACAAATCCGTGATTTTCTCCTGTATCACCCTTCCTTCATCTGTATCTCCTACAGAGGTGATTTTGGACTGGAGCTCAATGGTACGGGACACGGATTCAATGTCCTTGTTGTTCCGCAGAGCTTCCCTGACATCAGCCACATTTTGATGTTCCAAAAGCCTAAAGCCTCGGGAATTGTAAATCAGAGTATAACCGGAAATACCGGTTTTCTGATGATAAGCCCGACAGAAGCCACCATCTATACATAGAGCCTTGCCATTGGCCTTGATAGGGGTTTCCCCCTTGGATACCTTTACTGGCACGTGGCCGTTAATAATATGGCCATCCTTGGGATTCAAACCAAATTCCTCCAACAGCTCCTCACAGATTTCCTCCCGGTCAATAAGCTCATAATAAGGATCGGAAGGCTCCTTCCAGGTGCTTTCATCCTCTAGGAACATGCGCTCAAAGGTGGTAAACTCCCGCCCAGAAATAGGGGAAAGCAAACCATTCCATAGGAACCACATAAAGTCCAAAGCCTTTTGTTCCTTGGTGGCTCTTGCCTTGCGAGCCATCTGATCGCAGAAATCCATATAGGACTTGCCCTTGTAAGGCTTGCCATCAAAGGAAACCTCCTTCATGGTGCCATCCCAATTCAGAGGTATACAGCCATGAAATAGCAGGTTCTGATTGCAGCAGGTATAGACACTGCCTTTCTTGTAGATAAATTCCACATGACGCTGCAGCCGTTCGCTTTCAATAAAGTAGGACTTCAAATCCCCAATAATCTGCTTTTCCTCATCCGTCAACTCATAAGGATTCTTAGGGTCCACCGTAGGAAAATAAGCGCTGCTTAGCTCATAGCGCTTGCCATTAAGGCTATAGAAGCTGGCATTATAATCCACATTCTGCAGCTGGAGACGGCTTTCCATTTTGAAATCCGGATTCCGAAGAATCAGCTGTCCCTCCAGCTTGAACATTATCATGGAAATAGCCTTTTCCGATGCCTTGAGCGGATTTTCATCTGGATATATCCGCTGGGCATACATGGTGAGAGGCCGCAGGCTAATAGCATAGCCCTTTTCCAGCACCTCGGTATTTTTGTATCGCAAACTGTTTCTTACTACCCCGGCAATACATACCTCACTGCCACTGGCAGCTCCCATCCACAGAATATCGTGGTTGCCCCACTGAATATCCAGGGAATGGTAGTCCCGCACCATATCCAGGATGGTATCCGGCCGATTGCCCCGGTCAAAGAAATCCCCAATGATATGCATATGGCCCACAGCCAGACATTTTATCAGGCTGGTTAGAGCCACAATAAAATCTGACGCCCCTCCCACCTGCACAATCATATTCAGCAGTCTTTTGCTGTAAAGGAACTGTGCTCTATCTGCCTCTGGATGGGTGTTAAACAGCTCCGTAATTACACTGCGGTAGTTTTGAGGAATAAAGCTTTTCACCTTGGCCAAAGGATATTTGTAGGTCATGAGCTTGCTAACCTCTAACAGCCGGGATAGATTTTCCCGATACCATTCCGGGGTATTGCGCCGCTCTGCCTCCAACTGTTGGATTTTCTCCACAGGATAATATATCAGGGTGCAGAATTCCGCCTTTTCTTCATCTGTTAATCTGGCCCCAAAAACATAGTCTACCTTTTCCTTAATAACCCCGGAACAATTATTGAGAATATGATAAAAAAGCTCATATTCACCGTGCAAATCACTGACAAAATGCTCTACTGACTTAGGCAGGCACAGGCTGGCCTGAAGATTTATTAAATCCGCATAAACAGCCTCTTTGGTAGGATATTTTTCCGCCAACAACCGCAAATACTTTTGCTTTTGCCGCTGCATGGTATTTGCCGAATTCATCATACTATCTCCCTTTCCAATTCAGACAGTCATTAACCCCTATATACTGCTACAGAATCTTGCACAGTCAAAATACTTCTTCTCTAAATATTCGCTTCAAAAAAATTTCCCTTTTCCTATTATAACATTTACATTGTGCAAAGAAAATGCCTCCCCCTTTTCTTTCTTTAGCGAAACCTAAAGATTGATGAAATTCCCTCTTTCTCTGAATAGATACAACCATCTTATTTTATGTAAAAAGAAAGTCGCTGTAGAAAGCAGAAATTTCCCTATCTGTTTCTCTACAGCGACATAGCTTGACTATTTAATTGTGAAAATATTTTATTTCAGCAGGTTCAGGAACCAGCTGGAATTCTGATAGGACTGAGCCAGCATAGCCTGAGTGGTCTGCATCAAAATATTGTCAGAAGCCAGATTGGTTATTTCCTTGGCCATATCTGCCCCAATTAAGGTGGTCTGAGCTGCCGTAAGGTTCTCCGACTCGGTATTCAGATTCTTGTAGGTATATTCCAAGCGGCTGCTGACAGCACCTACAGTAGTGGACTGATCCAGCACCTTGCTAATGGCATTGTCTATAACAGCCAGAGCTGCCTGAGCATCCTCTGCGGTGGCCACACTAAGACAGGAACCATCGCTGCCCTGCAAACCTAGAGCACGAGCGGAAATATTCCCCAGCCCTACCTTGATGGACTGGTTAGCATCTGCACCTACCTGCAGGGTAAGAGCGTTGTCAGAGCGATTCTCTGCTGCCCCAATGGATTCATAAAAATTGTTAAAGACATTGTTTACAGCCTTCCGCTCCTGACCATCTGCTGTCTGAACAGAGATAGCGAAGCCTGCAATCTCTCCTGCCTTGCCAGCCTGAGCAGCCTTGACTGTAATGGCATTCTTGCCATCTGGGGTATTCAAGGTCTTGCCATTGGCATCAGTACCAATTTCCTTGGTACTGCCTATATTGTTGGTATCAAAAATATCTCCAATACCAGCCTTCTGGCCTGCCTGATTGGCGCTGGCAAAAATATCTGCCAAGGTGGCATTTCCTGCCTTGAAGCTATTGGTATAGGTCTTGCCATCCTTCACAAAGGAAACTGTAACTGTATCTGTGGCCTGAATCTCCATACTGTCACCATGACGATAAGCCAAATCTGTCAGCTTGGTATCCCCGGCAGTATCTGCGCTGAAGGTCTTATTGGTATAAGCCTGGGTGGTCATACTGCTCTGACCGCCATGACTGCCATCCATTAAGCTCATGCCGTTATATTCCACCAACGAATTATCTGTAATCTGGTCAATATACTGGTTAAACTCCTTCTGAATGCTGGCTCTGTCACTATCCTTAGCAGTGGAGTTGGCAGCGGCCAAAGCCCGCTCCCGCATAGTGGCCAGAATATCCAGAGTATTGCTCATAGCTCCATCGGCTACCTTTAGCATAGCAGAACCAGTCTGGGTATTGGCTGCTGCTTGGTCTAAGGCGCCGATACGAATCCCCATCTTGGTGCCAATGGCATAAACGGAAGGGTTGTCTGCCGGACTATTTACCTTGTTGCCTGTGGCAATGGCTGTCATATGCTTGTTAAAGGATTTATTCGCTCTATTCAGCTGATTCAGCAGGGCCAGCTGCTGAGGATAACCTCCTACTCTTGCTGCCATATTAATTCCTCCTTGATTGTATAAACATCCCTGTTTTGATGGGGCCAGCCTGCTTTTCCTTAGAAACAACTATCGGGGCTTCCCCATGAATATTTCAATTTACACTTCCTAACTATGTTATCGACAATATAAACTACAATCTTTATAGGCTTGGAAAGTTTTTTAGAGGGGTTATAATTTGTCCTAGCAGGACTTCAATGCTATAATATGAATATTGAAAAAAGAAGGGATGGACACAATGGGTAAATTTGATTGGCAACAGCAACTGGAACAGCGCCGCCGACGGACTCGCTATGAGCGTATAGGAGTCCTATTGCTGTTGGTATTTGTATTAGGCTTTGGTCTATGGCGTTTTTTTTATGCTGATTCTCCGGAATACGCCTTGGAACAGCTGCATCAGGCTATCAAAAATCATGATGCCAAGGCGCTGCAGGAATATTGCAATCTAGAGGCTGTTAGCGGACAGGCCTACGATGACCTCACCAGAGATATGTTTGCCCAAGACGACAATCTTTCCAATGATACCAAGGTGATGTTTGAGCAGTTTTACATCAAAATCAAGCCCCAGGTGGTAAGAGATACCATCCAGCTCCTTTTGGCCTATGCCGACAAAGGCAGCTGGCAGAATCCTTCTGATGACAATCTTCTCAAGGGACGACAGCTAGGTATGGATTATGAATATCTGATTGAGCGTTCTCAGCTAAGAAATACCAGCATTGTAAAAATAGACAAAATTGATCGCAATAAGGATACTGCTTTGGCCAAGATACAGGTTAAGGATGATTATACCAACACCCTTTTTACGCTGAATCTCCTTATGAATAAGACTGAGGAGGGCTGGAAGGTAGTTCGGATTGTAAACTATCGTGATTATCTGGATTTTGTTACCCCGATTCAGACTTCTGGTCTGCTGGCCTACAAGCGGGCTACTGAGGATATTATTGACAAGTATAATGATATTCTGGATACCCAGCAAACCAGATTCAATCAGCTGACTGCTACCTCTGATGGCCGTTTGTCCGCTAGTCAACGCAATAAACTGGCTGATTATATCAAATCTGATATTATACCGGCTCTGGAAAAACGGCAACAAGAGCTGGATGCTATTCCACCTAGAGATGGTGCCCAGTATCTACAAGCCCTAAGAGCAGAGGAAACCAAGACCTCTATTGCCCAGTGGCAGCATTTCCTAACGGGTATTCAGAATGACGATCTATCTGAGCTGAACACTGCCAATGCCTTTCACAAAAAAGCTCTGGATTTACAGCATCGCATTGATGATGTTAGCAAAAATACAGCTATTACCAAAATGCCTCAAAGCATTCCTTAAGCAGTTGATGATATAAATTCTGATTTGTCGAATACATCAATTATCTATACACTTTTTGTAGGCATGGCATATACCCTTCCAGGCACGCTCTCGCTATATTGATGTGCAAAACTATCCCCTATTAATGGCGATATGGGAGTACCCTTTCAGGCACGCTCTCGCTACTTTTCTCGCCTAGCGGTACTAAAGCTCTCATGAGGCAATTCGTGGCTGACGCCCCGAAAGCTCATGAATCGCTAAGTACCGAGGCGCGAAGAGTACCTGTGCAGGGTACTCCCATACCGCTCATTAGTGTATTCATCGCAATTTTCCGCCTTGACACTGTTTGAAATGACCGATTTTTTACGAAGGTAGCAGAATTATCAAAGATTGGCAATATCGATAAGCCTTGATGATTCGGCAACAGCCGGAGGGGCATGACACTTTTG
>SAMEA104315422__coassemble_131_pt1 | contig 50610 bp, 46 predicted proteins | sample SAMEA104315422__metabat2_low_PE_041 | metagenome-assembled genome bin SAMEA104315422 (sample SAMEA104315422) | gut metagenome | biome: Monkey gut; feature: monkey-associated habitat; material: faeces | place: China | collected 2013
CACTAGTTAGATATGATTCTACTACATGGAGCTTGTATGCGAAAGTATAATTTGTATTGCTTCTGGATCTTTTTAGAGATTCAGAGCCAAGACTGGTAAAAGCTTTAATCCATCGGCGGACAATTATGTCGGATGAAATACCATACTTTTTAGCTAGTTTTTTATACCCAATGCCTCCTTTAAGATATTCAGAAACCACTTTTTGCTTGAGTTCATAACTATATTTTGCCAAAAGAAAACCGACCTCCAAAAATTAGATTTTTAGGTCTAACTTTTGGGGGTCGGTACACAAAATTATTTGTTCAATGGCTTTTTCAGCATGCCCAGAATGAAGCAGCCAACCAGAGAACCAACGGCGATAGCAGCCAGATACATCAGCGGATTGCCAATGGTAGGTACTACGAAGATACCGCCATGAGGTGCTCTCAGAGTGCAGTCAAAGGCCATAGACAGGGCACCAGCAACAGCAGAGCCAGCTACCATAGATGGGATTACTCTGATTGGATCTGCGGCAGCAAATGGAATTGCACCCTCAGATATGAAGGACAGGCCCATAATAAAGGTAGTGATACCAGATTTGCGCTCGCTTTCAGTGAAGCGGTTGCCAAAGAACATGGTGCAGAGAGCAATGGCAATTGGAGGAACCATACCGCCGGCCATAACAGCTGCCATAACACCGAACTCACCGCCAGCCAGCAGGCCGGTACCAGTTACATAGGCTGCTTTGTTTACAGGGCCACCCATGTCTACAGACATCATGCCGCCCATAATCAGGCCCACCATAACACGGGAGCTGGTATCCATACCCTTAAGGGTATCAATCATCCATTCGTTAATGCCGGCTACAGGAGGTGTAATAATAAACTGCATCAGAAGGCCCATCAGGAAGATACCTAATACTGGGAAAATAAGTACAGGCTTGATACCCTCCAAGGATGCTGGCAGACAGCTAAAGACCTTGCGCAGAAGAATAACGATATAACCACCGGCAAAACCTGCCAGCAGGGCACCTAAGAAGCCGGAGCCACCAGAAGCTGCCATAGCACCGCCTACGAAGCCTACAGCCAGACCTGGACGGTCAGCAATACTCATGGAAATAAAGCCAGACAGGATTGGCAGCATAAAGCCAAAGGAGGCACCGCCTACATCCTTGAAGAACTTGGCTAATGGAGTATTGGAGCCGAAGTTGCCTGGGTTGGCTGGATCAAAGGTATCAAAGAGGAAGGCCAAGGCGATAAGAATACCACCGCCGATAACGAATGGCAGCATATGAGATACACCGTTCATCAGATGCTTGTAAATCTGACGGCCAACGCTCTCGTTATCGCCCTCATCTGCAGTGGAGGCTGCAGCACCACCAGCATGATGGTAGATAGGAGCCTGACCGCTAAGGGCCTTGTCCAAAAGTTCATCGGCTTTGTTGATACCGTTGGCAACCTTGGTTTTGATAACAGGCTTGCCATCAAAGCGAGCCATTTCTACATTTTTATCAGCAGCAATAATGATGCAATCTGCTTCCTTGATTTCCTGCTGAGTCAGTACATTCTTGGCACCGCCGGAGCCGTTGGTTTCTACCTTAATCCAGATGCCGCGCTTCTTGGCATGCTGTTCCAGGGACTCGGCAGCCATAAAGGTATGGGCAATGCCGGTAGGGCATGCAGTTACAGCCAGAATTTTGTGAGTGCTATCTACCGCTGGGGCTGCAGGAGTGGTAGTATTGATGGTTTCGCCCTTTTCTTTGGCATCAATCAGGGCAAAGAATTCATCTACGGTTTTGGCATCTACCAAAGCATTGGCAAAGTCTGGATCCATCAGCATGGTAGCCAGCTTGCTGAGAAGCTCCAAATGAGTATCATTGGAGTTGGCAGGTGCGGCAATCAGGAAAAACAGACGGGATGGCAGACCATCCATAGAATCAAAATCAGTACCAGCAGGTACGGTAATAGCAGCCAAACCAGCTTCCTTAACACCAGCGCTTTTGGCATGAGGAGTGGCAATGCCATCCCCAAGGCCAGTGGTGCCAGAGGCCTCACGAGCCAGAACATCCTTAAGATACTGTTCCTTGTTGGCAATCTTGCCAGACTTGTCCATCAAATCAACCAGTTGGCTGATGATGTCATTTTTGCTGGCAGGAGCAGCATTCAGCTGAATGCTTTCCTTGCTTAATAAATCCCTAATACGCATAATTTTCTTCCTTTCTGGATACCGGCTTCCCTCCGGTTCCTTCAAATATGAACCCCTCTTAGTGAATAGTTTTTAGCAGAGCATCTGCTTCGGCTCTGGTGGCCAGGTTTTCGGAAAAGGCGGAGGCGGAGCCAGTTGCTACACCCATGTAAAAAGCTTCCTCCAGGGAGCCTGTTTCCTTGTAACCGCAGATAAAGCCTGCTACCATAGAATCTCCAGCACCTACGGAGTTAACCAAGGTTCCCTTTGGAGCAGCACTTTCGTAGACTGTTCCTTCCTCAGTTAGCAGCAGGGCGCCGTCACCAGCCATGGAAATAAGTACATTGCGGGCACCCATTTCCTGCAGCTTTTTGGCGTGAGCGATAATTTCGTCCTTGGTCTTGAGAATAACGCCGAACATTTCACCTAATTCATGGTTGTTTGGCTTTATTAAAAATGGCTTGTAGGGCAGCACCTTCAAAAGAAGCTGCTTGGTGGCATCTACTACAATGTTGATATTCCGTCCCTCCAGACGGCTCATAATACGCTGATAGATATCATCTGGCAGCGTATTTGGAATACTGCCGGCCAGAACCAGAGTATCACCGGCCTGAAGCTTATCCAGCTTGGCAAAAAGCTCTGCCTGAGCTTCTGGAGTAATTCTAGGTCCCTGACCATTGATTTCGGTTTCGGTTTCAGCTTTAACCTTTACATTAATACGGGAGAAGCCCTCGGGCAGTTCTACGAAATCGCTTTGGCAGCCAAAGCCCTCCAGCTGGCGGATGATTTCCTTGCCGGTAAAGCCTGCTAGGAAGCCTAAGGCAGTGCTGTCATGGCCCAGATTTTTCAAGACAATGGATACGTTAATACCCTTGCCTCCTCCCAGAACCTGCTCGTATTTTACTCTATTGATTTCTCCAGCGGTAAAGCTGTCTAAGCGGACAATGTAATCCAAGGCTGGATTGAAGGTTACTGTATAAATCATTTTCTTTCACCTGCTTCATAAACATTGGTTAACTTGCTATATTTTGTATCTGGCAGCGTGTCCGTAATAATGTCGGCTTCCTGAATACTAGCAAAGGTAACAGGAAATACCTTTTTGAATTTGGAGCTGTCTGCCAGAATAAAACGTTTTTGACAATGATGAATGGCTTCTGTTTTAACATTGCTTTCACTGAAATCCGGTGTGGAGAAGCCAGCCGTAGTGCTAATACCGTTGGCTCCGAAGAAGCCTTTGGTAAAATTGTAATTAGAAATACTGCGAATGGCCTCAGTGCCGATTACAGCCTGAGTATTGGCTTTGAGCCTGCCTCCAGGGAGATAAACCTTGCAGCCCATAGCAGCCAGGCGGGCTGCATGTTGAATGCCATTGGTTACATAGGTTACGCTTCCTGCTGTGTGGGCCAAGTAGTCCAACATCTGATAGGTGGTAGTACCAGCATCCAGATAAACAAAATCTTCTGGGCCTATCAGGGCAGCAGCGTATTTGGCAATCAAGGCTTTTTCCTGATTGTGTAAATCCTGCTTGGTAAGAACATCCTCCTCCAAGGTTAGATAGCTGTTATTGTTATTAATAGTGGCACCGCCATGAACCTTGCACAGCTTGCCCATGCGATCCAGAGCTATCAAATCCCGACGGATGGTGGACTCGGACACGTGCAGATTATCTGCCAGCTGACTGACAGTGGCGGTTTTATGCTTGTCCAAGGTCTGCATGATAGAAGCATATCTTTCCTCTGTAAGCAATCTCTATCCATCCCCTTCCTATAGTATAATTTCATTCATAGTTGCGATTCATCTTCTGTGACTATATAATATCATCACATAAATGCAAAATCAAGCATTTTCTTTCAAAATCAGTCAAAATATTGCAGAGTTTATCAGATTGTTGATGGTATATAATATTGCTTGCAGTAATTTAATAGAAATGATAAACTGAAGTGTGATACTTTTGGGAAGTATGTCTTTAATTTAGGAGGAAATTTTACTTAATGGAAAAGTTGATTATAAATGGCGGCAAGGAGCTGCGTGGCCGGGTAAAAATTAGTGGTGCAAAGAATGCGGTATTGCCTATTATAGCGGCAGCCCTGCTGGGACAGGATTCACCTAGCAAGCTGGAGGAGGTTCCAGCTCTGGATGATGTGCATACCCTTAGTGCGGTATTGGAGCAGTTAGGTGTCAAGGTTGAGTTTGATGCTGATAAAAACACCTTGCTGGTGGATAGTTCGGAGATTACCAGCTGTGAGGCTCCTTATGATTTGGTGCGGAAGATGCGGGCTTCTTTCCTTATTATTGGCCCAATGCTGGCTCGCTGTGGCAAGGTCAGGATTTCTCTTCCTGGTGGCTGTGCTATTGGTACTCGTCCTATTGATTTGCATCTTAAGGGCTTTGAGGCTTTGGGTGCTAAGATTGATATTGGCCATGGCTATATTGAGGCTACCACCCCTAATGGCTTGACGGGTGCTAGGATTTATTTGGATTTCCCAAGTGTAGGAGCCACTGAGAATATTATGATGGCTGCTTCTATGGCTGAGGGTACTACTGTTATTGAAAACCCAGCTCAGGAGCCGGAGATTATCGACCTGGCTAACTACCTTAATGTTATGGGAGCCAGAGTCCGTGGTGCTGGTACCAATGTTATCAAGATTGAGGGCGTACAGCGTTTGACTGGCCGCAATTATACCATTATTCCAGATCGCATTGAGGCTGGTACCTATATGGTGGCAGCAGCTATGACCAGAGGGGATGTATATATCGAGAATGCTATTAGTGAGCATTTGAAGCCAGTAATTGCCAAGCTGAAAGAGGCTGGGGTTACTATTGAGGAAAATATTGATGGCATCAGGGTAGTATGTGACCGCCGTACCAAGGCAGTAGATATTAAAACCCTGCCATATCCAGGCTTCCCAACAGATATGCAGGCTCAGTTTATGGCTATGCTGGCTGTTTCCGATGGGCTAGGCCGGGTAACAGAGACTGTTTTTGAGAACCGCTTTATGCATGTGGATGAGCTGAAGCGGATGGGGGCTAATATTCGTATAGATGGACGCACTTCCTTGATAGAGGGTGTGGATAAGCTTCATGGCTGTGGCGTTAAGGCTACAGATCTGAGAGCTGGCGCAGCTATGGTTTTGGCAGGACTGGTGGCTGAGGGCGAGACTCAGATTGGCTATATTCATCATATTGATAGAGGTTATGATAATCTGGTTTCCAAGCTGGTAATGCTGGGGGCAGATATTCGCCGGGTAGATGAATAAGCTGGGAAGGGAGCTTGAAATGACAACTGTAAAGAAGGATTTGCTGACCATAGGCATTGTAGGCTTTTTGCTTTTTATGCTGGGGAATTGGGCAATTGCCATTACGGATCCTGTAGAGTCTAACTACACGCTGACTGCAGTGGAGATGCTTCGGTCTGGGGATTATGTTTCACCGCGTATTTATGGCAATTATTGGTATGACAAGCCAGCCTTTTTCTACTGGGAGCTGATTGCAGCCTATAAGCTGATGGGAGTAAATGAATTCGCCTCCCGCTTTTTCCCGGGAGTTTTTGGTGTTCTTGGTTTGATGATGACCTACGGTTTTGCCCGAAAGCTTTATGACCGTAAAACTGGCTTAATGGCGGCAGGTATTTTGGGCACCTGCTTTGAGTATTGGCTGCTGTCTAAGACTGTTATTACGGACTTAACTTTGTTTGTGTTTTTTAATGCGGTGCTGATATTCTTTTTCTGGGGTTATCGCACGGGACAGAGAAACTACTATTATCTCTGTTACCTTTTTGCTGGCTTGGCCACCTTGGATAAGGGGCCTATTGGTCTTTTGCTGCCAGGCTTTGTTCTGACAGTCTTTTTGTGTATCAGACGGGATTTTAAGGAGTTCCTGTATCTGCGCCTGCCTACGGGGTTAGTGCTATATGCATTGGTGGCTGGCAGCTGGTACTATATGATGTACACCATTCATGGTATGGATTTTATTAATAATTTCCTTGGGGTGCACAATTTTCTGCGGGCCACTCAGTCAGAGCATCCTCGCTGGGATGTGTGGTGGTATTATACCATGATTTTCTTTGCAGGCTGTCTGCCTTGGTGTTGGACTTTGCCTGCAGCTATTATCAAGGCTGTAAAGAGACAGCGGTTGCCAGAAATTGATATGACTACAGGTTTTTTGCTGACCTGGGCCTTGGTGGTGAATGTTTTTTATCAGTGCATGGCTACCAAATATACCACCTATACACTGCCAGCCTTGCTGCCCATTGCCATTCTCATAGCCAGATACCTGTATCATAGGGAAGCATTGGTAAAGCGTACTGTTATAGGCGCCATTGTCGTATATGGCATTCTAACCTTTGCTTTGGCTATTCCTGCCTGCTCCGATGAGGGATATTCTGGGAAGAATATAGCTGCAGTCTATAAGGATGTGGTTAAGGATGATGATCTGGTAGTAAGCTACGGGGATTACAAAACCTCTATTGTTTTCTATGGACAGAAAATGGTTTATCGACTGGAGAAAGCTGAGTCTATACCAGGAATGCTGCCAGATGGCAAAAGCTGGAAGGCCAAAAACGTTATGCCATTTATATCCTTTGAGGAATTGCCAAAGGATAAGAACGTGTACCTGATACTTAACAACCGTCGTTACAATTCCTTTGAAAAGGATTTTGACACTTCGGAATGGAAGCTGTTGGCAGATTTTGAAGAAGCCAGGGTATATGTAAGAGAAGCAGTTAAATAAAAGATAAAAGACTGCACGCAACTCTTTATGAGCTTGTGTGCAGTTTTTTTGTAATAACTTTTTGCATATATATACTGCAATAAAATGTATTAATAGGTCAAAAAGCTTTTAAACAAGAGGGGTTGGCCATATATAGCAATATGTTGCAATATACTGAGGCAAGTAATTGTCCTTGTTGTATTATAGACTAGCTCATATAATGAAATTGCCAAGGGGGTGATTGAGATACATAGCAATGAACGTAAACAGGAGATATTTAAGTTATTGAAATCTACTACTTCTGCTGCACCTTTGACAGTGAGTCAGCTGGCTCAACTGCTAAGTGTTTCAGAGCGTACTGTTAGGTATGACTTGAAGAATCTGGAGGAAGAACTAAAAAAAGATGGTTGGTCTTTATGCAGTCAAGCTCGATGTGGTATATGGATTAAAAAATCCGAAAAACCTGATGCGGAAAATAGAAAAAACTATGTATATACGCCTAAGGAGCGTAGAAATAGGATTGTCATAGCATTGCTTACCCAGCAGCTATCATCTATCGATAAGCTGGCGGAATATCTAGATGTTAGCAGAGGAACACTTCTTAGTGACCTTAAGCTTGTGCAAGAATTCCTTCAGCGACGAGGCCTGAAATATGTAGCTAAAAGAGGATATGGTATTAGGGCTGATGGCGAGGAATTAGCTATTCGAGATACTTTGATTCATATTTTGGCCTCTGATGTTTACAATTTTCGTAATTTTTCTCAGACTGAGGAACTGGATATACTACAAAATTCATTTCGTCTGTACAGTAGGGAGATGCCTGTACAGGAAATAGCGGATATATTCTTTGATTTTGTGGAGAAAAACGGTTTACATGGTACGGATATGTCCATGAATCGTATGGTTGTAGCCTTGGTTGTTCAGCTAAAACGTATCAGACAGGGCTATAGGATTTCTAATGGTAATAAAATGACCTTCATGTCTGAGGAGGGACACAATCTGGAGCTGTTATCAGTTGACTTGGCGAAGAAGTTGGCAACAATTGAGGATGGCTTCTCTGCTGAAGGTGAACAGGATGTTGTATTAAAGGAATTGATGCACAGTCGTATTTATAGTGAGTTTGCGGCTCAGAGAAGTGGCAATCTTAGTGTCAATGAAAAAGCATTAACTTTGGCTAGAAACTTTATTATGGATGTGCAGGCTTGGCTAGGTGATGATTATCTAAATGATGATGAATTGATTTACAATCTGGCCATACATCTTCAGCCGGCTATTGAGCGGGCACAATGTGGGATAAGTTTTTCTAATCCACTGCTGCAGGATATACGTATTAATTACAAGGAGCTATTTAGCATTTGTACTAATGCTGCCAAGAGAATTACTACTGACACAGGTATCAGTTTTTCACAGGATGAAATTGGTTATTTGACAGTGCATATAGGTGCAGCTGTTGAAAGACGAAAGCAGCATAAAAGTAAAAAACTTGATGTATTGCTGGTATGTGGTAATGGTATTGGCATGGCAAATCTGTTGGAGTTGACTCTGCAGAATCACCTCTCGTATATCAATATTGTACGCAAGCTGTCCTTTTATCAGATTTCTGATAGCTCCTTGGAAAATATTGATTTGATTATCAGCACTATAGACTTGCATTTGCCAAATAAAGCGGTGCTAAAGATTTCACCTATATTGTCGGAATCTGAAATAAAGGTGTTGGAAAATCAAATTCAATATGTATATAAAAAGAAATATCAGAATGGTCTGATGGAGCTGATGGATAATCATAGGCCTCAACGGCTTTGGGAAATGTTGTCAAGCTCGGCAGTGCAGTTGGGAGCCATGCCAGAAGATTGGCAGGAAGCTGTATATATGGCTGGAAATCTGCTTCAGAAGATAGATGCAGTAAAACCTAGTTATATACAAGGAATGATACATTGTATTGAAAGTTTTGGAACGTATTCTGTTATTTGTCCTGGCGTGGCCATGCCTCATGCTAGACCAGAGGATGGCGCTAAGGCAGTGGCAGTCAGTATAGTGCAGCTGGCCAAGCCGGTGTTATTTGGCAAAGATGGAGAAACGAAGCCAGTCGATTTGATTTTTGCCTTTTCAACGACAGATGAACAGGCGCATTTAAAGATGATGTTGGATTTGTGGATGGTATTCAACGACAAGATGGCTTTAGATAAGTTACGTCGTTGTCGCTCATATGAAGAATTGCTATTAATTATTCGTCGCTGCATTGAAAAGCATGAGCGAAGAGAAAAGGATTTATGAGGAGGAGTACAAAATGGCTTTTGAAAATTTGAAGGTAAAGATTTATGCAGATGGTGCGAAGATTGAGGATATGCTGGCAGCCTATAATGGAGGCACAGCTCAGGGATTTACCACCAATCCGTCCCTGATGAAGAAGGCTGGTATTACAGATTACAAGGCTTTTGCCAAGGATGTACTGGCCCAGATTACAGATGCTTCTGTTTCTTTTGAGGTATTCACTGATGAGCTGGAAACTATGGAGCAGGAAGCTGAGATTTTGGCTGGTCTTGGCAAAAATGTTTTCGTCAAGATTCCTATTACCAACACCAAGGGTGAAAGCACCGTACCATTGATTAAGAAGCTTTCTGCCAAGGGTTATCAGCTGAATGTGACTGCTATCTTTACTCTGGAACAGGTAGAGGCGGTAGTAGATGCCTTGGATGAGAATACTGCTAGTATCGTGTCTGTATTTGCTGGCAGAATAGCTGATACTGGTGTGGATCCTTGCGAGTTGATGAGGACGGCAGCAGAGATTTGCCGGAGAAAGCCAAAGGCTGAGCTGTTGTGGGCTTCCTGCCGTGAGTTGTACAATATTTTTGAGGCAGATAAATGTGGTTGTGATATTATCACTGTGCCTAACGGGATTTTGGCTAAGAGTGGCAATGTAGGCAAGGATTTGGCAGAATATTCTCTGGAAACAGTACGCGGATTTTTTAAGGATGCTTCCGGCTTAGGATTTTCTATCCTGTAATATAAGGGGCTGACTATATGATTGAAAAATTATTTACCGAGGAAACTGTAGCACTGGGAGTTACAGCTAAAGATTGGGAGGAGGCTGTCCGCTGTTGTGGTAAATTAATGTGTGCTGTTGGTTATACAGAGCCACGTTATGAAGAAGCCATGGTGGATACCGTAAAAAAGCTGGGCAGCTATATTGTTATAGCACCGGGGTTGGCTATGCCTCATGCTAGACCAGAATGTGGTGCTAAGCAGCTGGGTATGAGTCTGGTTCATTTGGCTAAGCCTGTGCGGTTTGGCAGTGAGGAATATGATCCTGTTGATATTCTGATTTCTCTTTGTGCGGAAAGCAGTGAATCTCATTTGGCAGCATTAGCAGAATTAATGCAGTTAATGGAGGATGAAGAATTTTTGGCAGGGATTAGACATGGCTGGGATAAGGAGCAGGTTTTGTCATATATCCATAGTGGCAGTTTTTTGCAGGATGAAGAATAAGGAGAGTGCATTAAAATGAAAATTATTACAGTATGTGGCAATGGTATTGGCAGCAGTTTGATGCTGGCGATGAAGATTGAGGAGATGTGCAAGGAGGAAGGCATTCAGGCTGATGTAGAATCCAGCGATTTCAACTCTGCTCAGGGAAAGCCTGCGGATCTTATTGTTACTGTTAAAGAGTTGGCACAGCAGTTTGATCACAAAAATCTTGCTGTAGTTAGAAGCTACGTAAATAAAAAGAAAATTCGGGAGGATGTTTTAGAAAAAATCAAAGAAATAGCTGCACAGCAGTAATGGTAACTAAATCAGGGGAGGTTTTGTAAATGGTATTATTGGAATTTTTACGTGACGTATTGCAGCAGCCAGCACTACTGATAGGTATGGTTTCATTGGTAGGTCTGTTGGCTTTAGGTAGACCATTCCACAAGGTTATGACTGGTACATTAAAGCCTATTATGGGTTATTTGATGCTCAGCGCAGGTGCAGGGGTTATTGTTGAGAATTTGGCACCTTTAGGCAGTATGATCGAGGAGGGCTTTAATATTACCGGTGTAGTGCCTAACAATGAAGCGATTGTTTCTGTGGCACAGGATTTATTAGGTGTAGAAACCATGTCTATTTTGGTGGTAGGCTTGGTTATGAATCTGGTAATTGCTCGTTTTACAAAATTTAAATACGTATTTTTGACTGGCCATCATAGCTTCTTTATGGCATGCCTTTTGTCCGCAGTTTTGGGTACTGCTGGCATGAGTGGTGTGGAGATGATTCTCTGCGGTGGTTTTATTCTGGGGGCCTGGAGTGCTATTTCCCCAGCTATTGGTCAGAGCTATACCAATAAGGTGACTGAAGGCGATGGTATTGCCATGGGACATTTTGGTAGTTTGGCATACTATATTTCTTCCTGGGTTGGTTCCAAAGTAGGCAGTCCTGAGGAAAGCACCGAGAAGATTGAGATTCCAGAAAAGTGGGGCTTCCTCCGGGATACTACCATTTCCACTGGTATCACTATGATGTTCTTCTTTATTGTGGCTGCCATTGCGGCTGGCCCAGAGTATGTATATACTCTGTCTGGTGGCGTATCTCCTTATCTGTTTGCCATTATGTCTGGTCTGAAATTTGCCGTTGGTGTAACCGTAGTTTATTCCGGTGTACGCATGATTTTGGGTGATTTGATTCCTGCATTTGAAGGTATTGCTACTAAGGTTATTCCAAATGCTATTCCAGCAGTTGACTGTGCAGTATTCTTTACCTATGCTCCTACCGCAGTAGTTATAGGCTTTGTTGCTTCTTTCATTGGCGGTGTTATTGGTATGATTCTCTTGGGCGTTTTGGGTGGCGTATTGATTATTCCTGGCATGGTACCTCATTTCTTCTGCGGTGCTACTGCTGGTATCTATGGTAATGCTACTGGTGGACGTAAGGGTGCGGCAATTGGAGCTTTTGTAAATGGTCTGCTAATTTCCTTTGCACCAGCCCTTTTGTTACCGGTACTTGGTAATTTGGGCTTCCAGAATACCACATTTGGTGATTTTGACTTTGGTGTTCTTGGTATAGCATTAGGCTCGTTAGCCAATGCTATGGGATCAATGGGTATAATATGTGCTGTTGGAGTATTTTTGCTAATCCTTGTGGGGGCAAGTGCTATTAGTAAAAATAAGGTAATCAATCAGCCTAATGAAGATTAATAAAAATTTATAGGTTAGGTGGCAGTGAGTATTAAAGACTTGCTGCCATTTTTTTGTTGCCAATTTTGGTTAATAGTTGTACAATAAAGCCACTGTATTTGTATGTGTCTTGTCATGTGCAAAACAGAATGGTAATTTTCTGGTTTTCTTTTGGGAGGAATTTTTGTGCTTTTAGAAAGATTGGAAAAGCTGCCTGTTGGCTCTTTTCATTATAAGCTGTTGGCGGTAACCGGTCTGGGCTGGTTGTTTGATGCCATGGATACTGGCTTGATTTCCTTTGTCCTGCCTATTTTGTCCAAGGAATGGGGCTTGCATCCAGAGCAGATGGGCTGGATTGGCAGCGTAGGCTTTATTGGTATGGCTTTAGGTGCGGTTATATCTGGTACCATTGCTGATAGAGTTGGTCGTAAGCTGGTATTCTCCTTGACGGTTATTCTTTACAGCCTGGCTACAGGTGCCTGTGCCTTGTCCTGGAACTATGAATCCTTGATGCTGTTCCGCTTCCTAGTTGGCTTTGGCCTAGGGGGTGAGCTGCCAGTAGCAGCTACCCTGATGACTGAATATGCTCCTACCAAATTGCGGGGACGGTTTATTGTTCTCTTAGAAAGCTTCTGGGGCTTGGGCTGGTTGGCAGCTGCCTGCATTGCTTATCTGCTGATTCCTCAATATGGCTGGCAGGTTGCTTTCTTTATTGGTGCATTGCCTGCTTTGTATGTATTTATGATTCGCCTGCATATGCCTGAGTCTGTAAGATACCTTATCTCTCGTGGCAAAATTGGCGAGGCTCAGAAGATTGTGCTGATGCTGGAGGAAAAGCTGAATGTGCAAAGCGAGCCTTTTGCAGAGGAGCTTAGTGAAGTGGAGAAGGGTACTGAGCATGCTGCAGCACCTAAGTTGAGCACCTTGTGGTCTGGCACCTTTGCCCGTCGTACTGCTATGCTGTGGGTGGCTTGGTTTGGTATTAACTTCAGCTATTATGGTATCTTTATGTGGCTGCCATCTATTGTGTTCCAGCAGGGGTTTACTGTAGTTAAGACCTTTGAATATGTGCTGATTATGACCTTGGCTCAGTTGCCTGGCTATTATTGTGCAGCTTGGCTGGTAGATGTTATTGGTCGTAAATATACCCTGTCCCTGTTTCTGCTAATAAGCGGCGTGGCCAGCTATTTCTTTGGTAATGCAACTGGTTCCACAGAGCTGTTGGCTTGGGGTGCTGCTATGTCCTTCTTCAACCTGGGAGCCTGGGGTGTGCTTTATACCTATACGCCAGAATTGTATCCTACTGCTATTCGTGCTTTGGGCAGTGGCTATGCTGCTGGCTTTGGCCGTATCGGAAGCATGATCGCTCCTGCTATGGTGGGTATGCTGATTGGCGGCCAGATGGGCAGTGCAAGTATCTTTATGCTGTTTGCTGGTGTCTTTGTGGTAGTATCTGCTGTGGTTATGGGCCTTGGTGTGGAAAGCCGGAAGAAATCTCTGGAGGAAATTGCTGAGGAAGCAGTGGGAAGTGGCAGAGAAACTGCTCGTTGCTAAAAATGTAAAATAAAAATACTGGTACAGCCTTCGCAAGGGAAGCTTGTACCAGTATTTTTTATGTTCATAGTTTATTTATTTTGGGAGCGGAGGGCATTTTCCATATCGGCTGCCAAATCTGCCAAGGATGCGGCAGAGGCGGCAATTTCTTCATTGGCCGCAGATTGCTGCTGAGCCAGGCCATGGATTTCTTTGGTATTGCTGTCGATTTTTTGACAGCTTTGATCCATATTGTCCATAGAGAAAACGATTTTTTCGGCTCCCTGAGATACCACATCTACAGAGGTCTTAATGCTTTCAATCTGTCCCTTGATGGAATCAATCTGCTTAATAATATCAGCGAAATGTGTGCCTACCTGACGAACAGATTCAGTACCATTTGCTACCTGAGTTGTACCCTGCTGCATTGCTTGAACAGTCTGGGTTGTGGCGCTCTGAATGGAGGTAATATTTTCCTTGATATGCTTGGCGGCCTCCTGAGATTCTCCTGCCAGCTTGCGAACCTCCTCGGCAACTACGGCAAAGCCCTTGCCGGCTTCTCCGGCTCTGGCAGCCTCAATGGCAGCATTGAGAGCCAACAGATTGGTCTGGTCAGCAATGGCAGAAACAGATTCTACAATATGGCCAATGGCTTCGGACTGTTCTCCTAGCTGATTTACCATGTCAGCGGAGGTTTGGACGCTGCTTTCAATACCACTCATAATATCAATGGCTTCCTTCATCAATTCAGAACCATCGTGGGCAGCAGAAGTCATTTCTTCAGAGAATTGCTGTACTGTATCTACCTGATCGTTTACATTAATAATATCCTCAAAAATGTTGTTCAAGGAATCCATGGAGTTCTGCAGCTCGGTTACCTGTTCCTTCATGCCCTGAGTTACTCCTGTCATATGCTCTGCAATATGAGCAGCACTGTCGGCAGATTGGCTGGTACTGGAGGTTAGCTCCTGAGAAGAAGCTGATATCTGCTGAGAAATCCTGGTCATTTTCTGCATAAAATCACTGCTGGGAGCAGAAGCTGACTGCAATCTGGCAGTAGGAGGAATCTGAGCAGGTGCAGGTATATCTGCTTCTCCTGTAAGTTTTTTGACAGCAATAAGAAGTATGCCGGCAATAAGCAGGAAAATACTGGTAAAAGCTGATGGCAGGATGGAAGCCAGTCCAGCTAGGGAAATCAGGATGGCGAGAACACCTGCCCCTGTAAAAATGGCAGCATAAGATTTGGTTGACATAAAAACACCCCTTAATTGATTTTGATATACGCATTTAAATCTGAAAGGCTGATAGGTGATAACATATCAGCCTATTTTACCCCACCTAAAATGATACATCAAATCAAGGGTGGTAGCAATGATTTTTTGAGGTAAAACTATGCACAAAAGTAATAAAATAAAGTGACAAAAGTACACTACTTTTGGAAAGACCTTACGAATGGCGGGAAAATCTTGTATTTCAATATTGAATGAGGTATTATAGAAGGGAGTATGTTTTTTATTAGGAAAAATTTCGGAGTGAAATTTAATGCTGAAAAATACAAGAAAAATTTGCGGTATAGCTGCTGGTTTGAGTCTGGTTTCCCTGTGGGGGACTAGCGATTTGCCTATGTCTATACCTACAGCAGAGGCTGTATACAATAGTGAAAGTGATACAGATGCAACTATCCTTGATTATGTGGAGAATCGTCGCCGTACTGAGCGGGAAAACCGCCTGAACGAGGATCAGAAAAAGCTTTTGAAGGATGCCTATGAAATGAAGGAGCATCTGCGGGAGCCATTGGATCCAACGAAAAATGTACCGGTGGCTGTAGAAGGTGACGAGCTTTTCTATGATGAAAACACTGGTGATTTTCAGGTCAAGGGCAATGTGGTAATGACCTCCTTGGATAAGCGCCGTTTTGTCACAGAGGAAGCTAATGGTAATCTGCAAAAGCAGGATGTGGAGGTGCCGGATAAGGCCTATATGCTGCAGCTGACAGATGCTCAGGCCAGGATTATTTTGAATGGCTATAAGACTCAGTACAACTGGGGCAAGGAAGAGGGCAAGATGGAAAATGCCCAGGGCAAGATTGACCATCAGTTTGTAAAAGCTAAGCGCATTGAAATGTATCCAGATAAGATTGTGCTTTTTGATGCCAGTGCTACCAAATGCAGCGCCAAAAATCCAGATTACAAAATGACAGCCAAAAAGATTGAATACTATCCAGGTATTCAGACAATTTCCTATGGGGTTAGCTATTGGCTGGGCAGTATTCCTGTATATTCTGTGCCTAAGCAGGTAAGTAAGGAAGGCGAAAAGCGCATATATATGCCAAAGGCTTCCTATGATAATGATAATGGCTTTGGTATCAAGGATACCCTTTATTATCCTATAACAGATAATGTAAGGGCTTATGGCGATTTCTTTATTTCTCAGCGCAGCAAGGTAAAGACTCATGGGGGATTTTTGTATAATACCAAGGGATTTGGTGATTTTGCCCTGCGGACTGGTTTTTTTGAGGATAGCGACGGCAAATGGATTCACAAGGCACCTACTTTGAGGTGGGATTATGGGGCTAAAATCGGCAAGACTCCATTTAATTACAGCCTTGCCTATGAGCATGGTGCTTGGGAACAGGATGGCAGACATTCCATTCATACCTACTATTATGCCAAGCTGGGTATGGATCCAATTCGCCTTGGTACTTGGTATGTTTATCCAAGCATTAACTACTCTATTACCGATGAAACCTATGACCACAGCAGAGTCAGCGGTATGGGTTACGATGTTACTGCCTTGAAAGAGTTTGACGATAGATGGACTACCTATCTGGGCTACCATTTTAGCAAGAGCAATAGCCAGAACAGTGTCTTTGATTTTGATTTGGATAGCTATTCTGAGAAGGTTACAGCAGGCTTTAGCTATAGCTTTAGTCCAAAGGACCGCGTTGTTATAGGCTGGGCCTTTGATGGAGAAACCAACAAGCTGATGGATACAGATTACTATTGGTACCACAATATGCATTGTGCAGAGCTGATAGTTCGCTATCGTGAGAAGCGGGATCAGATTAAGGTAACGGCTCAGTTCTCACCGTGGTAATATGGGAAGGATGTATGTAGATGACACCATTGGAGGCAATTGAGAAGCTGTCTGGACAGCCGGTACTGGTGTTGGGAGATATGATAGCAGATATCTATCTCTATGGTACCATTGCTAGAATTTCACGAGAGGCACCGGTCTTGGTGTTGGAGCAGTCCACAGAAAAAATCGTGGCTGGTGGTGCAGCCAACGTTATTAATAATGGTGCTACCCTAGGTGGCAGAATATTTGCCGCCGGCTTGGTGGGAGATGATAATGCTGCCAAGGGTTTGTCTGGTATTTTGCAGGAAAAGTCAGTGGATATATCAGGCTTTATTAAGGATGCCAATAGGGCTACAATTTCCAAAACCAGAATTGTGGCAGGAGGCAGGACCACTGTGAGCCAGCAGATTGTGCGGGTGGACAAGGAGTCCAAGGAGCCTATGGGCAAAGCTCAGGAGCAGCAGCTGGAGGAATATCTAAAGCAGGTATTGCCACAGGTCAAGGGGGTGGTGCTTAGCGACTATGGCAGTGGCACCATTACGGACAAGCTGTTAGGACAGATTTTTGCCTATTGTCAGGAGCATAATATTCCTACTATTGTGGATTCACGCTATGATATTCTCCGGTTTAAAACTGTAGATTATATCAAACAGAATGATGCGGAGCTGTCAGCAGCTATTGGCCGGGATTTGGCTACCGAAGAAGAGCTGGTGCAGGGAGGTTGTGAGCTGTTGGTAAAGATGTCCGCCAAGGGAGCTTTGATTACCAGAGGTGAGGATGGCATGAGTCTGTTCCAGATAATATCTCCTCAGGAGGCAGCAGACTACTTAAAATCTCAGGAAGTTTCAGGCTCTGGGGAGGCTGGTCAGTTTAGAGAAGGATTGACAGTTAAATTGGTGGTAAAGCGTCAGACTGGCAGGCTGTCTGTGGTACAGGAACTGATTAGCTATCAGGATAGGGATATTTTGGTGAGCCATATCCCTGTAACAGACAAAAGTGAGGTTTATGATGTTTCTGGCGCTGGTGATACCTGTGTAGCTACAGTAATTCTTGGCCTGGCTGCTGGATTGGAGCCATTACTGGCTTGTCAGCTTAGCAATGAGGCTTCGGGGATTGCTGTGCGCAAAATGGGTACCTCTGTGGTTTATGCCCAGGAGCTGGAGGCGCGGTTCCGTCAGCTAGGCTATGAAGCATAAGATTTTTTACCATTAAATAGTGGAGATAGAAGGATGATTGTAGATAGAAGTAAAATCGCTGATTTCTGTCAGGTTTTGCGGGATGGCGGTCAGAAGGTGGTATTTACCAACGGCTGTTTTGACATTCTCCATGCTGGTCATGTGAGATATTTGCAGCAAGCTCGTTCCTATGGGGACTGCTTGGTGCTGGGGTTGAATACAGATGCTTCCGTGCGCCGCCTTAAGGGGCCGGAACGCCCCATTAACAATGAGCTGGATAGAGCAGAGGTTGTGGGAGCCTTAAAGTCTGTAGACTATGTGGTATTCTTTGATGAGCCTACGGCAGAGGCTTTGATTCAGCAGGTTCACCCTGATGTATATGTGAAGGGTGGAGATTATACCATTGAAACTTTGCCAGAGGGACAGATTGTTCTGGGCTATGGTGGTCAGGTAGAGCTGGTACAGTTGGTGGCAGGACGATCTACCACCAATGTTATTGCCAAAATACAGGGACAAAAATAAAACAGCTGTAGGATTGAGTATATGAACAGTTCTAATGGGGCTATAGTATAAGGGAGTTATGGGATGAATATCAAAAGTGTATTGGTGGTTAAGCTAAGTGCCATAGGGGATGTAATCCATGCCCTGCCGGTTTCCTATGCTTTGAAGGAAGCCTATCCAGAGGCAAGGGTAACCTGGGTAGTGGAGCCTCCTGCCTATAATCTGCTGGAGGGTAATCCCTACATTGATGAGATTATAGTTTTTGAGAAGAAAAAGTTCAAAAGCCTGGCAGGCTTTTGGAAAAATTTTGGCCCCTTTAGAGAAAAGCTGAATCAGCACAAATATGATGCGGTTCTTGATTTGCAGGGGTTGTTTAAATCAGCAGCTATTGCTTGGTGCTCCAAGGCGCCTGTAAAGCTGGGAACCTGCAATATGCGGGAGCTAAGCGATAAAATATCTCGTCCAGTAGTGGGGCCTAATGCTCAGGGGCATATAGTAGAAAGATATTTGGATGTGGCCAGAGCTTTGGGCTGTGGTGTTGATAAGGTAGAATTTCCTATTAATATTACCCCAGAGGATGGGAAGATGGCCAGAAGCTATCTCTATACAGCAGGCTGTAAGGGGGATGTTCCCTATGTGGTGCTGGCAGTAGGGGCTAATTGGCCCAATAAACGGTGGCCAGTGGCCTATTATGCTAAGCTGTCAGACTGGCTGTCAGAGCAGGGATATTTGCCGGTGATTATCGGCGGTGGTGCCTTGGATGAACAGCTGGTGGAGGATATTAGCCGGGCGGCAGAATTTCCACCTGTGAATATGGTAGGCAAAACTACCTTGCGGCAGCTGGCTTATGTGATTAAGGAAGCTAAGGCTACAGTAGGTGGCGATACAGGGCCGGTACATCTTTCTGCTGGTTTGGGAACCCCTACTATTATGGTTATGGGCCCTACTGATGCTAATCGAAATGGCCCTTATGGTCAGCTAGAGAATGCCATAGAGGTGCCTCGAAGCTGTAAGTATTGCTGGAAAAGAGCCTGTCCAAAGGGTTTTGACTGTCTGGATAGGATTACGCCAGCTATGGTGGAGGAAAAGCTGAAGCCATATTTGGGATAGGAGTTTTTATGCCAGATATAAATAAATTAAATATCAAAAAAATATTGATTATAGATTTGGCCTTTATCGGAGATGTGATATTGGCAGGGCCTTTGACTCGAACAGTGCGTCAAAGATGGCCCCAGGCAGAAATTTCTATGCTGACAGTGCCTTTGACCAAGCCGGTGGCAGAAATGCTGCCTGCTATTGATAAGGCCATAGTTTATGACAAAAAGGGACTTCATCAGGGACTGGGCGGTATGTGGAAAATGGCTCAGGAGCTGCGGCAGGAGAAGTTTGATTTGGCTATCTGCATGAATTTTGCCCTGCGGGGGGCTGCGGTAGCCAGGCTGGCAGGGATTCCTTATCGACTGGGCTATGATGCTCAGCATGCCGGCTGGTTTCTGACCTGGGCGGCTAGCCATATGCGTGAAGGTATCAAGTATGAAGCCAAAAATCATCTGGAAGTATTGAAGCCTTGGGGCCTTACCACAGAGGATTATAGCTTGGCGCTGTCTCCTTCTCAGGAGAACATTGCTTCCTTTGAGGCCAAGGCTCAAGAGCTGTCCTTGGCAGATAAGGGTGAGTATTTTGTTATTTGCCCTATGGGAAGCTATGAAAGAAAGAATTTACCCCTGCCTTTGGCTTTGCAGCTAATAAGAAAATTGGAGACAGAAAAACCAGTGTATCTGATTGGCGGCCCGGGGGAGAAAACTGTTTTGGAGGTTATGGCCAAGGCCGGACGACTGCCAGCAGGGCGGGTTTTGGCCGGGACGCTGAATCTACCAGAGCTGGCGGTGTTTTTGCAGAGAGCCAGAGCCATGATTTCTGTAGATACTGGCCCTATGCACATGGCTCAGGCAGTGCAATGTCCTACTGTGGCGGTATTCGGACCTACGGATCCAGTTGTTTGGGGGCCTTGCAACAGCAACAGCCAGGTTGTATATAGAGGCGAGGAATGTTCTCCTTGCTGGGGCAAGGGTGAGTGCAGCAACAACAGGTGCATGGAGCTGATTAAGCTGGAGCAGGTATGGCAGGCTTTGGAGAAGGTGATGGCGCAGTAATGAGAAATTATAAAAATATTCTGGTAATCAACCTGATGCATATAGGGGATTTAATGCTGGCTACGCCGGTATTGAGAACTCTCCGCGCCAATTATCCTCAGGCTAAAATATCTATTTTGGTAGACAAAAAGCTGGCGGATTTGGTGCGCTGTAACAAGCATATTGATGAATGCCTTTTGATTGACAAAAAGGGTAAGGACGATAAGCTGATCAATTTTATTAAATATATTGGAGAAATCCGCAAAAAACATTTTGATTTGGTTATCAATCTTCATCGTAACGAACGAGCTTCAGCCATTGCGGCCTTTAGTGGTGCTGATACCATTGTAGGCTATGCCAAGCCGGGCTTTGGACTGTTTTTTGATAAGGTTATGCAGAATCCTTCTGTGGCCCATCATATAGGCCGAGGGCCTTGGGGCTTGTTGCCACCCCATCGCTATGTGCCTGGCTGGAAGCATCAGGTTCATGCTCATTTGGAGGTGTTGAAGCAGGCTGTAGGGGTGAAAAAAATCGACGATGGCGGCTTGGAAATGTGGCTGCCTCAGGAGGCTGTGGAGAAAGCAGAAAAGCTCTGGCAGGAGAATTTTGCCCCAGATCAGCAGGTGGTAGCCTTTAATATTGGCGCCAGCTGGGAAACTAAAAGATGGCTGGACAGCTATTTTGCTCAATGTGCAGATGAGCTGATTGAGAAAGGCTATGCTGTGGCTTTCTTTGGTGGCTCAATGGATATTGAGATGGTGGACAAATGCCGCAAATTGATGAAGCAGGGGAATAGCCCCCTTATCAAGGTATTTACAGGGAAGGTATCCCTGGCGGAGCTGGGAGCCTTATTGCGGAAGTGTGCCCTGTTTCTGACCACAGATTCTGGCCCTATGCATGTAGGGGTATCTCAACATGTGCCAGTGGTAACTATGTTTGGGGCATCTCCAGTGCCGGGATTTTATCCCTATGATGGCCGGGATGTGCTCATCAAGGCTCCTGTTAGCTGTCACCCTTGTGGCATACATCAATGTCCTCACGCTGGGGAGGCTAATCTGGCTTGTATGAAAAAGATTACCCCAGAGCTGGTTATGAAATATGTGTGGGAGCTGTTGGATAAATATGGCAAGATGGCTGGCAAAATGTCAGTGGAATATGGTAATTATGCGTGCAGAGTGGTAGAGGCCAGTCTGTGAAGGGAAGAATAATATGACTGTACATAAGGATAAGCTGTTGGATTTTGTGCTTAATGGCATTTCCAAGACCAGAATTCTGGTAGTGGGAGATGTAATGCTGGATAGATATTACTATGGAGAGGTTAGCCGAATTTCTCCAGAGGCACCGGTGCCTATTAATCATGTCCTGCGCATTGAGGATACTATGGGTGGCAGTGCCAATGTGGCTCATAATCTGGCTTTATTAGGGTGCAAAACCTATATTGCTGGTTTTGTAGGCAATGATTATCACTGTCAGACCTTGATGGACAAATTTACCTCCAGGGGGATTGATTACAAGGGCATTATTCATCGGGATGCTCCTACTACTACCAAGCTAAGGGTTATTGGTGGGCATCAGCAGATGCTGCGACTGGATTTTGAGGATACAGAGCCAGTAGGAGAGCAGTATGCTCAGCGCTTAATAGATTATGTGGAGCATATGCTGCAGCAGGGACTGGATGCGGTAATCCTTTCAGATTATGGCAAAGGAGCCTGCACCGATGAGGTGTGCACCAGTGTTATTCAAGCCTGTCGAGATATGGCGGTGCCAGTGTTTGTGGATCCAAAGGGCGTGGAATGGGACAAATACGGCGGTGCGGATTATATTACGCCAAACTTCAAGGAGCTGAATGCCGTACAGCCAAGGCCTATTCGCAATAGAGATGAATACATTGAGCAGGCCGCTCAGTATGTTATGGACGAGTATTTTATCCACAATGTATTGGCTACCCGTTCCGAGCATGGTGTGTCCTTGATACAGCCAGAGGAAGGAATTGTACATATTCCTACCAAGGCTCAGGAGGTATTTGATGTCTCTGGTGCAGGTGATACAGTGATTTCTGTTTTTGCCCTGGGTATTGCTGGTGGATTAAAGCCTGTTGAGGCCGCATATTTAGCCAATTTGGCCGCCAGCGTGGTAGTAGCCAAGTTGGGAACCTATGCTGTTAGCAATGCAGAATTGCAGAATGTTTTGACGAAAAAGGAGCATGAGGACAAATGATTATTGTAACTGGTGGTGCCGGCTTTATCGGCAGTAATATTGTTAAGGAATTGAATCGTCAGGGCCGTAAGGATATTTTGATTGTTGATGATTTGAATAACCGCAAAAAGGAAAATCAGAGCTATCGCAATCTTCGTGGTTTGCAGTTCCTGGATTATATGTACAAGGACGATTTCCTTGAGGCTATTTTGCATGAGGATATTGATGGTGGTGATGTAGAGGTTGTTTTCCATGAGGGAGCTTGCTCCGATACTATGGAATACGATGTAAACTACATGATGCAGGCTAACTATGAGTATTCCAAGGCTGTATTGCATTTCTGCATGGATCATAGAATTCCTTTCCTTTATGCTTCCTCTGCTTCCACCTATGGCGGTGGTGAAAATGGCTTCCGTGAGGGGGATGAGTGCGAGGATGCTTTGAATCCATATGCCTTCTCAAAACTGCTTTTTGATCGCTATGTGCGTCAGCAGATGCCTTATGCCCAGAGCCAGATTGTAGGCTTGAAGTATTTTAATGTTTATGGGCCACAGGAGCATCACAAGGGCAATATGGCTTCTATTTTCTACCAGCTGTATCATCAGGTAAAGAAAGAGGGCGTTTGCCGTCTGTTCAAGGGCTATGGTGAATATGGTGATGGCGAGCATCGTCGTGACTTTATCTATGTCAAGGATGTTGTCAAGGTAAATCTCTGGTTCTGGCAGCAGCAGGGCCCAAGCGGTATCTATAATTGCGGTACCGGTCATGCTCATTCTTATAATGAGGTAGCAGAGGCTGTTATTGAGGCTATGGGACAGGGACATATTGAATATAGAGAGTTCCCAGAGGTGCTGAAGGGCAAATATCAGTGCTTTACTGAGGCAGATAAGACTAAGTTGTTGGAAGCAGGTTATGATCAGGGCTTCTACGATATGAAGGACGCTGTTAAGGAATATTGCGATTTCTTGGACAATGGCGGATATTTTAAATATGGCAAATAAAGCGGTGTTTTTTGATCGGGATGGCACCTTGAATGTGGATGTGCATTATCTCTATCGGCCAGAGGATTTTCAGTGGACACTGGAGGCAGTGGAAGCCATAGAATACTGTCATCAGCAGGGGTATCTGGTGGTGGTCATTACCAATCAAAGCGGAGTGGCCAGAGGGTACTATACCGAGGCTGAGGTGCAGAGGCTTCATCAGTGGATGAATGAGGAATTGGCAAGGCAGGGAGCAAAGCCTATTGATGCTTTCTATTACTGTCCTCATCATCCCCAGGGCAAGGTGGCAGCATACGCCAAGAAGTGCAGCTGCCGCAAGCCTCAGCCTGGGATGCTGCTGCAGGCCTGTCAGGAAATGAATATAGAGCCAGCCCAGTCCTATATGGTAGGCGACAGCCCAAGAGATGTAGAAGCCGGGGAAAAAGCTGGTATTCAAGGAGTGCTGTATACAGGCGGCAGCCTGCTGGCATGTGTAAGGGAAAATATAGATTAGATAAGGGTGGGGTGCCTGTGCGAATCGGCATTTTTGAGAATATAATGACTCCAGGTGGACATGAGGTTGATTTTGACCGTATTTTGGTGGAGGAGCTGCAGCAAAGAGGCCATGAAGTCAGCTTTTATGTACCAGAGAATTTTGAATTTAATTTTGATTATCAGGTACCTGTAGTGAAGCTGGGTGGAGAGGTAGTTTCTTACTCCAATGTGCGTGGTGTGAAAAAACTATTTTATGCCATGAAAAGAGAATATAACCGTCAGAAGTGGTATGCCCAGCTTTATGAAGCTGCCTACCGCAAAGATATTGATGCCTTGATTGTGCCAACCTCAACATATCGTTATTTACGGGCATTGAATAAAAATATTCTCCGTCGCAGCAATGTACCAATTATTTTTGTGTTGCATGGAATAAATCCCAAGGAAGCACCTAAATTTTTAAGGGAAGCAAAAAAATTGCTGCCATATAAAAATATTAAGCCGGTGGTTTTGACCTTTGTTAATCATATTTTTGGTCATAAACTGCCAAATATTTACACAATTTATCCTCCTGCCTATACCGCTAGGGATATAGAATTTGTCCCATCGGTAGAAAAAAAAGATGTGCTGACCATAGGTTTTTTTGGACAATATCGCAGGGAAAAAAGATTGCGGGATTTCCTGGAGGTTTATGTTAAAGGAAATTATACGCGTAAGGTAAGGCTTTTGGTGCAAGGCTCTACTATGCATCCAGAGGATGCTGAGTATTTTGAACAGATAATTCAGGAATATAAAGCACATCCAGAAATCGAATTTTTGCACAAGGGCCTTATCGGGGCAGAGTGGCAAAAGGCCTTAGCAGAAATTGATGTGCTTTTGATGCCATATTCCGCACCAAGATATTTATATCATTGGGGTGGTATGCTATTTACGGCAATTGGCTTTCAGAAGCCCGTGGTGGCCAGTAATGACATTAATCCAGAGGTTTTTGCCAAGTTTGATATTGGTATGACCTTCAAAAGCGGAGATATGGGAGATTTGCAACGGATATTGGAGACGTTTATCAATACCTATGATGATAAAGTAAATGACTATGCTCAGGGCTTGGCTCAGGCAGCAAAAAAATTCTCTCCAGAATCCTTTGCTCATAGAATTGAAGCGATACTTACAGGGGAATATCATACTATCAACCCAAAGGCAATGCCAGCAGATAAGGTTGAGGCTGCAATAGAAAATAAAAAGGAATAGAGAAAGGGCGTACACGTAAATATGGGAGTAAATCTTTCTGTTTTGATTTTGGCAAAAAATGAAGAGAAAAATCTGGAGGCATGTATCAGAAGTGCCATGTTTGCTGATGAGGTACTGGTTATAGATGATATGAGTACAGATGGCACCAAGGCATTGGCAGAGTCGCTTGGGGCAAGAGTTTTGCAGCGTTCTCTTAATGGTAATTGGGGTGAGCAGCAGACATTTGCTATGGAAAATGCCAAATGCGATTGGATTTATTGTCTAGATGCAGATGAAAGAATATCCCATCGTTTAGCGGAGGAAATCAAAAGAGTTGTAGCAGAAGATGACAGAAGATATGCTTATCAAACAGCCAGACTAAACTATTTCTGGGAGCAGCCTTTAAAGCATGGAGGTTGGTTTCCAGATCACGGTATACGGCTTTTACCGCGAAAAGGTGTATATGTAACAGGCTTTGTTCACCCGCAGTTTCATTATGACTATGAGCTAAAGACATTGCCAGATGATGCTTATGTTATTCATTATCCATATAGAGATTGGGAGCACTATTTTAATAAGTTGAATTTTTACACAACCTTGGTAGCCAAGAAAAATAAGGAGAAAGGGAAAAAGGCTTCATTTTTGGATATTATTACACATCCAATATGGGCCTCCTTCAGAATGTATTTTCTTAAATCTGGCTGGAAAGATGGTAAAATTGGCTTTGTATTAGCTAGCTTCCATTTTTTCTATACTATGGCAAAATATGTAAAGTTATACTATCTGGAAAAGACTAATGAGCACGTAGGGGATGAAGAATAATGGCTTCCATGAAGGATATTGGCAAAAAAATATATAATTTGAAAAATACGAGAGAAAAGCGCAGGTACTATGTTTTTTTACTGAGAGCTATGCTGCACAGAGGAGAACTGCGGGAACTAGTGAATTTTTTCAACGCTATTCCTGTAAGAAGCAAATTACTGGAAGTAAATCCATTTCCTATTGAGCAGGTGACGCGGGCTTTCTTTTATAATAAATCTACGTTTTCAGAGCGTGTACAGCTTGTAAAGAATCACTATGAGCTGTTGGAAAAGCTGTTACAGGAAAAATATTTTTTGCAGATATCAGGAGCAAAATGGCAGCCTTATACCATATGGAATAGCACTTATGAGGATAAGCCTTGGCAAGCACAGCTGGTATTTGAAACAGGTCAGCGCAAGGAAGGTTTGCTGTCACTGGAATTAAATGTGGATCGTACCCATATATATCAAATCATGTTCTGGGCAGGCTATAATAAGGCTGGGGAAACCGCTCTCTGGATAGGGGCTATGCAGGGGCCTAATATGGAAAATGCCAGGGATGTGGTCAAGAAAATGACCAAGGTATGTCATGGTTATCGAACCAAGAATTTGATTCTCTATATGTTGCAGGCTATGGCTAGAGCTATGGGCATAAAAAAGATTTATGCAGTATCTAACTATGGCTATTATGCCAATAACCATGTGAGAGCAGATAGAAAGTTAAAAACAAATTTTGGCGATTTCTGGCTGGAAGCTGGAGGCAAGGAAACCGAGGACGAAAGATTTTACGAGTTGCCTTTGGTGGAGCCTCGTAAAACTATGGAAGAAGTACCTACCAAAAAGAGAGCTGTATATAGACGCAGATTTGCATTTCTGGATGAAGTAGATGCAGAGATAGAGCAGGCTGTGAAGAATATATTAAAATAACTTCACAGGGGATATCTGCTAATTTAGAATGATTCAGAGAGGGCAATACTATGAAATTATCAATAGAAAATTTTGCTAAAATAAAAAGAGCAGATATAGAACTGAATGGAATAACTATTATTGCTGGGGAAAATGATTCTGGTAAAAGTACGGTAGGCAAGGTATTAGCAACAGTATTTTCAGGCTTTCATAATGTTAATGAGTATTCACGCGATGAGAGGTATTTGGCATTAGCACAGGTTTTGCTTTTGGCTATAAAAACGCATAAAGATAGTCAAATCAAAAATATTAAAGAGTCACTGAATTTTTCGCTTAAGCAAGTAGATTTATATGTGGCATTATCGAAATATGAGCTGCAAGATGTAAAATCAACGATGCTATTGTTTCAAGAGATCGCTTTAGATAAATACGATGTAGATATAAAACTTGATAGAGTAATGTTTGGTAGGCTGACTGCGCAAGTAGAAGAAATACTGTCCTTGACGTATAAAGATATTATTACCAAACGATTAGAAGCAGAATGTGATATGGTTTTTTATAATCAGATTAATTCGTTATATAATGCAGATGAAGCTATTATTTCGCTATTTGTACAGGGAAAGAACATCAAAGCTAGCTTTATGGGAAACGAATGCACTGCTATTGATTATGAAATTTCACTACAGCATAATGCAATTTATATATCTAATCCATATTTGATAGATTATTCATGTGATGCTGTTTCTGATAAGGAATCATTGGCGAAAGATTTGATTGAGAAGATAAAACATAAAAAAAATAATTATTTATTGAATGATATTATTCATCGAAAGAATATTCAACAGTTTTTGGATAAATTGGTAGAGATGATACCGGGACAATTTGTAGATAAAGATAATGACTTATATTTGAGTTATGAAGGCATGAGAGAAGCAATAAATGTAAAAAATCTATCAGTTGGTGTTAAGGCATTTGCCATTATTAAACGGCTTTTGGAAAATGGTTGGCTTGAAGAAAACGGTGTCTTAATATTTGATGAGCCAGAAATACATGTGCATCCTAAATGGCAGGTTGTTTTTGCTGAGATTATCGTTTTGTTGCAAAAACATTTTAATATGACAATCTTACTTACTACCCATAGTCCATATTTTATTAATGCGTTGGAGGTATATTCTGTAAAGTATGGTATTAAAGATGTATTAACTTCGTACTTATCAAATTTTGAAGGAAATATGGTTGTTTTTGAGAATGTTACTAAAAATATGGATAAAGCTTATTCTTTGTTAGCTGAACCATTTAATGAGTTGGAAGACCTCAGATTTAGCTTAGGGATGGATAAATGATGAAGGGTGAAGAATGTTTTAAACAAAATAAATCAACGCTGAAAAATGTTTCTTATGATGATAAAAATAAAGTTTATATGACAGAAAGTACTATTCCTGTCTACGATTTTGATGGTATAAAAGACTGGTATTGGGACAATATTATCAAATCACGTATAAAGGGACCATCTAATGATGCTCTATACATTGATGGAGATAGGATAGTGTTTATAGAATTTAAGAATGGTAATATTTCTTTATTTGGAAAAGACGGTTTAGCACATAAGCTGCATGATAGCTTGCTGATGTTGCTAGATGAAGAATTAGCTGTGTCTGTTGTATGCAAGTCGTTTAAGCCAACTACTACGTACACAAGAAAACACATGGAATATATATTGGTCTATAATAAAAATAAATATCCCAATGAAGGAAACAACCGAAGATGTATAGCAGATAGCTTAAACAAGCGAATAGGGTTTGGATTGGGAATATATGAAGGTTTTTTGTTTGCAAAGGTAAGAGCTTATACGGCAGAGGAATTTGAGAAATACTTTGTATCAGCAATAGATAGTAAACTGTGAAAAGAAATAAAATCTAAAATAAATTTTAGGATGATGAATATATGAATATATTATTAGCTAATTTTGCAAAAATGGTAAATGACTCTGGAGGGTTAGCAAAAGTTACTTGTGCCTTTGCTAAGGAGATGTACGAAAGAGGCCATCAAGTGACTCTTGTATATGCTGATGACAAAGAAGGAAAATTCTTTTTTGATGTGCCTGCTGGAGTACAGTGTTATAATCTACATCACTATAAAGATAAGCATATTATTTTTCCACTAAGATATAAAATAAAAAGAGAAGTACTGAGAGCTTTTGATCAGCGGGTAGGCAGAGCCGTTAATAATGATTTTACAGAGAAATATCTTTTACCTAATGTAAAGGACATTTTAGAAAATATCAAACCAGATGTAATTATTTGCTCTCAGCCTGCAGCAAGCAAGGTGATGTTGTCAGATATACAGACTTCTATACCGGTAATTACTATGTCTCATGGTGATCCAGAGGATTATTTTCATCATTATCCTGTTAAGGAATTGCCTTCTTTGGGGTTAAGTGCTGCATGTCAGGTGCTTATGCCATCATTTGTCAAAGGAATTACCAAGAGATTTCCAAAGGAAAAGGTTGTAGTCATAGGCAATGTTGTGCCACAGCACGAAAAAGCAGTTGATTTAAGCAAGAAGAAAACGATATATAAAATTATCTCTATAGGACGGTTGGTTAGAAATCACAAGCGTCCTCATTTGCTTTTACAGGCCTTTGCAAAGTTAGCCAAGGATTTCCCTCAATGGAACGTAGAGTTGTGGGGGGCAGAGGATAGAGCCAAATATACCAAGGAATTAAAAAAAATCATTAGTGATAATAATTTGGAAAACCGAGTTTTCCTTAAAGGTACTACCAACAATGTAACAGCAGTACTGCAACAAGGAGATATTTTTGTCTTTCCTAGTGCTTATGAAGGATTTGGTCTGACATTGGCAGAAGCCATGAGTGTTGGTCTGCCCGGTATAGGTTATAAAAATTGTGTGGCAGTGAATGAGATTATCAAAGATGGTAAGAATGGATTTTTAGCTGAAGATGGAGTAGAGGCACTGGCAGAAAAAATGCAGCAGCTAATGAGGGATCAAGAGCTTCGTCAACGTATGGGAAAGGCAGCACATGAATCAATGAAGCAGTATGCTGCCGAAAATATTTGGGGACAATGGGAAGAGCTAATTGAAGAGGTTGTAGCGAAATGAAGAGTTGACAGTAATAAAAAATAATGTCTTTAAAAGTATTGTGTAGAAATAAGGTAAAAGAATATGGATATAGCTGGGAAAAAAGTATTCATTACAAGTTGCGGTGGACTAGGTGATCTTATAGTGTGTACACCTGCATTGAAAAGACTAAAAGAAAAATTTAAATGCCATATAACTTTTCTATGTCAGGAAAAATATAAGGATGTATTATTGGGATTACCATATATAGACAAGGTAGTTACTATAGAGAGAGGTAAATTCCTTGGTAGATATAAATGTATTTTATCAGGAGAGTTGTACAAACAAGATTGTGTAATCTTTACGGATTGGCATCCAATTTTGTTGGTAGCGTGTCATTTGTTTAAAGTACCTTTAGTAGCAGGGATTCTTAGACAGGGACATAAATTTAGCAAATTTATAAATAAGCCTATAGTTAATCAAGTATTTGAGCAAATACATTATGCTGCATTATCTAATGCTATGACATATGGCATGGCGTTGGATGTGGTGTTAGATGGAAATATGGATGATATAGATGTATCATTACCATCAGACAATGATGTTATTGCAGTTGATAATATGCTTCAGGAATTGAACGTGGGAGAAAGGTATATAGTGTTATCTCCATTTGCGGCTCTCAAGGAAAGAAATTATCCTGTTGAACAGGCAAAGCAATTGGTGAAAAAAATAGAGGCGAAGTATAAGGTACCTGTTATTGTTATTGGCGTAAAAGAAGATACTCAAGATGCGATGATTATATCCGAAAAAGTACTTACGGGTAAAACTAGCATTATGCAAATGATTCAGCTAATTAAAAAGGCTACACTTCTTATTTCAGTGGATAGTGGCCCTATGCATATAGCGGGAGCGGTAGGAACGCCATGTGTTGCATTATTCAGTAAAGATTTGCCATCGCGATGGGCTCCACGAACAAAGTGTGTTCCCATATATTTAAATTATGAATGCTCACCATGTAGTGATGAAGCGGCAAAAAGTTGCAAATATAATGTTAGATGTATGAGGGATATTACTTTTGAAATTATTATGGAAAATGTTGAAAAATTATTGCAAAGTAATAATCATGTATGTAATGGAGAATTAAAGACATAATGAAGATAATATTAGCTATTTTTTCAAAGAATGATAGAGTGTTAGGGGTATCAGAAGTATTAAAAAACATGGGAAATCAAGTGGTGCTTGTTTATACTGATGATTATACATGTAATTGTAGCTATTTGGAAAAGAAAATAGATGAATTAGGGATTAGTTATCTTAGAAATAAATATGTACGTAATTGGGTAAATAATGTTTATAATATGATAACAGAAAGCAAAGCTGATCTTCTTTTGTTTGTTAATTTGCCGGTAGGGTTAATTTTTCCAGAAGAATTGGAAAAATTGCATAATAGAATCAAAATTAAATGCTGGTTTGTAGATACTGTATGTGATCATCCTGAATGTATACCATATTATAAACATATAGATGGTATTTATGTATTTGAAGAAAGTGATGTACTATTCTTGAATAACATAGAGATTGATAATACACAATATGTACCAGTAGGGCACAATATGAATTATCATAAGATTCATATACAATCTGATAAATCAGATAAATCAGATATAGTTTTTATAGGCTCTCCATTCAAAAATAGATTGCAGATATTGGAGGCTGTAGCTATTCAAGCAGTTAAAAAGAATTGGAAACTAAAAATAATGGGACCATTTTATAGCGCAAAATATTTCTGGAAGAAATTTATTTTTGAACATAAATACCCTAATATCACAAGATTTTTAGAGAATGGCTCTGTGCCTTCTGGTGAGGTTAATAAGCTTTATAATAATTCGCGGATTTGTTTGAATATACATGATGCCAAGCATAAAAGCCTTAATCCAAGAAGTTTTGACATTCTGGCAGCGGGAGCATTTGAGATTGTGGATATGCGTAGTGGCTATTTGGGAGATATTCAGCCCGGTAAAGCTTTAGTCGAGTTTAAAGGTATAGATGATTTGTTAAAGAAAATTGAGTACTATTTGGATAATGATGAAGAACGAGAGACGATAGCTAAGTATGGTTATGAGCATAATATTTATAGTATGGAATATAGTCTGAGACAGGTATTGGATTGAAATAGAGGATGGGGGATATATGGGAGAGATACAACCTTTGGTATCTGTAATAATGCCAGCTTATAATTCCGAAAAGTATATAGGTAAAAGTATAGAATCGGTGTTGGCACAAGATTATGAAAACTTTGAATTAATCATAGTAGATGATGGCTCACAGGACGAAACGAAAAGTATAGCAGAGCAATATACCAAGAGTGATGTACGTATCAAGTTGCTAGGACAGGCAAATCGAGGTGTATCGGTGGCAAGAAATAAAGGTCTTGATACGGCAACGGGTGAATACGTGGCTTTTTTGGATAGCGATGATTTATGGGATGTAGATAATTTATCCGTGATGGTGCAGGTCGCAGAATGTACAAAATCAGGTTTGGTTTGCGCTAGCATGGATATAATTAATGCTGATGGGACAAGGCAAAAGGCAAATACTGCCCATAAAGATGGGGAGTTAATGGATTTTGTTACGAATAATAATGAAATAAGGTTTTTTTGGGGGGTTGGTAGCGTAATAATTAGAAGGGATATTTTGGAAAAATACCATATCAGATTCGATAGAGGTATTGCTATTATGGAGGATATTGGTTTCTATATAAAAATATTTTCAGTAACCAATTTGAAAGCTGTACCTAGAGTTATGGCACATTATTGTAAGCATGATAATTCTGCTACTACTGCTGCGTATAACCCCCAGAAATGGGAAGGCAGTGTAGAAATATTCCGTCATGCAGAGGAATACATAAAAAAATATCGTCCAGAGTGGTCGGAAAAATATCAGAAAATTTGGGACTATTACGCCTATAGGTTTATTTGGACAGTGGTCAAAAATGGGATGTATGATAAAGCCAATATCTATATACATAAGTACAATGAAAATTTATTAAGATTTCAGTATAGTGGACATAAAATAAATGACAGAATCAAATGCAAGCTTTTAATGATGAATTGTAAATTTTTAATGAGGTTATTGACAGGATTTAAGATGGAAAGGAAGTAAAATTGTTAGTTGTATAATTAAATTGAAGAGTTAATAAAAAATCATAATGACTCTCTTTTTATGTTGGAATGTTTTGGTTAGAAATTATAAACAAAGGCGTGATGTAATTACTATGGATCAGAATTCCATCTATGTAATTGGGGGTGTATGTAAAGCAGGTTGGTATCTTTCATTGGAAGCATGTGGTATTTTACAAAATGCCTGCTTTTATAAAAATCATTAAGGTTTTATGATTTCTATACTGGGAGGAGTGATGATATTTTTTCTATATTTTTAATACTGCTAACAATGGTCATTATTCTAGTTATTTATAATTATGTAAATGAAAAAATATTTAGTGGTATTTGTAGAATATTTTTCTATGGTTTTATTTTTATAATTTTTTGTGTGGATTGCATGTATTGCCAGACAATAAGGAGATATGTAGAAATTTTATTAATACCTGTAAATGTCAAATGTCCATTTCAAAGATTTTCAAATCGATATAATGTGCCCTTTTACACAGTTAACTCAGGACTAGTGCCAATATTAGCATTGTCTTGGTTTATAGGTAGTTGGGATAATGCTTCTATAGTAATAGCATATTTTATATATGTCTTTGTATATTGTAAGGGGATGCACAATGTATATATTAAAGATAGAAAGAAATATCTCTACACATTGAAGCACAACATTGAATTTTTAGATATGAGTATGTGGCCATCTGTTATGTTCATGACGATAGCAGGGGTTTATCTTACAGCTTCAGGTAAAACTGTAGATATAAAAGATATTATGAAGTATATATATCAAATGATTTTTACTAACTTTGATACATTGTATGCGTTATTTTATGCTTTACCAAAAATTTTGATAGTATTAGTGATTTTTGTATATTCTTTTAGTCTTCCTTTGCAAATATTGCTGTATATTGCTATTAGAGCGATTATGTATTATCAAAAACATTTGATGGAATATAGGTGATTTGAAAATTTTTGAAGTATAAGAAAAATGTTGGAGAATGATATATGTTATTTAATTCTTACGAGTTTATTTTTTTATATTTGCCGATTGTATTAGTAGTATATTTCTTTTTGGGTAGCCGGAAAAAATATGAATTTGCTACTACATGGCTGGTTTTGTCATCAATCTTTTTTTATGGCTATTGGGATTGCAGATATGTAGCGTTGCTTTTGGCCTCAATATGTTTTAACTATATAATTGGGCGGATGATTGAAAGAAAATCACATAAAAAGATTTTTCTAATTATGGGTTTAGCTGTTAACATTTTGTTATTGGGGTACTATAAATACACCGGTTTCTTTATGGAGCAAATAAATGCTACTATGGGGACAGATATGATTATTCCACATATAGTGTTGCCATTGGGAATATCATTTTTTACATTTACTCAGTCAGCATATTTGATTGATGCCTATAGGGGGGAAACTACAGGGTATTCATTTAAAACATATTGCTTATTTGTTACAGTATTTCCACATCTTATAGCAGGACCTATTATTTATCATAAAGACATGATACCTCAGTTCATGAATAAGGCAAATTGCCATATAAATTATGATAATATGGCAATGGGGTTGGCTTTATTTAGTGTAGGTTTATTCAAAAAAATTGTTATAGCAGATAACATTTCTATATGGGTAAATTCTATATTTAATCATTATGACCAATTAAATTTTTTAGAAGCTTGGGCGGGAGTATTGGGATATACATTCCAATTGTATTTTGATTTTTCAGCCTACTCAGAAATGGCAATAGCCTTGGGATTAATGCTTAATTTGCGTTTGCCAGTGAATTTTAACTCACCATATCAAGCATTATCTATTATAGATTTTTGGCGACGTTGGCATATGACTTTGGGAACTTGGGTAAAGTCATATTTATATATTCCTATGGGAGGAAATAGACATGGGGAATTTGCTAAAATGAGAAATCTTTTTGTGTCTATGCTTATAATAGGTTTGTGGCATGGTGCAGGGTGGACGTTTATTTTTTGGGGTGGAATGCATGGCCTGCTATTAATGATAAATCATCAATGGCGTAGAACGGGTATTGCTTTGCCAAAGCCAATATGTTGGGCATTAACCTTTTTTTCGGTAATGTTGGCTTGGATATTCTTTAGAGCTGATAATTTTGCACAGGCATTGCAGATAATTCACTCCATGTTTGATTTTCAGGACATATATATTGCTGCTGCTAATTGGAGAGTAGATAAAAATGCAATTAATGTATGGTCAGCTATAGCTGGATTAGGGATATTGATATGGTTGCCAAATCCTATTATCATGTTGCACAAATTTAAGGCTAATTGGATCTGGTTTTCCATTACATTGATAGCATTATTGATATCAATGTACCAAATGAATACATATAGTGAATTTTTATATTTCCAATTTTGAGGTGAATTATGAACAGTAAGAGATTTGTTATATCGATAGTTTTAATAATATTTTCTCTTATCGGTATTATATATGCTGCCTTGTGGATTCTGCCGGAGGAGAAATATATGCAGGGAGAATATAGTGCCTGGAAGCAGCAAAAGGAATATAGTTTACAGAAACATGCTAGAGAGGTGATTCTCTTGGGAGATTCACGAATGAAGATAGATGTTAGTGCATTAGAATTACATAATACTTATAATATGGCTTTAGCGGGGTCATCACCTATAGAGGCCTATTATACGTTAAAGAGATATTTGAATGCAGGGAATACTCCAGAGAAAGTTTATATAGGTTTTGCTCCGACACATTTTACAACCTATGAAAATTATTTAGACAGGGGTGTGTTTTTTCATTACTATAGTGAGAATGAAATTTTTGAAATAAATTATAATATTTTAAAGTACGAAGGCGTGGATTATTCTGCAGAGGTGCAAAAATACAAATGGCGTTCTCCAGTAGTTTATTTAACAACATTATTGCATAGTTTTAAGGAAGATAGAACTCGCATTAATGAAAATGTATATAAGGAAATGGTTGATTGTAAGGGAACGATTATATTAAATTGGCAAAGAAACAGCGATAAGCCAGTAATACCGGAAGAAGCTAAAGAGAACAACTTTAGAGTGCAACAGGTACTAGATTATTATCTTAGAGAAACTATAGTTATGTGCAATAACAATAATATTCCTGTACATATTATACAATTACCTATGGGAGAGCATGGTGTTGAATTGTTAAAGTCTACAGGCTATATGCAGCAGTATGAAACCTATATGCAAGCATTAGCTGATGATTATGGAATAAGTGTTGAAATGCATATTCCAGTTTATCCGGATGAATTATTTGCAGATAATTCTCATTTGAATAAACAAGGACAAAGTAAGTTTACCAGTAATTTTAGAAATATAGAACGATAAGAGAACATTAATAAGAACACATAATAAGGGGAATTAGATTATGGTGGCGAAAAAAATAATAAATTTGAATAATTTTATATTTATCCTTTTAGGATTAGCGGTTTGTTTATCAGAACCTTTTTCAAGACATTGTGTTAAAGCTGTACTAATATTAACATTATTGCATTGCAGTATAAAGCCAGCTATTATCAGTAGACTTGGTAATATAAAGATATTATTGGCAGGTATATTACTCTTTGTTGGTGTTATGTTTATATCATGTATTTACGGTGGAAATTTTGTTGAGGAAATAAGTCGTTATAGATTTTTGATGCATTATAATGCGTTGTTGGTGCCTGCTGCCGTATTAGCATTGAATTCAGAATTTGATATTAGACGGATTATGTTGGCGGCATTTACAGGGTTGTTTATTACAGATATTTATATTATATATCAGTTCATGCATGGAGTATTTAGACCAGAATCGTTCCTAAAGGGTACTATTATGTTAGGGACGATGTTGTATATTATTTTATTGCCAGCTATGATGATATTTACTATAAATGCGAATAATAGCAAATATCAGAGAATATATAGTGGATTCTGTACAGTGGTATCATTGCTAGCTTTTGTATATCTAAATACCCGTGGTGCGTGGTTGGCATTATTTCCGGTTTTGTTATTTATAATTTTGTATTATGTGCCAACCTGGAAGCGGAAAATAGCTATTTTAGGATGCTTATGCATCCTAATAAGTGGGGGCTTGGTGATATCACCAAGCTTTTCCAGTAGGGTTCAAAGTATTAGTAATACCGACGGTAAGCAGCAGTCTGTTAATGAAAGATTTCTCATGTGGCACAGTGCATTTCAGATGGGAATGGATCATCCAATAATGGGTGTGGGCATGGGTAACTATACCACAGAATACCAGCGGGTATATATTAGCCCATTGGCAAAAGAGCCAGATGTGGGACATGCACATAATAATTTTATGCAGTATTTTGCAGAGAATGGTATTGTTGGTCTTTTATCATATTTGGGACTGTTGACAGCATTTTTTACTTGGTCATGGAAAAGGCATAAGAATATATATGCTATGATTATGTTTACATCTACGTTAGCATTGGTGCTATACAGCCTAACGGATTATACTTTTGCGGGGTATGGTGCAATGAGATTGTATTGGTTGATTATTGGAATATGTGCAGCAGGTATATGTTGTACGCGTAGTTGCGAAAAGTAGTTTTTGGGCTATGTACGTTTATAATATTGGCTGTATTAAAGGACGAAAACTTAAGGTGTTGCAAATGGTAAATACTGTGCTATGGGTGGAGTGATTTTAGGTTGTTGATAGGTAATTTTACTAATATATTATCTGAAAAGATGAATTGTATTGTAAAAAAATATATTATACCTGGTCTTAAAGCACATAGTATGTATGACAATATTACTCATATATTAATATTTGTTGCTATAACGTGTGTATTAAAAAAAAGTGAATATTCAGGATTGGTGTTTGCGATTATTTCCTTAATATGGATGTCATACATGCTTTATTGTATACGAAAAATAAATAATTTGATAAATTTGACAATATTTATTGTGATATATATTGTGATAGTATTTGATTATTGGTTCTGGGGTATAACAGCATATATAGGTGTTGTCTTTATAAATAGAGCGGTAGAATCGCCCAAAATAGAAATAATATCATTGTATATGTTCCTTGTTGTGTATGTGGCTACATATGGACTTGTGTATAGTATAGAAGAAAAGATTAAGGATAATGACATAATTTTTGGGTTGTTAAAGAAAATAATATGGGGAATTTTTTCTCTGTGGATAATAGGACATACATTGTTTACGTTTGGACTGCTAGATGATGTATTTTTCCTTGACAAAGAATGTAGATTTGGACAATGTGAGGATATAATTAAATATATGTATCAAGGATTAAAAAATATGAATATAGCTCAATATGTAGAGACATATAATGCAATTCAAATGAAAGAAATTGATACAAAGATTATACCTGCATGGCTGTTTATAGTTCAATATGCTTGCTCATCTGTAGGGTTAATGTGTTTGAAAGATGTACCTAAATGTAATGAGAAAAGAGAACTGCATGGAATATGTAGAAGTATACAAATGTGTAAAAAAGAAATATCTACATTTATGTCTATTATTTTTTGTAAGGTGATTTGTCGTTTTTATAAATTACGTTCGTAGAAAGACAAGGTAAATAGCCAAATTCATTTTTACTAAAGAATATATATTGTTATATCTCCCCAGATGTAGAATTAAGATATCACATAAAATCTATAGTAGGCCATAACGATGTCTGCTAATAATATGCACTTAAATCAGGATTTAATACATGCTGAAGAAAAAGATATTGTAAAGATGTAAAATGAAAAACTACTAAAAAAGACTTTTCCTTTGCAAGAATAAGAAAAAAGTTAATAATGCATTGATTTTACATAGTTTGTTGTGGTAGGAGAGATGGATAAGGATGCAAGTAAAGAATGAAATTGACAATGATTCTATTTGGCGTTTTATTATAGGTAATAGAGATGTAATAACATTTTTAGCCGGTTGTGCTGCGGTTTTGTTTTCTGCAGCACTTAAACTATCTGAATGTTTTCGTTTTTTTGGTATATATGATTATCACGGTATAAATCAAGATATGATGTTAATATCTGTTGACTGGGTATCAGAGTATCTAATGTTTCTAGCACTGCTATTATGCTATATTTTCTATATAACTATTAGTGTTATGGTAATGAATAAAAAGAAAAATTTTATTACCTGTATAAAGCTGTTATTTATATTTCCCATTATTCTATTATGTATTGGTCACATACATTATACTTTTGTGGGAGCTGTAGTAATGATTATATTACATGTAATTATTACTTTTTTGTGGGGATACTTTCTAGATGAGCCATGGTATAATATATTTATTCGAAATGATAAGGCGAATAATGAATCAGAAGAAGGAAAGATATTTACTAAAATCTTGTGTTTTATAGCAATGATGATGGTGCTTTTTACATACCTTATATGTAGTTCTTATGATGAAGGTTATAATTATGCAAAAAGTAGAAAAGAATATGGTATTGTAAATTTAAATGATGAAAATTTTGCTGTTATAGACTCAAATGCCGAAAAATCAGTATTGCAGAAATGCTATATCAATGAAAGTGATAATACCGTGGTAATTCAAAAAAATACATATGCTATCATAGACAATAATGGTCATATCATAAATAACAGGAGATTTGATAGCGTGAAAATAGAGGACTAGATGATAAGTCATAATAATTTGTGTAAATTCTTTTTCATATACAGAGGGATATAATGATAAATTTGCATATTCTTTGTCTGATAGTTTTGGTAATGCAGATGACATAATACAATTTCTTATGGAATTTTTATCATATATCGTTTTCAGAAAGAAATAATCCAGAAAATATAAAAAAGTACAAGCTGCTTGATAATATCAAATATATGGTGATTTATACCGAACTTAAGAGTTGGATTAGAAGTGCTAACTTTTGGGTTCGGTATTTTTTGCGACAAAATCGTCTTTTAAACGCTGACTAGAATGATATTATGTATTTGAATATAAAATAGAGGAGGTATAACAGCACATTTTAGAGCGATATAGCTCAAAGGAGATGTTTTTGATTTTGTGATCATTAAATAAAATTTTTGTTATCGAAAAGAGTTATGAAAAAATGGAGGATGTTGTATGAAATTAATCACTGAAGTGTTAGTTGGTATGGTAATAACCAAAATAAATGAAAGTGTAATATATTATGTGAATGGTATTTTTAATGTATTGGGGATTACAAATGAATGGTTATTTGCATATTGTTATCTTTTAAAGTCTTTTACTATTAGTTGTATCATGACTTTTTTTATGAGCAAATTAATAGAATTTCTTTATACTCGTTATTTAAATTTGCTAGGTAATAGACGAAGTTTAGATATAGAAAGATTAAGAAAAACAAGACTGTCATTTTGTTTTATATTTGGTTCTACAATAGGATTTAATATTCTGGGGCTAATTGTTTTAGCTTTTTTTGTACGTGAGAAAAATGAATTCGTGATTAATTATTCCGTATTCGTGATAATTGTATTATCATTAATTGTAGGTTTATATTTTGTTCGTTTAGCAAAAGGAAAAATAAACAAGGTATTGCAAGTGAGCCAGATGGTGATATTAATTATTTGCATTATGGCGATTGATGTCTATAATTTTTATGGTGTATCGGATCAAAAAAATATGTATTATATGGATGATGGATATATAGAGATAAACTTATCAATGGAAAGAGCAATGCATAAGTATAAAATTAAAACACCATTGGGAACTGTAATGGAAATACCTATGCATATAAAAAAATTCCCAGAGTATTGTTTGTTCATTGACTTGAGTCAGATAGATTATATTGCCGGAATATATCGATTAGAGACTGATATTGATGAGCCTAGCGATTTTAGCAATACTATAGAAATTGTGTTTAGAGGAACCGAGGAAGAAAAATCTAAATATGCTGATCGGTATATTAGATTAGTATCTCGTTGCGATGAAAAATTTGCCCAAGACAATATGGAGAAATTACAGAAAATGAAATCAGCAGCACTGAATAGTGATACAAAAACTTTTAATAAGTACATGGAAAGTATGGAAATAAAAGATCCTCAAATTGAGATTATTTTAAATACAATGCGTTTAGATAAAACTTTTAATATGCCATTTCGCCAATAATAAATATGGTAAATTAAATATATTATTATTTGCTTTGTTGTTGAAAAAATCCCAGCCACAGATAGTTCTGCGGCTGGGATTTTTAGATGGTAATATAAAATGTGCATTTAGTGGAAAATAAAAATGTACATAGTAGTCTAATGTGTTACTCTTATTGCGAAGGTCAAGTCTATGATTGTGGGGGATAAGAAAATCTAGGCTAATTTATATTGTGAGATTTTGGAAATTAATCATTATAATTTGCTTGACATTGATATGTTAATTTAATAAAATAAACATATTATAATAAGTTGTTTTATTAAAGAACAGAACCCACCACGCCTCTGATTTAAGCGCAACCCGGTGGGACTTTTTTTGGAGAAAATTATGTATAAATATCCTAAAAAAATTATGTCAATTGATGAACAAATACAATCCTATAAGACTGCAGGTATGAAATTTAAGAAATTAGAAACTGTTAGATTAGCATTGGAAACTATAGGATTTTATAGATTGAGGGGATATATTTATCCCTTTTATGATAACAACAATAAGAAATTTCGAAATGAAATTTGGTTTGAAGATATATTAATGATATATGAATTTGATCAGCGCCTTTCTATTATTCTTTTTGATATGATAAAGAAAATAGAGGTTGCTCTTCGATGTCGTTTGGTAGATGCAATATTAGTATATAAAGATGCCTTGATAGTGTATGATTCCTCTATTTTTGAGGATAAAAAATATACTGGAAAAATATGTCTGTAATATCTTCGGAAATATCGAGATCTAATTATGTTTTTATGAAACATCATTTTCGAAAGCATGATGGAGCAATACCAATATGGGCTATAGTTGAAGTCGTTTCATTTGGTACACTGTCAAAGTTGATAAAGAATTTGAAGTCCGGTAAAGGTCATGCATATGCTACTTTGGCTAGTAGATATAAATATATTTCGAAAAAAGGTAATGAAGTGAAGCCTGCAAAAGATATGCTTACTTCATGGGTTCATTCTATTACAATACTTCGTAATATGTGTGCACATAGTTCTAGAATTTATAATAGAGTTATCAATACTGCACCAGAGCTTTTGAATGCAGATAAACAGTGTCCTAAAAATAATTACAACGGAATATATGAAATTTTGTTGGCTATGAAGTATATGAGACCTTCAGATGATTGTTGGATGGATTTTTATAAAAGCCTGTGTCAGTTGATTGAAGAATATGAAAATATAATTGATGTTGCAGCAATTAATTTTCCGGAAGATTGGCAATCTCATCTTGTGATATTAGGTAATGATTGTTAACGATTATCCACCGAAAAATAATTCATTAAGATACCTATATGACATACAAAATCCCTATTAAGGGTTATGCTATCATGTTTAGCAATGATAGACATTCTCCTAACAGGGATTTTATATTCGCTATATTATTTGATGATACTGGTAATTGGTAATGCCGTTATATGGGTTATGCCTGGTACGTTTTTTCTTAATTCTGCTTCAAAGCTTTCGTAGGTGTCGTTTTTGGCAATGGCTACATCCATGGTGAAGTTGCATATACTGAAGATTTTGAAGCAATTAACAATATTTTTCTTCTGGCAATGAAAATCGTGGAGTTTATCCTCTACAAAATGTTCATCAGTGCAAATATCTACATGCCAATACAAAAAATCCTTGTTGCGATTATAACGTTTGTCAAATAATTTTAGTCTCATGTAAATTTTTATCCCTTTCCATATATATATATTAATTTATCCAACTGTATATTATTGTAATCTAATTTAAAATTTATTGCAAGGAAAACATTTAACATCATCAAAAAAATAAAAGCATGTATAAATATGAAAATTATATGCAGCGGAAAATTGGCGGAAATTTATTTTATATAGGAAATATCCTTATATAGAGGGAATCCTTTTAGTTGCCTGGGAAACAGATGACAGGGATTTTGTATATGATAGTATAATTATTATTCTCATAGATTTGTACATGTAGCGATATTAGCACTACCATGTAATTGATGCAAAATCCAGCTATAGAGATGAAGATATCACTTGCATAGGGGCATAAAACTTGATTGCTAATCTTTTTGTGTACCTTGTAAAAAAATGTCATTTTTGATAGGATTAGGGTATATCTTGTAAAAAAGAATGTTTTGGCAGGATATTTCTCAATAGGCATAATAGGTAACGAGAAGCGGTGTCATAAGGTGGATATATGAATGAATATCTTATTAAACTGAAGAATTTCACGCTGGATTTTTGGCAGGATAATGATGTTAGGATATATCTTTTTGGTTCTTGGGCTCGAGGAGAGGCTAGACAAAGTTCGGATGTGGATATTGCCATAGAGAGCAAATCTGGCGTGAAGATAGATTCTGCTTTAGAGTACAAGGTGAATGAATTTCGGGAGGCTTTGGAGAATTCAGATATTATCTATATTGTTGATGTGATTTACATGAGGATGGTGGCAGAAAGTCTGAGAAGAAGTATTCATCAGCAACCTGGTAATATGTCAACCCAGTTTCGCAAAAGTTTTTAAAGCAATTCCTTGATTTAGGGTGCACTTAACAGACCTCCAGAATTACAATCTAAAATCTGGCAGGTATGTTCGTAAATATTATGCTTGGCCTACTCTGTTTCTAGAGTAGAGTTGATTCTTAGCCAGCAATCCAAAAATCAACTTTATTGCTTTACGAGCTGTGAGAGCGAGTGCACGTTTATGCTGATGGGTTTTTACCTCAGCGTATTTCTTGGAATAATATTCCCTGTATTCGGGACAATGGAGTTTTATATGACTGGTAGCTTCCAGAAAATAATATCTTAGATAGGAATTACCGGCCTTGCTCATAGATGTGTCATCGGCTTTGAACTGGCCTGACTGGTTTTCACGCCATACAAGACCAGCATACTTTGCTAATGACTCCTGTGATTTAAAGACAGTGATATCTCCTATTTCAGCCATAATACCTGTAGCCATAACCGGGCCTATGCCAGGAATTGATTGCAGGGATAGAAAAGCATTTCTATTGAGTCCTTTGATGGTTTTTTCGATAGCCTGATTTACCTTCTTAATCTCAGCATTATATGTGGAGATCATGGTGAAGGAATTGATGCACACGTAGGACATGACAATAATAAATACACTGCACAGATGACGCGGATTCCAATGGTAATATGTATGTCATCAAAGTATATGGAGAATGAAGCGGATAAATATAATGTGATAAAAAATGTGTCAGACAAGTATGTTACAAATGATTTGATATTTGATGTAATGCTGGACTTGATGAGTATAGAGGCTGGGGAGTATGTAGATGAAAAAAATATTATATTCAGTGAAAAATATGATAACACTGCACAAAGATTCAAAAACTCGTATGGTAAAAGGGAAATCTCAGAAGAGTGAAGATAAAAAGCCAAGAAGATTTCAAAAAGGAAAAATACTGGTTTTATTTTGTGGAGTTATTTTTTTTGTAATTTATAGCATAATAAATAACTATAAAGTATTATTGTCTATTTATATTACTTTTTTAATCGTAAATATAGTAGTTGGTGCTTGGGATAATCAAGAAGATATTTCTATACATAAAATATTGTGGGGAACGCGTTTTGATTTATATGATGAATTGAAAAAATTGTATACAGACCCCAAATATGATATAGATAAATTACAAAAAAAATTAATAGTATTAAATGCAGAGATTGAAAGTGGTAAATGTTTTAGCGTGGCATTTTCTCTGTCAGCAGCAGCAATATCAATATTGTGTAAAGATGAAAAGTTAGAATCATGGTTAAAAACGCCAGAATGTATAATAACAGGATTAGGAATTTGTATATTAGGATGTATATGTACAATTTTACAAATTGACATAGGGAGATATAATAGCATAAAAAAAGATGTTATTATGCTAGAATTGCAAAATAGGAAAGATAAATGCGAACGTCAATGAAAACTGAGCCACGTGATATTGAAATTTTGAGCATACCTGTAAAAAAATAACCTCAGTTATGGACAGTTTCGTTGTTAGGTGTACTGCTATCAAAAGTCAGACTAGTCAGTCTAAAAAATCTAACTTTTGACGGTACCGTGTTTTGTGCGTAGTGAGTCATTATTGATTTTTCTATTTAACTGTCAAAGGTAAAGTAAATTTCATAGGAGGAGGTTGTAATGCGTATGAGCCAGAAATGTCAAGGAATTAGATTTGAAAATTTGCCATATTTATTAAAAGATTTGAGGGAAAATGGCTGGATAATAGATGTTTTTTATTTTTACTATAAGCAAAGAAAATATATTGTTGTATTAAAGATTTACGAAGAAGGGGAATGTAGACCTAGTGAATATGCAAAGGTAAAATTGGAATTTATTAAATATGATAAAAATGAATCGATAAAAGGCTGGGCTGATTTTTATGAGGTGCATTTTGATTCAGTATTTGAATTTTGTCAATTTTTTGATGTAGAAAGAGGGAAAGGAAATAGAAATTTATTTGTAGATTTTTCTGAAAAATTTGCTCAGGCGATACCAAAGCAGAAAAGTAATGTTAATAATGACAAAAAACTTCGCAACATTCAAGCAATTAGATGTGAAGCAGACGGTACTAATGCAATTTATTGTTGTGGTGTAATACGTAATGGATTAAAAAAAGATGGAACTTCTAAATATAGAACACCAGAAAATGATAATAAAGCAAGAACATTAGTGCACACTTTGTATGAAAAATTAGGTAAGGACAAGACGATAAGTTTTTGTTTCACAGAAGATTGCCAAAAGCAAAAAACGGAAATGGAAATTTTGGTAAATTTTATCGAAAAACACCGCTAAAACCGTCTTTAGGAAAGAAGAGCGTTAAAATGTATTGAAAAATTGTTAATCATATGATACAATTTGATTATAAGATTTCACGAAGGACATTGTGGAACCATAAAAAGCCCTTGGGGAGTGATGACCCCCAGGGGCTTTTTGCATAGTTGATGAGACTATGCTCTGCTAGGTGCCACAATATGGCTGGCTTACCATCCTAACAGTTGCATTATCAGGGAACTGAGAATACTCCCAATTATGCTAATGACTAGATTAACCAATATTTCGTCGAAGGACATTTGTGGAACCTCCCTCCCTTGCCGTATTAGCTTGATGAGAGCTGTGGCACATTTAGTATATCATACAAACTTTATACGAGGAAAGCGAATTTTAGTTTGTTCTTACCTAGCGAAGATGGTATATTGCAACCATAGCTTATTTGTCCTCATTGTATATTTGATATAGGAGATCAGTTTCGGTATATGACAACGGAGGCATTCTTTTCCGATAACATACAATACTGTTTATTTTGTGAAATTGGGGAACAATAGAACCAACCGCGCCTTTTATTTAAGCGCAACCCGGTGGGACTTAAAAATCCCTGTTAAGAGTTATGCTATCATGCTTAGCAATGATAGATATTCTCCTAACAGGGATTTTGTATTCCCTATATTATTTGATGATACTGGTAATTGGTAATGCCGTTATATGGGTTATGCCTGGTACGTTTTTTCTTAATTCTGCTTCAAAGCTTTCGTAGGTGTCGTTTTTGGCAATGGCTACATCCATGGTGAAGTTGCATATACTGAAGATTTTGAAGCAATTAACAATATTTTTCTTCTGGCAATGAAAATCGTGGAGTTTATCCTCTACAAAATGTTCATCAGTGCAAATATCTACATGCCAATACAAAAAATCCTTGTTGCGATTATAACGTTTGTCAAATAATTTTAGTCTCATGTAAATTTTTATCCCTTTCCATATATATATATTAATTTATCCAACTGTATATTATTGTAATCTAATTTAAAATTTATTGCAAGGAAAACATTTAACATCATCAAAAAAATAAAAGCATGTATAAATATGAAAATTATATGCAGCGGAAAATTGGCGGAAATTTATTTTATATAGGAAATATCCTTATATAGAGGGAATCCTTTTAGTTGCCTGGGAAACAGATGACAGGGATTTTGTATATGATAGTATAATTATTATTCTCATAGATTTGTACATGTAGCGATATTAGCACTACCATGTAATTGATGCAAAATCCAGCTATAGAGATGAAGATATCACTTGCATAGGGGCATAAAACTTGATTGCTAATCTTTTTGTGTACCTTGTAAAAAAATGTCATTTTTGATAGGATTAGGGTATATCTTGTAAAAAAGAATGTTTTGGCAGGATATTTCTCAATAGGCATAATAGGTAACGAGAAGCGGTGTCATAAGGTGGATATATGAATGAATATCTTATTAAACTGAAGAATTTCACGCTGGATTTTTGGCAGGATAATGATGTTAGGATATATCTTTTTGGTTCTTGGGCTCGAGGAGAGGCTAGACAAAGTTCGGATGTGGATATTGCCATAGAGAGCAAATCTGGCGTGAAGATAGATTCTGCTTTAGAGTACAAGGTGAATGAATTTCGGGAGGCTTTGGAGAATTCAGATATTATCTATATTGTTGATGTGGTTTACATGGGGATGGCAGCAGAAAGTCTGAGAAGGAGTATACACCAGGAGGGGATTTTGTGGAAAAGCTAAAGGAAAGATTGGCTTTGGCAGAACGGGCGGTGTCCAAGCTAGAGGAGTTAGCTTCGATGGACGAATGGACCGAGGTAGAGCGAGATGCCATGATACAGAGATTTGAATTTTCTTACGAAATACTCTGGAAATGTGCTAAGGATTATTTACGGGTTTTTGAGGGTATAGATGCTGCTTCACCACGGCGAGTTATCCGTGAATGTCAACGAATTGGCATATTATCTGCAGAACAAACAGAAATGGCCCTGCGTATGTCAGGGGATAGAAATCTGACAACTCATACCTATGATGAGGAATTTGCCGTGGAATTGTCAGCTCGTATGAAGGATTATGGAAAATTATTGCGAACTTGGTTAGAAAAAATCCGTTTTGATAGGCAGTAATTCAAAAAATCCCTGTTAAGAGTTATGCTATCATGCTTGGCGATGGCGACATTATTATTTCATATATTTATATATATGGTGATTTATACCGAACTTAAGAGTTAGATTAGAAGCGCTAATTTTTGAGTTCGGTATTTTTTGCGACAAAATCGTCTTTTAAACGCTGACTTAGATGATATGATGTGTTTGAAATGAAAAGAGAGGAGGTATAATAGCAAATTTTAGGAGCAATATAACAAAAAGGGGGTATATTTCTTATTATGCGAATTCTCTCGTATAGGACAATTTTTTGTAATGTAGACTGTATCATTAAAATGTGAAAATGGAGGTTATGTTAAATGAATATTTTTTTTGATTTATTGAAAACAGTATGTAATCCAGAGACAATATATAATATGTATAGTGTTATAGAAACAAATTATGTCAGTAGTGGATTGCTATTTATATATTTTTACTATATAAGGGCCAGTTCTATTGCATTCTTTATTACTGTTGTTATCAGTAGGGTCATTCAATGTATTTATAGCTGTTACAGATATTTGAACCAAGAACATCAAGGGATAGATAAAAATACGTTTAGCAGGAGCAGAAAATCGGGATATTTTATATTGGGTTCGGCAGTAGTAATTGGTTGGCTTGGCTTTGCTGTGCTTTGTAATCAAAAACATATAGAGAATGAATATGAGCTTATTAATTTCATATTCTTGATATTTGCAATAGCATCCTCAGTAAGTTTATATTTGTATAAAAAAACAGGATCTAAAACAAATGGTAAATTGATATCAAGTATGTTGGTATTTTTTGTCTTTTGTATAACAAGTATTGATACTTATAATTTTAGAGAAACGTTATTACATCAGCGGATATACGATATGAATCAACAATATATAAAAATTGACTTACCTTTGAATGGAGTAGAGTATAATTATACAATTATTACACCTGTTGGAACATTGATAAATGTTCCTATGTATTCTAAAACATTTTTTGAATGGTACTTAGAATTAGATTTGACTCAAATTGATTGCGTAGCAGGTACATATTGTATACGTAAAATAGATAGAAGTACAAAATCGGTGGAAAATATTATTATAGAAACTGTGTTTAGAGGAACCGAGGAAGAAAAATCTAGATATGCTGATCGGTATATTAGATTAGTATCTCGTTGCGATGAAAAATTTGCCCAAGACAATATGGAGAAATTACAGAAAATGAAATCAGCAGCACTGAATAGTGATACAAAAACTTTTAATAAGTACATGGAAAGTATGGAAATAAAAGATCCTCAAATTGAGATTATTTTAAATACAATGCGTTTAGATAAAACTTTTAATATGTCATTCCGTCAATAATAAATATGGTAAATTAAATGAATATGATTTGATTTGTTGTTGAAAAAATACCAGCCACAGATAGTCCTGCGGCTGGGATTTATACATGGTAATATAAAATGTGCATTTAGTGGAAAATAAAAATGTACAAAATAGTCTAATATACTACACCTATTGTGAAGGGCAAGTTTATAATTGTGGGGTATAATGATATCTGAGCTGATTTACATTGTTAGATTTTGGAAATTAATCATTATAATGTTGGTGGGCTTGCTTACTTTCTGTATGCAGATTCAAGGGCAGAATTTCCACGGTTGCAATCTTTTTATGTTCCTGCCTAGATATGTACAAGGTGGGATTATCGTCTCGTTCTGTCAGCACGATGTAGGATATGGGTGCATAGATGTTTGATTTAGGCGATTCCATTGCTAAGAACAGGTGCAGATACAGGTCAAAATTGTTTTCATGAATAAGGAATGTGGCTTGTATCCGGCTGTTGCTCGTCCGTTCTGGGTAAAAGCGAAACACAGCACCCTCTTTCAACAGGTGGCCGATGAGAGGAAAATACTTCATGCGTTTTTTGACTTTTGTGAATCCGTCATGACGCTCCTATCTTTCTACAAATAAAACAGGGAGGATGCCAAGGCAATCCTCCCTGCTTCGAGCAGCGGCGAGTTTCCCTACCCTCGCCGACGGTCAACTCCGCTGTATCTTTATTGTCCCCAAGCGGAAGGGATGGCTATAGCCACTCATAACAGCCATATATTCTCTTGGTTTTAATGTACACGATGTAGGCATTTCTGTCAAGAAATTTATTTTTAAGTGCTCCTTCACCATAACTGTAGGGATTTTGTATTCCCTATATTATTTGATGATACTGGTAATTGGCAATGCCGTTATATGGGTTATGCCTGGTACGTTTTTTCTTAATTCTGCTTCAAAGC
>SAMEA104315422__coassemble_138_pt1 | contig 49090 bp, 40 predicted proteins | sample SAMEA104315422__metabat2_low_PE_041 | metagenome-assembled genome bin SAMEA104315422 (sample SAMEA104315422) | gut metagenome | biome: Monkey gut; feature: monkey-associated habitat; material: faeces | place: China | collected 2013
CAAAAATATGGCAGCGAGTGTGGATAACTCGCTGCCATATTTGTCTACAGTCTGACAGAACCGTCCTTCGGGACGGTTCTGTTTTCTAAATTTTTATTTAAGATAGTGGGAATATCTTACGATAATATGTGTGACAACGGCAAAGGACATATTTCAGGTGGCTAGCAACCCAGAAATACGTCAGATATTTGCAAGACAATTTTATACAGTTAGTGGCAAGGATGCTGCTAACCTTGTTGACAACCAAGGAGGAAAATTATTATGGCAATGGTAGTTAAAAACAACATGTCCGCTCTGTCCACCCTGAACACTCTGAACAAGAACACTAATGCGCTCTCCAAGAGCCTGAAGAAGGTTTCTTCTGGCATGAAGATCAACAGTGCTGCTGATGATGCTTCAGGCTACGCAATTTCTGAGCGTATGCGTGTACAGATTCGTTCTTTGGATCAGGCAAATAGCAATGCCCAGAACGGCGGCTCCATGATGAAGGTTGCTGAGGGTGCTGTAAGCTCCACTGTAGAGATACTGAAGACTCTGAAGGAGAAGGCAGTAAACGCAGCCAACGATACCAATACTGATGCAGATCGTCAGACTATTCAGAAGGAGCTGGATCAGTCCATCGACCAGATCAACGACAACGCAAATGTAACCTTTAATGGTCAGTATCTGGTAGATGGTTCCAAGAATAGCAAGACTATTGCTACCTGTACTGCTTTGACAAATCAGAGTCTTTCCACTGCTACTGGGTCTGGTACAGCTTTGACCGATTTGAAGGCTCGTAATGGTGATAGCCTAAACATTCAGACATCAGATACAATTACTGTGTCTTGGGTACAGAATGGCAAGACTCATTCTATTAGTTATGATGTAAATAAGACTACGATTAACGATATCTTTTCAGCGAAAACTGGGGAAAAAGTTAATAATAAAGATGTAACAGTTGCTAGTTATATTAAATTCGGTAGTGCTTCTTCTGAAATTAGTAAATGGGATGGGTCTAAAAATGCGGTAAAGACAGCTTCTGGCGAGAGTGCCATCACATTCGTTGCAGCAGATAGTGGTGTTAATAATCAGATTTCCGGTTTTACTATTTCCATTACTGATAATACTGGTGCAGTTCGTAAGTCTGCGAATGCTGCTTTGGATGCCTTTGATGAGACTCTCCGTGCTCAGAATAATTCTGCTGATAACTCTATCAATCTGCAGATTGGTACTAAGGCTAACCAGACTATTAAGGTTGGCTTGACTGATATGAAAGCTCAGGCTCTTGGTCTGCAGGGGTCTGATAATGCTACTATCCAGGTGGGAAATCAGAAGCAGGCCAATGCTGCTATTAATGTTTTGGATGCTGCTATTCAGAAGGCTCTTGACCAGCAGACCACTATTGGTGCTGTTCAGTCCCGTCTCGAGTACACTCAGAGCAACTTGACTACTGCCAGCGAGAATGTAACTGCTGCAGAGTCCACTATCCGCGATGCTGATATGGCTAAGGAAATGACCGAGTACACCAAGAACAATGTTCTGATGCAGGCTGCCCAGTCTATGTTGGCTCAGGCAAATCAGAGCAGCTCCAATGTACTGTCTCTCCTCCAGTAATATCTGCTATTCCTTATGCGGATATTCAACTAAACAATATGAGAACCGTCCTCTGGGGCGGTTCTTTTTCTAATATATATTCTGCAGCTTATGATAGAAGGTAAGGAAAAGCGGAGTTACGATAATCATGAAAAATAAAGTAGTTAACATTCAAGAAATATATTCCTCTCATCCTTTAGTAAGCATTATGATACCAACCTATAATAGACCAGAATTATTTGAAAAGACTTTGCAAAGCGCATTGGCACAAAGTTATGATAATATAGAAATACTGGTAAATGACAATAGCACCAACGAAGATACCAGTACTATAATAAGAAAATATGAATGTGATTCCAGATTAAAATATTATCGCAATATGGATGCCAAGTGTAAGGAAGATAATTTTATACCTTTTGAACATACTGCAAAGGGAGAATATCTACAGTGGTGCATGGATGATGATATTCTTCATAAGGATAAATTATCTATGATGGTATCAATTATGGTGTCAAATCCACACATAACATTAACATCTTCCCAACGTGGTTTTATAGATGAGAATGATAATTATATAGAACCAATGAGAGAAACTCTTATTATGGATGATATTATAGGAAGAGGTTATAAAGGTAATGCCATTGGGAATTATATGTTGAAGGAGATTAGTAATCTAATTGGGGAGCCATCGGCAACTTTATTTAGAAGAAGTGATTTAGACCATCATTATTGGCAAGCAGACTGTCGAGGATATAAAACTATTTCCGATGTGGTAATGTGGTTGGAACTATTGGAAAAAGGTGATTTGTTTTTATTTAAGGAACCTCTAAGCTACTATCGTTGTCATAGTCAGCAAGAGGGAAAGCAGCCAGAGGTAATATTACTTAGCAGAGTGGAATGGTTGAAATTGTTACAGGAATATTATGAAAGAAATATTTTTATCAGTAGAGATGACTATATCTATGGACTTTGTAAATTGAGGGAGGATTATCTAAGCATAAGGTATGATCACAGGTGTATTGCTGCAGCTAATTATTCTGCATACTGTGAATGTATGGGACTGATACCAGAAATAATATCCAGTATAAATAATTGAATTTAATATTTATGCTATGCCTTTCGATACTATACGTAGGTAGTTTTGATGTAGTAAAGGCTGGCAGTTATGAAGAAAAACAAATTTTATAAATCGGAAGCAAATCAAACTGCTTCCGATTTTTTTGAAATGGATAAGGCACAGAAGATTGGTATATCTGCTTGTGCTATTATGAAAAATGAAATAGTACATCTGGAAGCATGGCTTGCCAATGTGCGGAGCTTTGCCGGAGAGATTATTGTGGTGGATACTGGTTCTGCTGACGGTACCAGGGCATTTTTGAGCCATCAGGGGGATGTGAAATTAATTCACTATCAGTGGCAGCATGATTTTGCTCAGGCTAAAAATGTGGCTTTGCAGGAGGCTGTTGGGGAGTGGGTGGTATTTACCGATGCTGATGAATGTTTTTATCAGCCAGAAAATATTAGTGAATACCTAAAACAGATGGATAAGGAACATCCAGATACAGATGTTATATTCTGTCCCATTGATAATATAGATGCAGATAGCAATGATGAAATTATTAATTCTGATGTGGTGCCTCGTATAATAAGAAATCATGAAGATATTAAATATATAGGAGCCGTACATGAGCAGCTAACCAAGGGCATAGAGCCTTGGCAGGGGATTGACTATATAGTGGCAGATAGAAATTTGGCTATTCATCATACAGGATATTCAGCTAAGGTAATTGGGGCAAAGCATCAGCGGAATTATGATATTTTGCAGCAGGTAATGGCACAAAGCGACAATCCGGAAATGTATTATGGCTTTCTTAGTGAAAGTCTATTAGGCTTAGATAAATATAAGGAGGCCTTGGAATATGCAATTTTGGCGATGGAATCTCCTTATCAGCCAGCCATACAGAAGGAACGGTTTGCTCAGGTAGCTGTGGAGGCTATGGATAACCTGGGACTAGCTATAAGTGATATATTTTCACAGCAGCAGGCAGAAGAAATTTGTCAGACTATATTGAAACGGAATAAATGGCATGAGGGAACCTTGTGTCAGTGGTTGGACTTGAATTTGACAGCAGTTCCTCAGCAAGAGCATCAAGAGAAAATACAGGAAATTATTCAGAAACTGCATAATGTTTATGGGGAAAATACGCAGGATATACAACAGCTGATAGCCCTGCTGGAGCGAAATGGTTATATTTATTTGGTCAAGGAATTTTCTTCTTATATGCATATCAATGATGGAGATGAAAATAATCTCCATGAAATATATCAGCTTTTGCAGTCAAGGAATTTTTCTCAGCTGGACACGGAAATAATGCCGTTAATGGCAGAGAATATTCAGCTTTTATTTGTGGCTTTGCTGGGGTGTCATTATTCCTCTGGCAGTTGGTATCAGGAGAAATTAAAGCTTTTGCCAAAAGCCCAGCAAGTATTGGTACGGCTTTATCATGGACAGGTACAAAATGCTGCCTTGGAGCCAGATGAATATATTACTATGCTGGATGGCATTATCTTTTATGGCAGTCAGGAAATGCTATTAAAATATTTAAAACTAGCTCAGGGAATGCCGGGAAATAAGCTAAAGAAAATAGGACATCTGCTTGTTGATAGAGAATACTATGATGAGGCGTTAGAGATATTTGCTCAAATTCAAGTTGAAGATGAAGCAGTGACAGAAGATTTCTGGTTTGACTGTGGCATATGCCTGTATTATATGCAGGATTACAGAAATGCCTTAGCAGCCTTAGAGAGAGCTGCTAATATGAGGAGTGGCAGCAAGGAGTTAGACACTTATATTGCTTGGTGTAAGGAGGCTGTCAAGGCATGAAAATATCAGCCTGTGTGATTGTCAAGAATGAGGAAAAAAATATTGCTCAATGGCTAAATAATATGCGGCAGATTGCTGATGAAATTATTGTGGTGGATACTGGCTCTACAGATAATACCCTAAAGATATTAGCAAATGCTGGTATTACGCCCTATCATTTTACCTGGTGTAATGATTTTGCTGCTGCCAAGAATTATGCTATTCAGCAGGCTACAGGTGATTGGATTGTCTTTTTGGATGCTGATGAATATTTTGATGCTTTCAGTGTGCAACGGTTTAAAATTGAAATGAATAGATATCATCGCAATAGAAAAATTGGTGCCATTATGTGTCAATTGGTTAATATAGATGTAGATAATAGGAACAAGATTATCGATACTATGATTCAAGTACGAATTTTTCGTAATACCAAGGATATTTACTACAAGGATCCTGTACATGAGCAGCTGGTTACCAAGCCAGGTAAGTACATTATGCAGAAAAGCTTTAATTTAACGATTATGCATACAGGATATAGTTCTACTATTGTGCGTCAAAAGGCAGAACGTAATTTGCCTATATTGAAACAGAAGGAAAAAATGGCTGTTACAAAGAAGGATAAGGGAGATAGCTATTTATTTCTTATGGATGCATATAATTGTCTTGCTAATTATGAAAAGGTAAGAGAATATGCACAAAAAGCTATTGAAACCGATGTTGCAATGCTAGGTAATGAAATACACCCTTATACAGTGCTAATTACAGCAATGATTAACCTTGGCGTGAATGAACAGGAAATTGTAACTGAGGTTAATAGGGCTAGGGAAAGATTTCCCAAGGAGCCATTTTTCTTAGTACAGTTAGGATATTATTGCCATATGAAGCATGATTTTTTACAGGCGGAGAAGTATTTTGAGATGGCCTTACAACTGAGAAATGCTATAGAACAATGTTTTGTTAAAGGAAATTTGGTGACAGATAATTCATTAAGCTTGGTACCTGCTTTATATAGCTATTTAGGTGATATCTATCTTCGCAAGGGACATATACAACGAGCCTTGGAAATATCTTTGCAAGGGATGAAATATAGCAAGTATAATCATTTATTGACAAGGACACTATACAAATCTCTTTCGGGACGCTCTGCAGTAGAAATAATACAGATTTTTGATTGTTTTTATAACAAAAAAAAGGATGGGAATTTTCTTAAAGATGCTTTGGGGTGGCAGGTATCCAATGAATTTGCAGCGTATTATTATCCTATTAGTCATGCTACAGATAAAACAAAACTTTATCTCAAAATGAGAAAGTATCAGGGGGGAGCAGCTGTAGCCGGACAGCAATTGGATTTACTGAACCACTCAGCCTTGGCTGCGGTATTGGTTAAGCGAGAAGATGCCAATAAGAATCTGCCTGATGCTTTCGCTATTATGCCTGATAAATATACAAAATTGGCCATATCTAAGGATGGTTGCCAACAGGATGTAGATGGTAGGGCAGCTAGGCGATTGATAAGGCAGTTGATAGATTAAAACGGTATAAATTATTAAAAAGTTGCTAGAAACATTTGCAGGGGGAATGAGATATGGGCAAGGCAAGGGCATTGAAAATTTCTGCCTGTTATATTGTGAAAAATGAGGCAAAAAATTTGGCGAAGTCCATTAAAAGTCTAAAGAATCAGGTGAATGAAATTGTGGTGGTGGACACCGGTTCCACAGATAATACCGTGAATGTGGCTCGAAAATTAGGTGCCAGGGTATATAGTTTTCCCTGGCAGGAAGATTTTAGTAAGGCACGTAATTTTGCTTTAAGCAAGGCCAAGGGAGATTGGCTGGTATTGTTGGATGCTGATGAATATTTTACTGCTAAAACTGCTGGTAATATTCGTCAGGTAATTCGTCAGGCTCAGCAGGTAGATGGGCTTTTAGTGCAATTAGTGAACTTTGATGTAGATAGGGCAGAGATACAGAATTATTTTAATGCTCTGCGTATTGTAAGAAAGCAAGCAGGATTGCACTATGAGGGAATGATTCATGAGGAATTAAAGCTATCTGGTAATAATAGTATGAAGCTGGCGCAAGTTCCGGCAAATATGTTAGAAATATATCATACCGGTTATGCGTCCAGTGTTTCTAGAAAAAAAATAAAGAGAAATCTTCAAATGTTGCGTCAGGCTGTGGCTAATGGACAGTCAGAGGAATCATTGGCTAGATATTTTTGCGATTGCTACTTTGGCCTAGATGATATGGAAAAATGTGAATACTATGGCTGGATGGAGATACGCAAGGGAAGGCAAGCTTCGAATTTCGGCAGTCGTTGCCACCGGGTATTGATGAATTATTATGGTCAGCGGAGTGATGTAGATAGCATTAGCAAAAGGCGGCAGCTGGCAGAAATTTCTACGGAGCAATATCCAGAGGTGCCGGATTTCTGGGCGGAATATAGTGAGTGTCTTTATCAGACTGGGGAATATGCGCAGGCCATAGCTGCTATGGAAAAGGCCTTGCAGCTGATGCAGGATTATCATGGTATGGAGCCTTCTATGCTGGTGGAAGGGCATATGGCACCTCAGTTAGAGGATAGATTGCAGGTATTTCGTCAGGCACAGGCTGATTTAATTAATCAGGAAAAATCAACGATAAAACCTACAGAGGATAAATGCAATGGAGGTATTCAAATGGCTAGATTAAAGAACAAAATCAATAAAAATAGAATGAAGAAACGGAATAATCAGGCTAAGCAGGTATTGATCGGTTTGAAGCATGATATGCAGCAATTTATGGAGGCAGAGGATTATACTGCCGCTATGGATGTTATGGCTGAAATGGCAGCTAATAAGCAGATGGATGGGGAAATCATGTATTGGGGTGCCCAGTGCTATTTCTTCACTGGAGATTTTGAGCGGGCCGAAAAATGGGTAAATAATGCCTTAAATAATGGATATAATAGCGTGGGCTTGAAAATGCTGCTGGCAACTCTGTGTATGACTGACGAGCGCAGTGATGATGCCTTCAAGCTGTGTGAGTTAGTCTTGACTGAGGGCACAGAGGGAATGTCCAAGCAGGATCAGGAAATATTTGATAACTTTATGGATAATATTAGTTATGGTTATGATGAGCTGGTGTCTGAATATCCTAAGATTAGTGCATATTTACAAAAGAAGCAGGCTGACAATGAGGCCAACTCCCCTGTAAGTAAGTTGAAGCAGATACTAAAAGACAAGGAAGTTGAAGAAGCCAAGCCTCAGCAGGTAGACATACAGGAAGAGGTAAAGACTGAGCCGGAGGAAGCTCCTAGTGAAGATAAGGCTCAAGCAGCCTTGGCTCGTTTGAGACAGCTGTTGTCCAAGAATAAAGAACAGACTGTAGAAGAGGTTAATGAAGTTCAGAAGCCAGCTGAGGCAACTATTACCAGAGAGGATATTGCGCCAGTTGCTGTTCAGGAGAAGGAAGTACCTACACCTGAGATACAGCAGGTTGAGGAAGCTCAGTCGCTAGCAGAAGAATCCGATAATGTTCAGCAGAATGAAGATGAAAAGGTAGATGTATCTGATACCTTGGCTAAGATTGCTGCCAAGGAGATTTCTTTGGTTGAAAAAGTGCGCCTGATTAATGTTTTTGCTGGAGTATGCTATCAGCAGGGGGATTATCAGTCTGCCTTTGATTTGCTATCTGCTGCTTTGGAGTTGGATGGTCAGGATACAGCAACCTTGAAAAATATTGCCTATACCTGCCTGTCTGCTGGGGAGCAGGAACAGGCTATGTCCTTTGCTGCTAAGCTGCCAGTGGTAGATTTTGCTTTGCTTTATGCATTGAAGCAAAACTAAATCTACCTTCGTTATAGTAGAAAGAGGACAACATCGTGATAGATACAAGTATTATCGTTTTTGCACAAGGACGGGAGCAGCAGTTGGCTTCCTGTTTGTGGAGTATTGAAACCTTTACGCCAAAGGAGTCATATGAATTAATTGTAGTAGGCAAAGAACTACAATTAGAGGAAAATATTCATACAAAGATAAAATATTTTGAGATAGAGGATAATCCAGTGGCTGCTATCAATAAAGCCATAGCTGATAGTAATGGCAGGGATATTGCTTTTCTCTATGGAGATACTGTAGTTACCAGCAATTGGCTGCCAAGACTGCAGCAGGTTCTTTATGGTACAAAAAATTGTGGAGCCGTAGGACCAATTGGTTACAATAGCTCAATCTATCAGTCAGTTCCCAGGGCGAATAGGAAGGAATATTCTACCATTCGGGATATGGCCTTGGTGGCTGCTGAATATGCTGTTCATAATAAAGGGCAGATAGAACGCAGTCTTTTCCTAGATGCCTTTTGTATCTTATTTACTAAAGAAATATGGCAAAAAATTGGGCCTTGGGGAGAAGAATATCAATGTCCTGCCAAGGCAGTTATGGATTATACAGTTAATTTAGTTAAGGCTGGTTATGATTGTTTGGTAGCCAAGGAAGTTTGGTTGCATAATAGTTTTTATACCTTGGATGAAGCCGATTACAGTGATGAGCAGGTATTTAGAAAAATACAGGGATTTGCTTCAAATTATTCCCTTGGCTTTAGAGGGGATATTTTAGAATTGGCTGATTTGCAGAAACCTCAGCTTACTATTATGGATATTGGTTGTGCTTGTGGTGGTACCTTGATGAAGGCTAGGGAAGTGAACCTCAATGCACAACTTTATGGTATAGAACTGTCTTCTGGAGCGGCAGCTGTAGCGGAGCATTTTGGTCAGGTATTTCAGGCTGATATGCTGACCCTTGATAAAACTGAGCTGTTGGGGAAATTTGATTATATCTTTATGGGAGATGTGCTGGAGCATATTGTTGATACGGATGGAGCTTTGACCAAGGTTTATAGTTGGCTCAAAAAAGGTGGTCAGCTGATTGTCAGTGTGCCTAATATTGCTAACATTTCCATTATAACTAATATGTTAATGGGAAAATGGCATTATGTCGATAGTGGTATTTTGGACAGAACTCATATGAGATTTTTTACCTATAAGGAAATGGTTGAGAATTTGACAAGACATAATTTTACTGTTAAGTCAAGTGCTTATAGCCATTTAAATTTTGAATCGCCAGCTCCAGAGCTGCGGGAAGCCTTGTTAAATTTGCCTTTTATCAAGGTTGATCCTCAGGATTTGGATGCTTTCCAATGGGTATTTGTGGCAGAAAAGTAGTTGATATTGATTGGATAGAGGGACAATGGATTGGCAGAATTTTGATAAGAAAATGAATAGCTTGCGACAGTACATGGATGTGGGGGATTATGCCAAGGCCAGACCTATCTATGAGCAGCTGCAGGCTGAATATAATAGTCAGATTGATCGTGGTGCTGAATATAAGGTGATTGGTGGAGAGCTGGCGGAGATTTATGCTGCTATAGTAGTGGAGACCAATAGTCAGCAGGAGATTCCTGCAGCTATTGCCCAGCTGCAGAAATTTACAGGTGGGGCTTATCATGGCTTTTTGGTGGCTAGATTGCATTGGCAAGCTAAAAAGCATTTGCAGGCTTTAGGAGTGCTGGAAAAACTTTGTCAATTAAGCTGGCACCAAGGCAAGCCAGTGATTCCTCCGGAAAATGATTTTTGGCAGGCTTCTTCTGGGGAAAAGGAAGTTATTCTCAATCTGCTGGGACAGGGATATAAGTATTTTGGCATGGTTCGGCAGGCAGCCCAGTGTTATCACTTGGCTAGTGAAGCAGCCATTTATTTTCCGGTTCAGACAGCGGATTACAGTAATTACGTTTTTACCCTGCATTATATTTTTATGCCCCAATGGGAGTATGTTGAGGCTCACAAAGGGTATAATGCGCTTTATTCTGTGTTAAAGCCTTTTATTCATGACAGGCGCCACCTAAAGCGTCGGCAAAAAAAGCGAGGCAAGCTGCGGATTGGTTATATTTCTCCGGATTTTCGCCGTCATGTGGTGCTGTTGTTTATTTGGGCTATGGTCACTAAATACAATCGGCAGGATTTTGAGGTATATTGCTTTAGTAACTCCCCTACTGAGGATGAATATAGCAAATACATTCAGAAACATGTGAATTTCTGGTGCAATATTTCTCAATTGCCTTTGCGGGATAAGGCTTTGTTGGTTTATCAGCAGGAGTTGGATATTCTGGTGGATTTGGCAGGTCATTCCCGGGATAATTGTCTGCCAGTACTGGGGTATAAGCCAGCACCGATTCAGATAAGCGGTATTGGTTATTTTGCTATGACGGGCTTGCAGACGGTGGATTATTTTCTGTCAGATAAATATTTGGCTGCAGGCTGTGCCTTGATTCCTGCTGAAAGTAATCAGGTTATTGATGAGAATTTACAGGCAGCTGCCCTTGCCAGCAGTGAGAGCTTTACGGAGAAGCTGTTGGTTTTACCTCATTCTCATTTTTGTTATGTGCCTATCAAGGAAATGCCACCGGTACGGCAGGCCCCTTGTATGTCCAAGGGCTATATTACCTTTGGCAGTTTTAACAATCTTATCAAGGTGAATGATGTGGTGCTGGAGACTTGGGGAACAATTTTGCAACAGGTGCCGGAATCCAGGCTTTTGCTGAAATGTGCGAGCTTGGATGATGCTGATATACGGGAATTGTTCCGGCAAAAGCTATTGTCCTTGGGGTTGTCAGAGGAGCGTTTTCAGCTTAGGGGCTTTAGCGCAGATTATTTGCCGGAATATTATGAGATGGATATTGCCCTTGATACCTTTCCATATCCAGGTGGTGGTACTACCTGCGATGCCTTGTATATGGGCGTGCCAGTGGTGACCTTGGGGGATGGCACTCATGGAGGAAATTTTGGCATTAGCCTGTTAAAGAATATAGGACTGGATTTTGCTTGCAGTTATTCTGTAGAGGAGTATATTCAAAAGGCTCTCTTGCTGGCTCAGGATAGGGAACTTTTGAACGCCCTGCATCTGGGGTTGCGTAGTATGATGGAAAATTCTCCTATTATGAATGAAAAGCAATATATGAAGGAACTGGAGCAGGGGTATAAGCGTATTTGGCAAGAACTTTAGTGGGAGAGTGGCTAATGCAGGAACAGTACAATAAGGCCTATGCATTGTATCAGGCTGGAAAATATAATGAGGCCTTGGCTGCCTTGCAGGATTTGCTGGATTTTTTGAAATCAGCAGAGAATGTACTTTGGCTGAGGCCTTGGCTATTGCAATGCTATATTCTTCGCAATCTTGATTGTCCAGTGCAGGAAATGGAAGTGCTGGAAGGCCTAGTGGAGAAGCTGGCCGAGATTGATAACCTGTCCGATGGTGATAGGCAGTTGGGGGCAGAGATTTATAGTTTGCTAGGAGAAGTGTGCTGTCGCTTAGGGGAGTGCTCCTTGGCTGTAGAGGCATTTTTGCAATCTGCTAGTTGGGAGCAAAATCACACGCAAAAGCTGGTGGAATATAGCAATGCTATTTTTACCACCAATTATTGTGATAATGTTTCTCATGAGAGATGGCATGAGCTTTATAATGGCTATAGACAGCTGTTGCAGAATATTCAGCCTTTAAATGCCAAGCCTAAAGGTCATCAGAAAATACGGATTGGCTATTTGTCTGGTGATATTCGGCGGCATCCCGTGGCATATTTTTTGCGTCCTTTGCTGGAATATGCTGATAGGGAGAGATTTGCTATTTACCTTTATCAGACTAATCAGGGGCAGGATAGTTTGTCGGATAAACTTCATGGCTGGGCAGATTGTGTCCGCATGGTTTCAGGCAGGTCTCATGAAGAAATTGCTGGATGTATAGCAGAGGATGAAATTGATATACTGGTGGATTTGTCCGGTCACACCTGTGACAATCACTTGCCGGCGCTGGCTTACAGGCCTGCTCCGGTGGAGATTTCCGCTATAGGGTATTTTAACAGTACAGGACTTTCCATTGATGGTTTTCTTTCGGATAAATATTGCAGTCCAAGTTCATACAATGAAGATTTTCAGGAGCCTTTACTGCAACTTCCTGATACGCATTTCTGTTACAGTCCGGATGTTGACTATCCTCAGATAAGTTTGCAATCCCCTTGGCAGAAAAATGGTTATATTACCTTTGGCTGTTATAATAATTTTAGCAAGGTTACAGATGAATCATTGCAGGTTTGGGCACAGATTTTACAGCAATGTCCTCAAAGCAGGCTTATTTTGAAGCATAAGCTATTTGACAGTGCAGAGGGCAGGCAATGGACGGTAAGGAGACTGGAAAATTTGGCCTTGCCTGTGGAGAGAATAGAGCTGCGGGGATTTTCCGCAGATTATCTGCAACAATATAATGATGTGGATATTGCCTTGGATACTTATCCCTATACAGGAGGGCTGACCACTATGGAGGCATTGCTTATGGGAGTGCCGGTGGTGAGTCGGTATGGCAGTAGGCATGGCACAAGATTTGGCCTTAGCTTTTTAAGTAATATAGGGTTGGATATGCTGGCAGCAGCTAATTGGCAGGAATATGTGCAAAAGGCCCTGCTGTTAGCGAAAAATCCAGAACTATTACAAGATCTGCGCCATCAAATTCCTCAATTAGTAAAAAACTCCCCATTGATGGATGGAAGAAGTTACTGTCAGGCTGTGGAGAAACTATATATTCGCTTGTATAAAAGGAGAGGCTTATCATAATTTAATTTGCAGGAATTGTTTAGCAATTAGAATGTTAGTTGTTTTTATTAGGCGAATAAAGTATAATATTATTGGGGGTGGGATTATGGGTGAAAAGGATATTACGCAGAAGAATTTTGAAGCCTACAATGATGTTGTAGCGGATATTGTTAATGGTAGTTTATTCGATGGGGAAGAGATTATTAAAGCAGATAGACTTATTGATGCACAGCCATTCTCTCAATACAAGGCTGATAAGGGCACAGTTCATGAGCAGGAGCGGGATGTTGCTAAGTATTGCATGGATATGAATTGCAATATTCGTCTTGCGTTGATTGGTTTTGAGAATCAAATTGCTATTGATCAGGATATGCCGCTAAGAGTTATTGGCTACGATGGGGCATCTTATCGCGATGAACTTAACCAAGATAAAGTGGTTGTAGATAGTAATGGTAATAAGCCTACTAATATTTGCAATAAACGCTATCCTGTTGTAACCTTGGTTTTATATTTTGGTAAAAGACCATGGAAAAAGCCCTTGTGTTTATATGATGTATTGGATATACCAGATAAATTAAAACCATTTGTCAATGATTACAAAATTAATTTGATAGATGTTCCAAGGTTGACACCGGAGCAGGTGGAGAATTACAAGGGTGATTTTCAAATTATTGCTGACTATTTTGTCCAGACTTCTAATGGCAAGGAATATGTGCCAAGTATTAAAAAAATTCAACATGTGGATAGTATGTTAAAGCTAATATCCGTCTTGGCTAATGACGAACGCTATGCGGATTGTATGGAAAGCAAAAGCATGGAAATGGAGGTAGTCAATATGTGCGATGTATTAGATAGAGTAGAAGCACGTGGGGAAGCGCGCGGGGAAGCCCGTGGAGAGGCTCGTGGAGAAGCACGAGGAATGGTTATAGGAGAGAATCGTGGCATGGAGAAAACCAGAACGGAAATGATTCTTAATATGCTTAAAGAGAATATCAGTGTTGACACCATTGCTAGAGTTGCGAAGCTTACTGCTGACCAGGTAATTGCCATTGGGAAAAAGGCTGCGGTTTTATAAAGCAAATACAAAATAAAAGATGTCTGATATGAGTGCTCTAATAGCTCCTATCAGACATCTTTTTTATTTTATTACATTATTTCGCAGTGGCTAGAGTGCTGTCATCTTCTTCCTCAGCCTCGTTATTCTGCATACGGGCGGAGAGGTAGTTGGCGGCCAGGGAGCCGGAAATATTGTGCCATACGCTGAAGATGGCACCAGGGATAGCTGCTGCTGCTCCGAAGTGAAGCATTGCCAGAGAGGTGGCCAGACCGCTGTTCTGCATACCTACCTCAATGGAAACAGCCTTGGTCTTGGCCAAATCCATGCCCAGCAACTTGCCAATGGCGAAACCACAGCTATAGCCCAGCAGGTTATGAAGCATAACAACCAGCATAATCAGGGCACCGGTTTCCATGATTCTCTGGGAGCTAACAGAAACTACACCGCCTACAATCAGCACGATGGAAGTAACGGAAATCAGAGGCAGAACCTTGATTGCTCTTTCTACAGCACTGCGGAACAGGGTGTTAATTACAATGCCTAGTACAATAGGAGCTACCACCATCTTCAAAATAGAAATCATCATGGCAGAAAGGGAAATCTCAATCCATGCTCCAGCCAGCCACCAGGTAAGCAGCGGTGTAACAATAGGTGCCAGAATTGTAGTAGTCATGGTCATGGAAACGGACAGAGCCACATCACCCTTGGAAAGATAGGTCATAACATTGGAGGAAGTACCGCCAGGGCAGGTACCAACCAGAATAACACCAGCGGCCAAATCAGCAGGCAGGCCAAAGGCATGAGCCAGCATCCAAGCCAGGAATGGCATAATAGTAAACTGAGCCAGTGCACCTACCATTACATCCTTGGGGCGCTGAAAGACCAGCTTGAAATCGCTGATTTTCAAGGTCATACCCATGCCAAACATAACAATGCCCAGCAGGATGGTAATATATGGAGCAGACCACTTGAAGGTAGTTGGCTCATACAAGGCAATGGCAGCTACAACAATAACAAAAACAGCCATATACTTTGAGACAAAATTACTGAATTTTTCTAATGAGTTCATAATAATGACATCTCCCTTTACAAGTTTACACATTTTTTAATAAGTGTGATTTGTATAATACTCCAGTTAGATATAAATGTCAAACCTAAATTAAAGAAAACTGATTTAGTGATGGCATATCCTGAAAGTTTACTGGCATTAAAATATTTACGAGGGATATTGCCTTGAAACTGACACTTGACAAATATGCTATATTGGTGGTGTATGTTCATGTGGATTTGTGGTATAATATGACGAGATATTTCAGATACTAATCTTAATGAAAGGAGGATATTTGTGAAGATAAAGGGCTTACAGCTAACGGATATTTTGATTATTGTGCTTATGAGTGCCGTTATTGGCTTGGATATGGATTTTGCCAAGCTGGATACCATAGATTATGTGTGCTTAGGGGCATTTGCTTTTTGGCTTTTGGCTTTGGTGGCCAGACTTTATATTGCTAATAGGAAGGACTAAAAATGAAAAAATATTTGCAGATTATCTGCGGTTTAATATTGTGCTGTACCATGCTGTTAACAGGCTGCGGTCAGAGCGGAGGGCAGTCCTCAGATACTGCCGCCACTAACAGCAAGGCTGAGGCCAAGGGCCAGCTAACCATTAGTATGCTGGATATTGGCCAAGGGGATGCAGTGCTGATTCAGACTGGTGCTAAAAATATTCTCATTGACACCGGTGATGATAAATACTATGAGGATGGCAAAAAGGGCAAGGAAAACACTCAGCTGTTGTCCGAATTGCAGAAGCTGAAAATTGACCATATTGATACTTTGGTAATGACTCATGCCCATGCAGACCATATTGGCAAGGCTGACAAGGTTATTGCTCAATACGGTGTTAAGGAGCTGGTTTACAACGGCATTCCTTCTACCAGCAAGTATTTTATTAATGCTCTTAAGGCTGCCAAGGCCAATGGCACTCAACAGGTAAAGGTAAAGGCTGGGGATGTGCTGGATTTTGGCAATGGTGTGTCCTTTGAGATAGTTTCCCCTAGTCAAAGTCTGATAGATGAAGATACAGCAGCTATTAAGGCTAAGAAAAAGGTGGATGTAAACAACGAATCTGTAGTAGGCCGGTTGACCTTTGGCAATTTTGCCATGCTCTTTACGGGAGATGCCGAAGGGCCTGTGGAGAAAGATATGGTTGCTTCCTATGGCAAAAAGCTGAAATGTCAGGTGCTGAAGGCTGGCCATCACGGCAGTAAAACCTCCTCTACAGCAGAGTTTTTGAAGCTGGTACAGCCAGAAAGCGTGGTTATGTCTTTGGGGGTAAACAACCAATACGGACACCCTCATGAGGCATTGCTGAACAGATTGCAGAAGCAGGGTATCAAGAATATCTATCGTACTGATGCAAATGGCACCATTACCATTGTCAGCGATGGCAGCAGCTACAGTATAACCACTGAAAAATAAATCCCAAGGTTTTTGCTTCCAAGGTGTTGGGGAGTATCTGCTTTGGGTTGCAATAAAGGGGTGCTGAAAATGATTTCAGGATATATTGATCGCATAGAGGAAGGCGTAGCGGTAATTCTCCTTAATGATGGAGATTATCAGCTTAATTATCCAGCAGAGCTTTTGCCTGAAAATCTAGGCGAGGGGGATTATATTAATCTTTCCATAGAAAAAGACGAGGAAAAACAGGAGGCAATGCTGCAGGAGGCATTGTCCCTAATGGATGACTAAGGAGATGTCGTAGTGCTTTTGAATTTGATTAGACAGAGGCTGTGGCAAATGACTATGGCCGTATTTTTGCTGGTGGGCATGCTGGTGGCTATACCTGGAGTCAATCAGGCTCAGGCGGCAGGAACTCACGAATTAAATTATTTTAACTATGAAACCTATACCCATGAGGGGAGAAACTGGCTTCGCATCGAGCTGGGCCTTAAGGGGGGAGAGGTTAATTACACTACTAATGTAAGAGAGCTGACACCGAAACAGCTTCATGTAGTGCTGGAGGATACCAGTCGTGGCAAGGTAAAATCCGATATTTCTCTAGATAGAAAAATTGCCAAATACCTGACTATGCGTCAGGAGGGCAGTAACAATCTGGATGTAATGATTTCCTTAAATAAGCCAGTGGCAGATCAGGCCTACAAGGTGTATACTGCTGATAAGGACCGGAAGGCCAAGAAGCCTTATCGGCTGGTAATTGAAATTGCTGCGGACAAGCTGGCTTCTGAATATGAGGTGGAAAAGCCTCAGGTGGATGCCTTTGAGGGACTGCAGGGGCGGAAGATTGTGCTGGATCCAGGTCATGGCGGCAGTGATAGCGGTGCCATTGGCCCTAATGGTCTGAAGGAAAAGGATGCCACTCTGGCTATCAGTCAGAATGTAGCCAATATCCTCCGCAATTCTGGGGCTATTGTAACCATGACCAGAGATACAGATGTGGACGTATATGGCCCTATGGCCAGCGACCGCAACGAGCTGCAGGCCAGAGTTGATGTAGGCAATCGGGATGCAGGGAATCAGATTTTTGTCAGCATTCACTGCAACGCTTTTACCTCACCTACAGCTCATGGCACAGGTACTTATTATTTTGCCAGCAGCTTCCGAGGTCAGCTTTTGGCCGAAAGCATTAACGATGCCATTGTGGCAGGCACTGGCTTGGCAGATAGAGGCCCACAGACCGCCCGGTTCTATGTGCTGAAAAACTCCAATATGCCGGCTGTTCTGATAGAAACTGCCTTTATCAGCAATTATCAGGAGGAGGCCTTGCTGGGAGATGAGGAATTCCAGTACAAGATAGCAGCCGCTATCTGCAAGGGTATTAGTCAATATTTTAGAATGAAATAAAAAGGGGAGAGCAAGATGAAGTTAAAGAGTATTCTGGTTCTGGCACTGACTTTGCTATGTGCAATGGTGCTGGCGGGATGTGATGAACAAAAACAGGGAGAGGCTGGCAGTAAGACTGTGGTATCCAGTAGCTCCAGCTCTAGCTCTTCCTCCAGCAGTTCTTCTCAGAGCGGTTCCAAGGCTCAGCTGGTTAATATTAAGGTGTATTATCCTGATGAAAATGCTACTGGCCTGGTGGCTGTAGAAAAGAGCATCAAGGACACAGATAATAAGTACCAGGCTGCTGTGGAGGCTCTTATGGCTGGTACTGAAAAAAAAGGCTTGGCCAATGTGTTCCCTAAGAAGGCAAAGCTGTTGCAGGTAACTGTTAGCGGCAAGGTAGCCAAGGTGGATTTCAGTCGTGAGTTGCAGAAGAATTTCGTAGGAGGCTCTACTGGTGAGGAAATGCTGGTAGGTTCTGTAGTCAACACTTTGACGGAGTTCCCAGAAATTCAAAAGGTACAGATTTTGGTAGATGGCCAGGAGGTAGAAACTCTTTCCGGCCATATGGACCTTAGTCAGCCTTTGCCTCGCATGACTGAGCTGTTAAAGTAAATATACGGTAATAAATATCCTGCTGAAAGGTGAAAATATCCATGACCACTGTCTGGACGCTTCATCTGTCAGCAGGATTTTTTTGCAACTTAAATAGGAAAAAAGTACAAAAGTCATTTTAGAAAGGATACTTGCTTTCACAAAAGGCTATTTACTGATATAATATAAATATATTAAGTATATAGAATTTTTTGTATATATTTGTGTAAAGGAGGCAGGACAATGGGACTGATTAAAGCAGCTTTAGGCGCGGCTGGGGGCGTTATGGCGGACCAGTGGAAGGAGTACATTTATTGTGAAAGCATGCCTGCTGATGTGCTGGTAACCAAGGGACAGAAGCGGACAGGCAAGCGAAGCTCTAATACCAGTGGTGAGGACAATGTTATTACCAACGGCTCTCTTATTGCAGTTAACGAGGGCCAGTGTATGCTGATTGTGGAAAATGGCAAGGTAGTAGATGTTTGTTCCGAGGCTGGGGAATACAAATATGATACATCCTTGGCACCATCGGTATTTACCGGTAACCTTTCCCAGACTGTGGGAGAGGTATTCAAGCAGATTGGTAAACGCTTTACCTTCGGTGGAGATCCAGGTCAGGATCAGCGGGTATATTTCTTTAACACCAAGGAAATTATTGGCAACAAATACGGTACCCCAAATTCCATTGCCTTCAAGGTGGTGGATCCGGATATTGGCTTCAAGATGACCATGTCCCTGCGGTGCTTTGGCGAGTACAGCTATCGTATTACCAATCCGATTTTGTTCTACACCAATATCTGTGGCAATGTACAGCAGGAATATACTCGTGCTGAAATTGACAGCCAGCTAAAGAGCGAGCTTTTGACAGCTCTCCAGCCTGCCTTTGCCAAGCTTTCTGCCATGCGGATTGAATATGATGAAATTCTGGCTCATACTATGGAGCTGGCAGATTCCCTTAATGAGGTGCTTAGCAAGAAATGGTCTGAGTACAGAGGCATTGAGATTGTAAACTTTGGTATTAATTCCATTAAGGCCAGCGACGAGGATGAAGCCAAGCTGAAGGAGTACCAGAGCAGAGCAACATTGGTAAATCCTAATATGCGTACAGCTTATATGGCTGGTGGTATGACGGAGGCTATGGGAGCAGCAGCTCAGAATGAAGGGGCTGGCCCAGCTATGGCCTTTATGGGTATGGGCATGGCTCAGAATGCCGGTATGATGGGGATGCAGGCCTTTGGTCAGCAGTCTCAACAACAGCAGATGCCACCTCAGCAGCCACCTCAGGCTCCACCACCCCAGGCACCAGCGCCAGCTCCGGCTCAGCCTGCAGCTTCATCGGCAGACAGTTGGACCTGCAGCTGTGGTGCCGTGAATACAGGAAAATTCTGTATGGAATGTGGGGCCAAGAAGCCAGAGGTGCAGGCGGGCTGGACTTGCAAATGCGGTGCGGTGAACAAGGGACGTTTCTGCTCCGAATGTGGCAGTCCCAAGCCTGCAGCAGCTCCTTTGTACCGCTGTGACAAATGCGGCTGGGAGCCAGAGGACCCTAAAAATCCGCCAAAATTCTGTCCAGAATGTGGGGACCCCTTTAATGATAGCGACATAGTTTAATGTGCCAATGTGCCTTGGGAAAAGGATGGAGGGGAAAAATATGGCAGATACTTCTGTAAGTTTCAAATGCCCCAATTGTGGCGGCCCCTTGGCCTACAAGCCAGGTCAGGGTGAAAAAATCAAATGTGAGTACTGTGAAACTGAATTTGACGTAGAAACCTTGGAAAAGCTTTATGCCCAGTCCAGAGAGGAGGCTGCAGCAGCGGAAAAGGCTCAGGAGTCTCAGTGGAAGCCAGAGGATGCAGGCAGTGATTGGCAGGAAGAGGACATAGCTGGTATGCGTACCCTAAGCTGTCCCTCCTGCGGAGCGGAGATTGTCTGCGATGAAAACACTATGGCTACCCAGTGCTGCTATTGCGGTAATCCTACGCTGGTACCGGGAAAATTCAGTGGTGGCTTAAAGCCGGATTATATTATTCCTTTTGTGAAAACCAAGGAAGATGCTATTGCTCAGATGAAGAAATTCTATCGGGGCAAATGGCTGCTGCCTTCTAATTATGCCTCTGCCAGTCGTTTGGAAAAGGTACAGGGAATGTATGTGCCTTTCTGGCTCTTTGATGCCTCTGTGGAGGGACATGCTCAGTTTAGTGCCAGCAATTCCCGCAGCTGGGATGATGGGGATGAAACCATTACCGAAACTGACCATTATACCTGTGTACGGCAGGGAACTATGGATTTTCATCGGGTGCCGGTGGATGGCAGTAAGAGTATGGATGATGGCTATATGCAAAGCATTGAGCCTTATGATTATCAGGGCATGAAGGAATTTACCACTACCTATATGGCTGGCTATCTGGCAGACAAATATGATGTAACCGCGCAGGATGCCTGCCCTATTGCGGATAAGCGGATAAGCTATACTGCTGGTGAACAGCTGAAGGAAACTGTGACAGGCTTTGATTCAGTATCGGTGGGCTCCTGTCATATTGTGAAAAATAATAGCAATACCTCCTATGCTATGGCTCCTGTGTGGATTCTCAGCAGTAAGTATGAGGGCAAGACTTACACCTTTATGATGAATGGCCAGACTGGCACCATGGCAGGCTCCCTGCCCGTGGACGAGAAGAAGGGGAAGCTCTTTGGGGCTTTGGCAGGGTTGATAACCTTGCCTTTAACCTACTATATTGGCAAATGCATTTGGTATGTGCTGACAAATTGGCAGGGAGGATAAGTCTATGTATAAGAAAATATTGACAATTTTTGCCTTGCTTATGCTGCTGGTATCTGTAGCAGCAGCTCAGAACAGCCCCCAGGATTTTCCTATGGTCCATGATGAGGCCAAGTTGATGACGCCTCAGCAGCAGCAGGATTTGGAGCAGAAGCTGAGAGAGCTGAATGCCAAATACAATATCAAGGTGGCAGTGCTGACCATGAAAAAAGTACCTGGAGCCAAGGAGGTCAAGGAAATCAGGGAATACGGCAAGGCATTCCTTTTTCAGCATTATCGGGATTTGGAAAACAACAATGGTTCCGTTATTTTCTTTCAGGTAACCAGCAGTAGGGATTTTATGGTAATTACTGATAACAATATGCGCCTGCGTATTACAGATGGAGAGGGCTATCCCTATCTGGAGGAACGTTTTTTGGAGCACCTAAAGGATGGTAATTATTATCAGGCCTACAGCGAATATGCTGATGGGGTGGATTTTCTCTGTGGTTATTATGAGGAAAATGATGGAGAGCCTTATAGTCCCTTCAGCGAATTTAGCTGGGCAGGCCTTATTGTAGGCATATTGCTTTCAGGCTACCTAGGCTATGGCTTTTACGGTTTTTTGGTTTCCCGTATGTCCAATGTGGCTTTCAAATTTGAGGCAGGGGAGTATTTGAACAAGGATTCCTTCAATCTAACCCATAGTGAGGATAATTTCCTGTATACCAGCAGAACTGTGGTGCAGCACAAGAGCAAGGATGATAGCAGCTCTAGTTCCAGTTCCAGCTACAGCGATAGTGATAGCGGAGGCGGTGGCGGCAAATACTAAAGATATTTCCTCAACCTATACTTTATATTTTGTGTTTAATATGATATACTAACTCTGCTTTTGTGTTGAAGATAAGGAGGATATAAAGTGGATCTTAGTATCATGGAATTAGTTAAAACAATAATCCTGGGTATAGTTGAGGGGTTGACAGAATGGCTGCCTATTAGCAGCACCGGTCATATGATACTGGTGGATGAGTTTATTCAGTTGGATGTGTCCAAGGCTTTTATGGATATGTTCCTAGTGGTTATTCAGCTAGGTGCTATTTTGGCCGTTGTGGTGTTGAATTTTGAGAAGCTGAATCCTTTTTCCCATTGGAAAACCAAGCGAGAGAAGAAGGAAACTTTTCAGCTGTGGTACAAGGTTATTTTTGCCTGCATACCAGCTGCCGTAATCGGTCTTACCTTTAATCACTACATGGAGGAGCATTTTATGACGGCTCCTGTGGTGGCCTTTACCTTGATTTTTTACGGCGTGATGTTTATTTTGGTGGAAAATTACAATAAGAATCGCCGTCCAGCAGTAACTGATTTGAACAAGCTGAGCTACAAAACAGCCTTTATTATCGGTTTGTTTCAGGTGCTGTCTTTGGTGCCTGGTACTTCCCGTTCCGGCTCTACTATTCTGGGCGGTATTCTCTTTGGAGCTTCCCGCTATGTGGCGGCAGAATTTACCTTCTTCCTGGCAATTCCAGTTATGTTTGGCGCCAGTCTGCTGAAGCTGGTAAAATTTGGTTTTCACTACACTGGAGCAGAAATCTTTATTCTGGTGGTAGGTATGGCTACAGCCTTTGTAGTATCCATTATCTCCATTAAGTTCCTGCTGCAGTATATCAAGAACAATGATTTCAAGGCCTTTGGTTATTATCGTATTGTGCTGGGTATTATCGTTATTGCCTACCTGTTTTTGGTAGGAGATCCTACCCTGCAGTAAGCTGATAAAATGTGGTCTTAAGGAGTTTGCGTATGAGATTTGTATCATGGAATGTTAATGGACTGAGGGCCTGCTTGACCAAGGGATTTATGGAGTCCTTTCGGGAGGTAGATGCGGATATTTTCTGTGTGCAGGAAACCAAGATGCAGCCGGGACAGGCTATTTTGGAACTGCCGGGATATAAGCAGTATTGGAATAGTGCGGAGAAAAAGGGCTATTCCGGTACTGCGGTATTTAGCCGGGTAGAGCCTTTGAGTGTTTCCTATGGCTTAGGCATTGAGGAGCATGATCATGAGGGCCGGGTAATTACTCTGGAGTTGGAGGATTATTATCTGGTAACGGTTTACACCCCAAATTCCCAGAAGGAGCTGGCTCGTCTCAGCTACCGTATGGAGTGGGAGGTGGCTTTCCGCCAGTTCCTGCAGGAACTGGATAAAAAGAAGCCGGTTATTGTCTGTGGTGATTTGAATGTGGCTCATACAGAAATTGATTTGAAGAATCCTCGGACCAATCACAAAAATGCAGGCTTTACGGACGAGGAAAGAGGCAAGTTTGAGGAGCTGTTGGCAGCAGGTTTTACAGATACTTTCCGTTACATTTATCCAGATGTAACCGGGGCTTATACCTGGTGGTCCTATCTCCGCAAGGCAAGAGCTAACAACTCTGGATGGCGGATTGACTATTTCCTGACCTCTAACCGTCTTCAGCCGCAGATAAAATCTGCTACTATCTACAATGAGATTTTTGGCAGTGACCATTGTCCAGTAGGCTTGGAACTGTCCTAAAGGATAAATGCTGGGGATATGTACAGGTTTACAGGATTTTGCTTGAAAATTTTTGTCTGCTGTGATACAATACATCGCAGTTGAATATATAAAGCGACGATAAAGAAAGTAGTCTGTGGTGAATACTCCCAGCGAGCCGGAGAGGGTGTGAGTCCGGCAGCAGTAGCGATAGATGAAAATCACTTTGGAGCTGCAGGTCGAGACCATTTTGGTGTTAGGCTGTGCCGGGCTCTCCCGTTATAGAGATAGTGTATGATGGTACATGAAATAGGTGGTTGCAAGGCACCCAATTTTGAATTTTAGCTCTTGTCCTATTTTGGGACAGGAGCTTTTTTATTTTGCAAGGAGGAAAGACTGTGTACAACAAAGTCGATACGAATCTGAACTTCGTGGATAGAGAAGCCGAAGTTCTGAAGTTTTGGAAGGAAAATGATATTGCTAACAAGTGTATCAGTAACCGTGAGGGCTGTGATACCTTTACCTTTTACGATGGCCCTCCTACTGCCAACGGCAAGCCTCACATCGGCCATGTGCTGACTCGTGTTATCAAGGATATGCTGCCTCGTTATCAGTCCATGAAGGGCAAGAAGGTTCTCCGCAAGGCTGGTTGGGATACCCATGGTCTGCCTGTTGAGCTGGAGGTAGAGAAGCTGCTGGGCCTGGATGGCAAGGAGCAGATTGAGAAGTACGGCATTGAGCCATTTATCAAAAAGTGCCGTGAGTCTGTTTGGAAGTACAAGGGCATGTGGGAGGAATTCTCCGATGTAGTAGGCTTCTGGGCGGATATGGAGCATCCATATATTACCTATGAAAATGATTATATTGAGTCTGTATGGTGGGCACTGAACGAAATCTGGAAGAAGGGCCTGCTGTACAAGGGCCACAAGGTTGTACCTTATTGCCCTCGCTGTGGTACGCCTTTGTCCTCCCATGAGGTAGCTCAGGGCTATAAGGATGTTAAGGAACGTTCCGCTATGGTCAAATTCAAGGCTAAGGATGAGGATAATACCTACTTCCTGGCTTGGACCACTACCCCTTGGACTTTGCCTTCTAACCTGGGCTTGGTAGTAAATCCAGAGGTTGATTATGTAAAGGTTTCTTATGAAGGTCAGAACCTCATTATGGCTGAGGCTCTGGTGGACACTGTTTTTGCCAATAAGGAAGGGGAGCACCCTGTTCTGGAGCGCTTCAAGGGCAAGGCTTTGGAATATCGTGAGTATGAGCCTCTTTATCCATATGCAGAGGGCAAAATCAAGAAGAAGGCTTTCTATGTAATGTGCGATGGCTATGTAACCACCAGTGATGGTACTGGTATTGTTCATACTGCCCCAGCCTTTGGTGAGGACGATGCTAGAGTTTGCCGTGCATACGATATGCCTTTCGTACAGTTTGTTGATGCCAAGGGTAATATGACTGAGGATACTGATTGGCCAGGCACCTTTGTTAAGGATGCAGATCCATTGATTCTGGATGATTTGAAGGCTGCTGGCAAGCTTTTCAAGGCACCAAAGTTTGAGCATAGCTATCCTCACTGCTGGCGCTGTGATACTCCATTGATTTACTACGCTCGTGAGTCCTGGTTCATCAAGATGACTGCTGTAAAGGAGCAGTTGATTGCTAACAACAATACCATTAACTGGATTCCAGATGCCATCGGCAAGGGCCGTTTTGGCGAGTGGTTGGAGCACGTACAGGATTGGGGCATCAGCCGTAACCGTTATTGGGGAACTCCGCTGAATGTTTGGGAGTGCTCCTGCGGTCATCAGCATTCCATTGGCTCCATTGCCGAGCTGAAGTCCATGTCTGATAACTGCCCAGAGGATATTGAGCTGCATCGTCCATATATTGATGCCGTTACCATTAAGTGCCCAGAGTGCGGCGGGGAAATGAAGCGTGTACCAGAGGTTATTGACTGCTGGTTTGATTCCGGCTCCATGCCTTTTGCTCAGTGGCATTATCCATTTGAGAACAAGGAGATTTTTGCAGAGCGTTATCCTGCTGACTTCATCTCTGAGGCTGTAGACCAGACTCGTGGCTGGTTCTATTCTCTGCTGGCTATTTCCACCTTGCTCTTTGACAATGCTTCCTACAAGAATGTTATTGTACTGGGCCATGTACAGGACAAGGATGGCAAGAAGATGAGTAAGTCCAAGGGCAATGCTGTAGACCCTATGGATGCTCTGAGAAAGCATGGCGCAGACGCTATTCGCTGGTATTTCTATGAAAACAGTGCTCCTTGGCTGCCAAATCGCTTCCATGATGATGCAGTGCAGGAGGGCCAGCGTAAGTTCATGGGTACTCTCTGGAATACCTATGCTTTCTATGTGCTTTATGCTAATATTGACAATTTTGATGCTACTAAATATGAGCTGGAATATGATAAGCTGTCCGTTATGGATAAATGGCTGTTGTCCCGTCTGAATACCTTGATTAAGGCTGTAGACAACAATCTGGCTAACTACAAGGTTACTGAGACTGCCAAGGTATTGCAGGACTTTGTTGATGAGCTGTCCAACTGGTATGTACGCCGCAGTCGTGAGCGTTTCTGGGGCAAGGATATGAATCAGGATAAGATTAATGCCTACATGACCTTGTACACCGCTCTTACTACTGTAGTGAAGCTGGCTGCTCCAATGGTGCCATTTATTACAGAGAGCATTTATCGCAATCTGGTTTGCAGTGTGGATGATAAGGCACCTATTTCTGTACATCTTTGTGACTTCCCTGTAGCTAATGAGGCTTTCATTGATACTGAGCTGGAGGCAGAGATGGAGCTGGTACTGGAAATCGTTGTTCTGGGACGTGCTGCCCGTAACGCTTCCAATATCAAGAACCGTCAGCCTATTGGCAATATGTATGTAAAGGCTGACCGTCAGCTGGATGATTTCTTCAAGGAGATTGTAGCCAGCGAGCTGAATCTGAAGGCTGTATCCTTCAAGGATGATATGGAGGAATATCTCTCCTATAGCTTCAAGCCTCAGTTCAAGGTACTTGGTCCAAAGGTTGGCAAGCAGATTGGGGAGGTAAAGGCTGCCCTGGCTGGTATTAACGGCCATGCTGCCAAGGCTGAGCTGGAGTCTACTGGCAAGCTGAAGCTGACCTTGAAGTCTGGCGAAGTAGAGCTGCTGCCAGAGGATGTGGATATTACCATGTCTCAGACTGAGGGCTTTGCTACTCAGCGTTATGGCAACGTAACTATTGCTCTGGAGACTACTCTTAGCCAGGAGCTGATTGAGGAGGGCTTCGTCCGTGAAATCATCAGCAAGCTCCAGACCATGCGCAAGGAGAATGGCTTCCAGGTAGTAGACCATATTACTGTTTATGCTGCTGGCAATGATAAGCTGGTGGATATTATGAGCCGTAACGAGGACTTCCTGAAGAAGGTAGTTCTGGCTGATAAGGTGGTTTATGGTTCCACTGAGGGCTTTGTAAAGGAATGGAATATTAACGGTGAGGATATTACTCTGGCTGTTAAATAAGATTTAAGACAAAAAAGGGATTACTGGCTTGGCCGGTAGTCCTTTTTTGTTACACGGATTGTATACATGGTAAAAATTTGTCATACAAGTTTTTTTGTACTAAAATGGAAGATGTGTATATATGGTTATGAATGGAGTGTTTGCTTTATGAATATGGCTCAACTGCAATTGAAGCAGAGTGCATATATAAAAAAGGTAAATGGCACCGGCTCCCTGCGGCATCATCTCTTGGATATGGGACTTACCAAGGGCACAGAGGTTACTCTGCAAAAGATTGCTCCTATGGGGGATCCGATTCAGATTGAGGTGCGGGGGTATGAGCTTACCCTGCGCCTTGCTGAGGCAGCCTTGATAGAAATAGAAAACATTCATCAGCGGCAGCTGGTTGGCAAAGTGGAGCCTGTTCGTTATGAGCCAGTGCCCCATCCTGGTATGGGTGAGTTGGGACAGGCAGAGAGCTATGAGGCTCATGCCAAGGCTCCTGTACTGCCCAAGGGCAAGAAGATTACCTTTGCTTTGGCTGGCAATCAGAACTGTGGCAAAACCACTCTGTTTAATCAGCTAACGGGAGCCAATCAGCATGTAGGTAATTTTCCTGGGGTAACAGTGGATAGAAAGGATGGTACTATCCGTAACCATCCAGAGGCTGTGGTAACGGATTTGCCGGGAATTTATTCCCTGTCGCCTTATTCCAGTGAGGAAATTGTTACCAGAGAATTTCTTTTGCAGGAAAAGCCTACAGGTATTATTAATATTGTGGATGCTTCCAATCTGGAGCGGAATCTCTGTCTTACCATGCAGTTGATGGAGCTGAATATTCCTATGGTGCTGGCCTTGAATATGATGGATGAGGTTCGTTCCAACGGTGGCAGTATTCGCATTAATATGCTGGAAAAAATGCTGGGCATACCAGTAGTGCCTATTTCTGCCGCCAAAAATGAGGGTATTGACGAGCTGGTTAGCCATGCCATTCATGTGGCACGTTACGGAGAAGTGCCTACCAGAATAGATTTCTGCCCTGATAACGAAGGCCAGGGAGAATCCCTAGGCGCTGTTCATCGCTGTATTCATGCGGTGGCTCATATGGTGGAAATGGAAGCCAATAATGCAGATTTGCCAGTGCGATTCTGTGCTACCAAGCTGATTGAAAAGGATGCTCCTATTGAGGAGCAGTTGAATTTGCCAGCAGAGAAGCAGGAGGCCTTTGAGCATCTGGTTTCTATTTTGGAAACGGAAACCGGTCTGGATAGGGAAGAAGCCATTGCAGATATGCGGTTTAATTTCATTGAGTCCCTCTGTAAAAAGACAGTGGTTCATCCTCATGAAAGCAAGGAGCACAAGCGCAGTGTTCAGATTGACCGTTTGCTGACAGGAAAGTACACAGCTATTCCCTGCTTTTTGGCTATTATGGCGGTGGTTTTCCTGATGACCTTTAACTTGCTGGGAGCTTGGCTGTCTGATTTAATGGAAATTGGCGTTAATGGCATTATTAATCTGATTGATGCTGGACTGACAGCTTGGCAGATAAATCCTGTGGTTCATGCTATGGTGGTGGAAGGTGTTTGCAACGGTATAGGCAGTGTAATTAGCTTTTTGCCTACTATTGTTACCCTGTTTTTGTTTCTATCCATTATGGAGGACAGCGGTTATATGGCCAGAGTAGCCTTTGTTATGGACAAGCTGCTGCGAAAAATCGGCCTGTCTGGCCGCAGCTTTGTGCCTATGCTTATTGGCTTTGGCTGCAGTGTGCCTGCCATTATGTCCACTAGAACCCTATCCAGTGAACGGGATAGAAAAATGACCATATTGCTTACTCCTTTTATGAGCTGCAGCGCCAAATTGCCGATTTATACCCTGTTGATAGCAGCTTTTTTCCCACGTGGCTATCAGGCTGTAGTTATGCTGAGTTTGTATCTTTTAGGTATTATTTGCGCTATTGGTTATGCCCTGGTTTTGCAGAAAACCGTCTTTAAAGGGGAGCCGGTGCCCTTTGTCATGGAATTGCCTAATTACCGTATTCCTTCTGCCAAAAGCGTTGTGCGTTTGATTTGGGACAAGGCCAAGGGCTTTGTGCAAAAGGCTTTTACCATTATATTTGTAGCCTCTGTGCTGATATGGTTTATGGAAAACTTTGATATCAGGTTGAATCTGGCAGCTACCCCAGAGGATAGTTTGCTGGCTTTGTTGGGCAGTGTGGTGGCTCCAATTTTCAGTCCTTTAGGCTTTGGGGATTGGCGTATTTCCACCGCCTTGATTACGGGCTTTGCGGCTAAGGAAAGCGTGGTTTCTACCCTGACGGTATTGCTGGGGGGCAATGCAGACCAGGTAAATACCCTCTTTACGCCTTTTACCGCCATGATTTTCCTGATTTTCACCCTGCTGTACACCCCTTGTGTGGCAGCTATTTCTACCATTCGCAATGAAATGGGGGGCCGGGGAGCAGCGGTAGCTGTTGTAGTAATCCAGTGTGCTATTGCCTGGTGTATAGCCTTTTTGGTTTATCAGCTAGGCACTTTGGCAGGACTGGCCTGAATATAACAAAATAAAACTCCTAAAGCAGAAGCCTATGGGATGGCTTGCTTTAGGAGTTTTTGTTTTTGTACTGCTATACATGGCAGCGGTTTTTGCCTATTGTTCCTGATGAATATATTTGTTTAGGATGAATTTTTGGAAGATAGTGGCAGATTCAGAGAGAGGGGAAGCCGTATTCCAGGCGATACCAATGGCTCTCTGGCAAACAGGGAAGGATATGGGCAGGAAAACCAGCTCCGGAGAGCAAAGGGCTGGTATCTTAGGCAGCAGGGTAATCCCCAGCTTGGCTCTGACCAATCCCGCTACGGAGAATACATCTGCCCCTTCAAAGATAATATTAGGGGTAACGCCAGCCAAATCAAAGAACTGATCTGTTAATACCCGCAGGTTATATTGAGGCTCTAGCACAATAAATGGCTCCCCATCTACATCCTGCAGACTGATTTCCTGTCGGGCAGCTAAAGGATGCTTGCGGTGCACCACTAGATAAAGCTCCTCGGAGCAAAGGTACATCCAGCCTACCCGCTCTACAGGCACCATAGCAGAGCAAAGACATAGGTCGGTTTTGCCATCCCGTAGCTGCTCCCCCAGATTCATGGGATCATCCTGATTCAAGGAAAAGGAAATATTGGGATGCTCCTCTCGAAAGGCACAAAGGAGATTGGGCACAAAATATCCCCCTAGAGATTGGATAAAGGAAAGGCGGACGATGCCGTTATCCGGGGAGGAGGAGGTAATGGTACGACGGCCCAAATCGAATTGATGTAGTCCCTTTTCTACATAAAATAGAAATTTTTTGCCTTCGGCAGTCAGCTCCAACTGTTTGTCACTGCGGTCAAAAAGCTGTACTCCTAATTCGGCCTCCAGCTTGGCAATGGAACGGCTGAGGGCAGGTTGAGAAACAGCTATGGCCTTAGAGGCATTGGTAAAATGCTTGATATGAGCCAGGGTGCGGAAATATTCTAATTGATGTAATTCCATGAAAAAAAGACTCCTTTTTGATGAGGTGAAAATTTTTGCAATTGACTTTAAAATAGAGAATTTTTCAAGAAATGATAACTTATTTCTATAAAACCATAGTAGATTATAAACAAAGTTATTTGAAAAATCAATAATGCTTTTCATGCAAGTTATAAATTAAACCTTATGCATGATAAACATAATGGTGAAAATAGGAGCATTTTAGAAAATGGCTCAATAAAAGAGTAGTTGTGGGATAGCCAAGGATTTTCCCACCCTTCTTCATGCATTTTCTGCATAAGAAAAAATGACCATTGACTATTGGACATTTTTTACGCCTGGGTTTACTATATGCAGCGAAAGGAGATAGATTCCCGATGAGACATAATGATATTGGTTTCATAACAGAGCTTTCTGAGGAAATGGGCATCACGCAGAGTGAGGCAGAAAGAATTGTTATGACACAGGGATTGGGCCAGCTTAATAAGCTGTGCCAAGAGGATGATATCGCCCAAATGAAAGGAGTGCACGTAGAAATGTCCGTGGACAAACCGGTATTTAACACTGGTGCAGCTGAGAAAAAGGAAAATGGTGCTGTAGCTGCCAGCAATAACAATGGGGAGAAGTTATGGACTCCCAGCTATATCTTTGATATTATTATTAACTTTTTGGTGTATGTAGTACACTTCCAGCTGATGCTTTGGTCTACCAGCTATGCCATCAGCAATTGGAATGTATCCATCAGCACTGCAGGTGCTGCTTCAGGCCTCTTTATTGTAGGTGCTCTTTTTGCCAGACTGCCAGCAGGCCGCTATATTGACTTGATTGGCCGTCGCAAGCTGTTCTTATGTGGTACAGCTTCCTACTTCCTGATGGTTCTGCTGTATCTGCTGTGCCCTAATGTATATGTATTTATGGCAGTTCGTTTGCTGCATGGTATGGCCTTTGGTTCTACCTCCACTGCTGCCAGCACTATTGTAGCGGCTTTGGTGCCTATCCACAAAATGGGTACTGGCATAGGTTACTTTACCTTGGGTGTAACTATGGCTTCTGCCGTAGGTCCATTCCTGGCTTTGACCTTTATTAATTCCGGTGATTTCACCATGAGCATTACCTTCTGTAGTGCTTTGACCTTGGTTATCTTTGTACTTTCCTGCCTGATTAAGGTGCCTGAGCGTACTTTGACTGAGCGGGAGGTGGAGCAGTTCCACACCTTCTCTTGGAGAGATTTTATTGCCAAGAATTCCGTAGGTATTTCTCTGGTAGCCTTTATCGGTGGTATCTGCTATTCCACTGTCTTGAGCTATCTGGGTGAATATGCTTCTGCCAAGGGTATGGCAGAGCTGGGCGGTCAGCTTTTCTTTATCGCCTTTGCTGCTACCTCCTTCCTGAGCCGTCCTTTGACAGGCTGGCTCTTGGACAATAAGGGTGGTAATGTAGTGCTTTATCCATCTCTGGTACTGCTGATACTGTCTATGGCAACTATTGCCATTGCTGGTAATGATTATGTACTGTTGGCTGGCGGTCTGCTGCTGGGCGGCGGCTATGGTAGTATTACTGCTGCCTGCCATGCTTTGGCTGTACATTGTGCTCCATCCCGTCAGATTGGTGTAGCTACCTCTACCTACTTCGTACTGTTGGATTTGGGTATTGGTGTAGGCCCATATTGCATGGGTACTCTGGTGCCAGGTTTTGGCTTTGAGGCTGTATATGTATGTGCCGCTGTGGTTTCCATCATTGGCTTGGGTGCATACTTCCTGTCTATGGGTAGATTCCAGCGCTTCTCCAGCAGCCGTATGGACAGAGAGAGACAGATTAAGGCTAACGCAGCTATGCGTCGTGCCGCAGCAGCTGCAGAGTAAATGCAGCTATAGCCGGCAATATATTCTTTAGCCGTTTCCTTAAATTAATATATATTTGGTGTTCAGTTGGATTTTCCCTATATAGATTCAACTGAAAAGCAGAAGGACAGGACTTCCCTTAATCCCAGGGACATAGGCCTGTCCTTTTGTATTGCCTGCAAGAATTATAGAAAAGAATAGTCGTAAAATAGGAGATTTTCTAGGGAATAAAAATTTTTTTGAAATTTTTTCAAAAAAAGCTTGCATTTATTTGCGACTTATCATATAATAACACTTGTCGACGTCATGTGACAAAACACTCCTCGATAGCTCAGTCGGTAGAGCACCTGACTGTTAATCAGGCTGTCGTAGGTTCGAATCCTACTCGAGGAGCCAAATGGCGCGTTGGTCAAGTGGTTAAGACACCGCCCTTTCACGGCGGCTTCACGGGTTCGAATCCCGTACGCGTCACCATCTTGATTTAACGGGGAGTAATCCCCTATATATGGGCGCTTAGCTCAGCTGGGAGAGCGTCTGCCTTACAAGCAGAATGTCAGCGGTTCGATCCCGTTAGCGCCCACCATATATGAAATGTAGAGATTGCAATAGGCAGTCTCTTTTTTGTTGTATACAACAAAATACCGAACATGGTATAATAAACAAAGGAATTGGAAAGGGAGGAATCACTATGGGCTTTTGGGCTAATCTATGGCATAGGATGATTCTGCGGGAGCAAACCTCTACCAAGGAAGGTTATATCAGTGCTCCAGAGCATCCGGATCTGGTTGGCAGACAGGGGATTGTCACCCGTGAGCTGCGTCCTGCCGGAACCATCGTTATAGATAATAATCCGATAGATGTGGTTTCTGAGGGTGATTATATTACCAAGGGCCACAAGGTAGTTGTTACTCAGGTTACAGGTAATCGTGTGGTAGTGCGTCCTATAACGGAGTAAGATGTATAGTTGTTGATAAAGGAAAGGATGAAAAGAATGGAAGAATACGGATTGCTGGATTTGTTAAGCGATATGGGATTTTTCTGGGTTTTGCTGGCCATTGTATTTATTGGCCTGTTTTTGCATTTTGTACCCCTGAGATTGTGGATTGCGGCTAGAGCAGCCAATGTATCCCTGAATATTATTACCTTGGTGGGTATGAGAATGCGTCAGGTAGTACCTTCTAAGATTGTTTTGCCTCTGATTAAGGCCAATAAGGCTGGCCTTGATGTGGAGGTAAATCAGCTGGAGGCTCATTTCCTGGCTGGTGGTAATGTGGACAAGGTAGTAGATGCTTTGATTGCAGCTCATAGAGCACAGATTCCTCTGCCTTTTGAGCGTTCTGCTGCTATAGATTTGGCGGGCCGCGATGTGCTGGAAGCAGTACAGATGAGTGTTAATCCTAAGGTTATAGAAACTCCGGTGGTTTCTGCTGTGGCTCGTAATGGTATTGAGCTGAAGATTAAGGCTAGGGTAACTGTCCGTGCTAATATTGACCGTCTGGTAGGCGGTGCAGGAGAGCCTACAATTATTGCCCGTGTTGGTGAGGGTATTGTTACCACCGTTGGTTCCTCTGACAGCCACAATGATGTACTGGCTAATCCAGATGATATTTCCAAGACTGTGTTGGGCAAGGGTCTGGATGCAGGTACTGCCTTTGAGATTCTTTCCATTGATATTGCCGATGTGGATGTAGGCCGCAATATTGGCGCGGAGCTGCAGACAGATCAGGCTGAGGCAGACAAGCGTATTGCCCAGGCCAAAGCTGAGGAGCGTCGTGCTATGGCTGTAGCCAAGGAGCAGGAAATGAAGGCATATACTCAGGAAATGGAGGCCAAGGTGGTGGAAGCACAGGCCGAGGTGCCTCATGCTATGGCAGAAGCCTTCCGCAAGGGCAATATGGGGGTTATGGACTATTATAATCTGAAGAATATTCAGGCTGATACAGAAATGCGGGACAGCATTAGCAAAAGCACTGGAGATAGTCAGCTGACACCTCCAGCCATCAAGTAAGTTGGTGAGAATATGGATTTCTTTGACAAGCTAGGAAGCATACTGCCCTTTCTTATCTTTGCTCTGATTACAATATTAGGCAACCTGGGTGATAAGAAAAAGCCTAAGGTGAAAATGAAAACCAAGCCTTTTCCAAAAGGACAGAAGCTGCCGGATATTGAGCCTCCTGCATCCAAGGAGCAGGATAGCGTTCAGCTAGAGGTTGAACCTATACCGGCGCCAATTCCTCAGCCAGACCAGCTGGGACAGGAAAAAGCCAAGCAGGGTGGCAAGCTCATGGGGGTGGAGAATTTATCTCTGGCACAGGCTATTTTGTCAGCAGAGATATTGGGCCAGCCTCGTTGCCGTCAGCGAAGAATTCGCTAAAAAGGCTGGACTTGTTAATTAAATAAGATAACGCTATAATATACCATGTATAGCGTTATTTTATTGTAAAAAAAGAAAAGACTGGTGTATAAATGAAATTAGTATCTATTGTGGTACCTGTGTTTAACGAGGAGGATAATATCCAGCACTTTTATGAAAGTGTTTGTGAAAACATGGCACCACTGCCTTATGATTTTGAATTAGTGTTTGTAGATGATGGCTCCAAGGATAGAAGCCGGGAAATTCTTCGTTCTCTGGAACAAAAGGATAAACGAGTACAATCTATTTTTTTGGCCAGAAACTCAGGTCATCAGCTGGCTCTTACCTGTGGTCTGGATCATGCTGATGGAGATGCTGTTATTACTATGGATGGTGATATGCAGCATCCACCAGAGCTGATACCTGTCCTGCTGAAAAAGTGGGAGGAAGGCTATGAGGTAGTGCAGACCATCCGCAAAACCACTCAGGGTGTTTCTGCCATGAAGAAGCTTACCTCCTATTATTACTACAAGGTGCTGAATATGCTGTCCAATGTGCATATTCAGGAGGGAGGCTCTGATTTCCGCCTAATGGACAAGGTGGTAGTAAAGGCTTTTCGCCGTTATAGAGAGCATGCCAGATTTATCCGTGGTATGATTGGCGCTATGGGCTTTCGTCAGGTGCAGATTGAATTTGTGGCTCCCAAGCGGTATGCTGGTGTTTCCAAGTTCTCACCTCGCAAGATGCTGAATTTTGCCATTGATGGGGTGTTGGCCTATTCTGTTATTCCTTTACGACTGGGATTGTATATTGGTACCCTTTGCGGTATTATCAGCCTGTTGATGATTATTCATGTGCTGATTGCCAAATTTATCCTCAATGATGCAGTGGCTGGCTGGGCTACCATTACGGCCTGCATTTTGTTCTTCGGCGGTATGCAGATGATGGTGCTGGGAATTTTAGGTGAATATTTAGGCAGAGTTTTTGAGGAGGTTAAGCATCGTCCTCTTTATCTTATTGCCAGAGGAAAGCCTAAAGACGAGGAATTTTGAAACACGGCTTCTAAGGAATAAATAGTTTTCTTTTTGGCTCTTGCAAAAAAATGAGAAAAATTCTCAAATTCTACTTGAAAATGATTATCAATTGTGGTATATTATATTTGAGCTTGAGGAAAGCTAAAATCCAAAAAGCTAACTCTCCTAAATATAATACACACTAAAAAAGCCTCTCCGCTCATGAGAGGTTTTTTTAGTGCCTGAAATGGGAGAGGTATTTTATTTGCGGCCAAAGGCAAAAATCTTTACCATTAGGAAGGTTACAGGTATGCCCAGCACTGCCGCCAGCAGATAGCTGAATACTGGTGGGAAGTAAAGCATATTGTAGAAGATAATTACGATTACATTTTGAATAAGGTAGTTAGGAATATAGGAAATGAAGAATTTTACATATCTGTGCAGGCTTAGAGCTTCATGGAAAATAATCAGGCTGTTCATCCAGTAGGCGATGATGTTGCCTATGATATAGCCAATATTAAAGTTTAGATTGTTATAGGGGCTAAGATAGGAACAGAGCCAGGCTATAAAGGTGCCATTAAAGGTGTTGATACAGCCGATAATGAGAAAGAGAAAAAATTCTTTAGTAAGAAAATGATGCTTTGCTTTGTTGATAATATCCATATGCAATCATGGTCATAATGCCGATGGCCTATGACCTGTACTCCTTTCAATTTAAATATTGCTAGTTCATCATAGCATTTTACAGTCAAAGGGGCAAATCTTTTGGAAATGATGTATACATTGCATATATCATTTGCAAAAAATTTCATTCTTTAATATAATTGTATCTGTATTTTTTTATAGGAGGCATAACACGTGGATAATATCTCAGTAATTATAGCATTTGTCTTGTATCTGGGCCTGATGATGGCCATAGGAATTTATTATTATCGCAAGACAAATAGTATGGATGACTATATTATTGGCAACCGCAAGCTGGGAGCCTGGGTAACGGCTATGAGTGCCGAGGCTTCGGATATGAGTGGCTGGATGATGATGGGTGTACCAGGAGCTGCCTATTTGGCAGGCTTTAGCTCAGCCTGGATAGCTGTAGGTCTTGGCCTTGGCACCTGGGCCAATTGGCATTTTGTAGCCAAGAGATTGCGTCGTTATACAGAAATGGCCAATAATTCCCTTACCTTGCCGGACTTTTTTCAGAACCGCTTTAACGATAAGAGCAATCTATTAAGGATTGTACCGGCCATATTTATTGTTATTTTCTTCGTTATTTATACCAGCTCTGGCTTTGTCAGCGGCGGTAAGCTATTCAGTACCCTTTTTGGTCTTGATTATACTACAGCAGTGCTGATTGGCGCCTTTGTAGTAGTATTCTATACTCTGACTGGTGGATTTATGGCGGTATGCTGGACTGACTTTATTCAGGGCATTATGATGTTCTTTGCCATTGTTATTGTGCCAGCCTTTGCCATGCATGTAATGGGTGGTGTGGAAACATCCCTGAATGCCATTGATATTGTGAATCCTACCTTTTTCAATCCTTTCATGAATCCTGATGGCAGTACCATTTCCTTTATTGCCTTTATTTCTCTCATGGGCTGGGGCTTAGGATATTTTGGACAACCTCATATTTTGGTAAGATTTATGGCTATTAGCTCCACCAGCGAGCTGAAGCGTTCCAAGCGAATTGCCGTAGGCTGGTATTCTATTTCTATGATTGCCGCTGTTTTTGTAGGTATGGTAGGTAACGTTTATCTTACGGAGCCTTTGAACGGCCCAGATGTGGAAAAGGTTTTGCTGATTATGACAGAGAAGCTTTTTGATCCATTTGTGGGGGGCTTGATTCTCTCTGCTGTTTTGGCAGCCATTATGAGTACGGCATCCTCTCAGCTTTTGGTAGCGGCTTCTGCCTTCTCTCAGGATTTTTATCGTTCTGTTATTCGTCAGGATGCCAGCCATACAGAATTGGTATGGGTTAGCCGGGCCGCAGTATTGATTATTTCCGCTATGGCTATTTCCTTAGCCATGAATCCTAATAGCTTTATTCTGGAAATGGTAGCCTATGCCTGGGCGGGTTTTGCGGCAACCTTTGGCCCAGCAGTGCTGATGTCCCTTTTCTGGCGCCGTACCACTCGCAACGGTGTGCTGGCTGGTATCGTAGTAGGCGGTGTTACTGTTCTGGTATGGAAGCAGCTGGCTTTGCTCGGTCTTTATGAAATTATCCCAGGCTTTTTCTTTGGTCTTTTGGCTATTTATATTGTCAGCCTATTGGATAAAGAACCAAGTAAAGAAATTACGGATTTGTTTGACGCAGTAGAGCGTTCTAATATATAATATAGGAAAACAGTGATTATTCCCCCTCAACGGCTGTTGGGGGGGATTTTCAAGGTACATGACTTTTTTACCACATAAAAAGGATTTTGCGATTTTGTGGCGAATTTATTAACTAGATGTTATAGAGAGAAAAGTGCAGGTGATTTTTGTGGAAAAAGTTAGGGTTATGGTGGTAGATGACTCCAAGATTAGTCGCATGATGATTAGCTCTATGCTGGCTAAAACAAATTTTGAAGTATGTGCCATGGCGGAAAATGCAGCTGCAGCAATTGATTTGTACGCTAAAACCAGACCAGATGTAGTAACAATGGATATGAACCTTCCGGATGCTGATGGTGTTGAATGCAGCAGACGGATTCATGCCATAGACTCTAACTGTCGTATTGTCATGATTAGTGCTATGAAGGATGCTAAGCTCATCATGCATGGACGTCTGGCAGGAATTAGTTCCTTTTTGCAGAAGCCTATCAGCACCAATGAACTGTTGGATACGCTGATGATTTTGTGCCAGGACAAGGTGGGAATTAATACAGTATACCGTGATTCCTATGTAACGACCTATGCCAAGGCATTTGCTGATGGTTTGAGCCAGATTGGAGGCCTGGAGTCTGAGATTGAGATTCAGGAGGAAGATGTTGGTGCTCTGAATTTGGATGGCGTGGCTGTTATTATTGGTATTGTAGGAGAGCCTCGGGGCAGAGTAGCATTCTATATGGATACAGAAACTATGCTAAAATTTGCCAGCAGGATTCTGCAGGAAGATACAGTTTCTGAGTTTGAGGCTCAGGCGGCTGTAGAGGAAACTGGCAATATTATTGCTGGTCATGGTATTTCACGCATTAATGATGTTATTAAGGACAGAGAAATGCGTCTGACGCCACCAGGGATTATTAGCGGTGTCAACATTAAGCTATCCAATCCAGATTTGATTGCTTTCAACATAAAGGCCAAAACCGAGCTGGGTAATATCTTTATGAATGTCGGTTTTGCAAGGAGTGTGTGAACATGGATGTAAAATTGGTAAATCCATTTATAGATGCCTTTACTACAGTGTTGCCCCAGATGGGTTTTCCCACACCTGAACGCACCGGCATGGGAGTACAGGATAAGCATATCAACAGCCGCGGTGTTGCTGTGTTGGTAGGCTTTACCAAGGAAATCCGGGGAAATGTAGTATACAATATGGACGAGGAGACAGCAAAATTTATTGCCTCCACCATGATGATGGGCATGCCTGTGGCTGATTTTGATGAAATGGCCCAGAGTGCCATCTCTGAAATGTCCAATATGCTTACAGCTACAGCCGCTACCAATTTGGCTTCCTTGGGCCGGGAAGTGGATATTTCCACCCCTAGCCTGACCGTAGGTGCAGGTGCCGGTATTCGTATTAGCGGCGGTCAGTTTTTGACTGTTACTATGGATATGGGCGGCCATATTGTAGAGATAGATATTGCTGTAGAATAAAAGCAAGGGAATCGTATTTTGAATTGTACTTCAATGGAAGCTGTAGACAGATTTTTCATTTAGACTGTACCTCAATTGCGATTCCTTTTTTATGTTTTTTATCCTAACTGTGCAGAAAATTCCTTTCGGGAAACTCCCTACAATAACATTGACTCCAAATAATTTAGGAGTTATAATAGTGTATAGTTTTGTTCGAAACCAAAATACAGAACATGAGTGTTTTTACATAAGGAGCTTTGCAGGATTGGATAGTGTAGAAATTATCATCAAGGCCAAGCAAAAGGACCTGAATGGCAAGGTGGAAATTGTGGAGCACAAGGCTCAGGGAAGCTATGGCTGCAAGGGTGGCAAGCATTATATCCGTTATATGGATAAGCATTTATCTCCCAAGGAGCAGGTGCCAACAGTTATTAAATTAGGAGATAGGGAGTTGACTATCATCCGTCAGGGATTGGTAAGCTCAAGACAAAGTTTTATTTTGCAGGGAGAAACCAGGGCGGATTATCATACCCCCTATGGTACAATGGAACTTATAATGCATACCCATGAGCTAAGCTCAGAGTTTCAAGAAAATCAGGGAAGTATTCATCTGGTATATTCTCTGGAGGCCAATGGTGCAGCTGTAGGTCATTATGATTTGGAAATAAGGTTTACTGCCACTTAACAGGGCAGACATAAATAGGGAGGCTTTTCTATTGGATATTAAAGAAACACTATTACATAGTATTGAAGCAGCTGCGGAAGCTGCCATTAAGGATGGAGTTTTTCCAGAGGCTCAGCTGCCTAAAATCGTATTGGAGGTTCCGCCTAAGAAGGAATTAGGTGATTTTGCTACAAATGTAGCTATGCAGTCTGCCAAGGCCTTTCATATGAATCCTCGTATGATTGCTCAGGAGCTTCAGAAGCGTATTCAGGGTGAATGGCTGGACAAGATTGAGATTGCAGGACCAGGCTTTATTAATTTTTACTTAAAGTCCAATGTGCTTTACGATGGTCTGGCAGATATTATTGCTAGAGGCGATAGCTTCGGTCAGCTGCCTGCCAAGGATGCTGAGCCGATTCAGATAGAGTATGTTAGTGCGAACCCAACAGGCCCTCTCCATGTAGGTCATGGCCGTGGTGCAGCTGCAGGCAGTGCTTTGGTAAATGTTATGCGGGCTGCTGGTTATAATGTAAGCAGTGAGTATTATATTAATGATGCCGGCAACCAGATTAATAATTTGGCTCGTTCCGTAAATCATCGTTATTTAGAGCTTTTGGGCAAGGCTCAGGAAGCAGATTTCCCAGAGGACGGCTATCACGGTGCAGATATTATTGATACTGCGCAGCGGATTATCAATAAGGATGGGGAAAAATACCTGCATATGTCCGAGGATGAAAGAATGGGTATCTTCAAGGAGCTGGCTCTTAAGGAGAAGCTGGCAGCCTTGAAGGAGGATTTGGAAGCCTTTAACTGTACCTTTGATGTATGGTTTAGTGAGCGTACTCTTCATCCAGATAAGGTAAAGGCTGCTTGTCAGCAGCTGCAGGAGAATGGCAAAATCTATGAGCAGGATGGTGCTTTGTGGCTGAAGTCTACCGATTATGGTGATGATAAGGACAGAGTAGTTATTCGTGATAACGGTGTTCCTACCTATTTGGCTGCAGATATTGCTTATCACAAGGATAAGCTGGACAGAGGCTTTGGCCGTTTAATTAATATCTGGGGTGCAGACCATCATGGTTATATCTGCCGTGTCAAGGCTGCTATCAGCGCTATGGGCTATGATGCAGACAAGCTGGATGTTCTGCTTTTGCAGATGGTTCGTCTTCTGCGGGGCGGTCAGATGGTGAAGCTGAGCAAGCGTACCGGTCAGACTGTTACCTTGGCAGAGCTGATTGAAGAAGTAGGCACTGATGCAGCTAGATATTTCTTCATTATGCGTTCCATGGATAGCCAGTTGGATTTCGATTTGGATTTGGCTAAGAGCCGTTCCAACGAAAACCCAGTTTATTATATCCAGTATGCCCATGCGAGAATTTGCAGTATTTTCCGTCAGGCTGCTGAGAATGGTCTGTCTGTAGGAGAGGCTCCAGAGCTTTCCCTGCTGCAGGATGATACTGAGGTGGCTATTATCAATAAGCTGCAGGAGTATGAGGAGGAGATTGATAGAGCAGCGGCAGAGTATGCGCCACAGCGTATTGCCCGCTATGCTTATGAGTTGGCAGGCTGCTTCCATAGCTTCTACAATCAGTGCCGTATTCTGGGCGTTGATGATAAGCTGGCAGAGGCACGTCTGGCCTTGGTTAGTGTTACAGCTCATACAATTCGTCATGCTTTGGGAATTCTTGGTGTATCTGCGCCAGAAAAGATGTAAAATAGAAATAGCATAGATGTAATGTGATTTTATATGGCTTTGAGAGGAGATTTACAAGTGGATTTTTTGAAAAGCTCTGATGTAGAGGTTGCAGCTTATATTCTGCACGAAAGCAAGGTTCCTATGTATTACAAGGATCTGATTATGGAGGTGCTGGAGAAGCGCCAGAAAAATATTCAGGCTTTGGCAGAGGCTATTTCTGAGGTTTATACCCAGATAAATATGGATAGTCGCTTCCATTATGCTGGTGATGGCAAATGGGGCCTGACTGAGTGGAATCCTCCAGAAACAAAGCGTTCCTCCCGTGGTGCCCGCTCTGCGTCTACCAACAGGGCCAAGAATGCTCGTCAGCGTGAGGAAAAGCTCTTTGAGGGCATTCAGGAAGACAATTAATAGAGATTGATTATAGATAGTTAAAGCAGGAGGCAGAATATGGCAAAGTATATTTTCGTTACTGGTGGCGTGGTTTCTTCCTTGGGCAAGGGCATTACAGCAGCTTCTCTGGGACGCCTGTTAAAGAATCGTGGTATTAAGGTTACTATTCAGAAGTTTGATCCATATATTAATATTGATCCAGGTACTATGAGCCCTTATCAGCATGGCGAGGTCTTCGTTACTGATGATGGTGCTGAGACTGATTTGGATTTGGGCCATTATGAGCGCTTCATTGATATTAACCTGACCAAGGGCTCCAATATTACCACTGGTAAGGTTTATTGGAATGTTCTTAACAAGGAGCGCCGTGGTGATTATCTGGGCAAGACTGTCCAGGTTATTCCTCATATCACCAATGAGATTAAGCAGCGTGTTTATGATGTGGCTGCCAGCGATGGTGCAGATGTAGTTATTACCGAAATCGGTGGTACTGTAGGTGATATTGAGTCCCTGCCATTTATGGAGGCTATTCGCCAGGTCAAGAAGGAAGTTGGCCGTAACGATGTGCTGTACATTCATGTTACTCTGGTTCCTTATATTTCTGCCGCTGGCGAGCTTAAGACTAAGCCAACCCAGCACAGTGTAAAGGAACTGCGGGGTATTGGTATTCAGCCAGATATTCTGGTATGCCGTGCTGAGAAGCCTTTGACTAAGGATATGAAGCAGAAGCTGGCTTTGTTCTGCGATGTAGAGGAAAAGGCTGTTATTGAGAATCTGACTGCTGATACCATTTATGAGGTTCCTCTGATGATGCAGGAGGAAGGCCTGGATCGCATTGTTCTGGAGAAGCTGGGTATGGATTACAGTCCTGTAAATATGGAGGACTGGGCTCAGATGGTCAACAAGATTAAGAATCCTCAGAAGAAGGTAAAAGTGGCTGTAGTTGGTAAGTATGTAGAGCTGCCAGATGCTTATATTTCTGTAACTGAAGCTCTCCACCATGCAGGTATTGCCAATGATGCTGCTGTAAAGATTCACTGGGTAAATTCTGAGGAGATCGAGAACTCTGCTTTGGATCTGGATGAGGAATTTGCTGGCTGCAAGGGTATTCTGGTACCTGGCGGCTTTGGTGATCGCGGTGTTGAGGGCAAGATTAAGGCTATTCAGTATGCCCGTGAGCACAAGATTCCATTCCTGGGTTTGTGCCTTGGTATGCAGTGTGCAGTTATTGAATTTGCCCGCCACGTATGCGGCATGACTGATGCTCACAGCACCGAGTTTAATTCCGAGACTGACCATCCAGTTATTGACCTGATGGCTTCTCAGGTAGATGTAGATAAGAAGGGCGGCACCATGCGTCTTGGTGCATATCCTTGCAAGGTACAGAAGGACACCAAGACCTATGCAGCTTATGGCTCTGAGGAGATTAGCGAGCGTCACCGTCATCGCTATGAGTTTAACAATGACTTCCGTCAGCAGCTTTCTGATGCTGGCATGGTGATTGCTGGTACCCTGCCTGATGACAGCTTGGTAGAGATTGTAGAGGTAAAGGATCATCCTTGGTTCGTGGCTTCTCAGTTCCATCCAGAGCTGAAGTCCCGTCCTAACCATCCACATCCACTGTTTAAGGACTTCGTAACGGCTGCTCTTAATGTAAAGTAATTTTTGGTACTTTCAAAGCTGCCACTTTGTTGTATAATAGATTTATACGATGAAGTGGCAGCTTTTTTGTATATAGACAAACTACTGTTAAGGGGGAGAGGGTTTGGCTAAATTTTTACGGCTAGCTTTATTACTGGTATGCATATTGTGTACAGGCTGCGAGACAATGGAGGGGAACATTGATTTTGCAAAGTCTCAGGACAGCCAGGTGATAAATCAGGGAATAGGAGCTCCTGAGCAAAAGCCCTTGCGGATTGCCTTTGCTTCAGTAATTTCGCCTATAGAAACCCGTAAGTCTTATCAAGCTATGGTACGGTATATTTCCCAGCAAATGGGGCGTCCAGCGGTGCTGATTCAACGAAAAACCTATGAGGAATTGAATATGCTGCTGGGAGCAGGAGAAGCGGATATAGCCTTTATTTCCACTGGTGCCTATACGTCTTACAATGGGATGATACCCTTGGAGTTGCTGGCAATGGTGCAGACTGACGATACAGTATTTTATCAGGCCTATATTATTGTTAGGGCGGATAGTGATATTAATAGTGTCAGCCAGCTTCGCAATAAGACCTTTGCTTTTACAGATCCGCTAAGTTATTCTGGCAGGCTGGCTATTGATTATATGCTGTGGGATGATTTTGGTACTACATCGGCTCAGTTTTTTCACAAATGCTTTTATACCTATAACCATGACAAATCTATTTGGGCAGTGACTAACAAGCTAGCAGATGGAGCAGGTATAGATAGCCAGATTTATTATTTTGCAAAAAAAACAGATCCTGATATAGATAAAAAAATCAGGATAATTCATATTATGCCGCCTACGCCTACAGGGCCTGTGGTAATGCGTCAGGATTTGCCCCAAGAGGATAAGGAGAAGCTAAAGACAATTTTCCTGCATATGGATGAAAATCCCAATTTAACAGAAGCTCTGCATCAGGCTATTATTGACAAATTTGTGGAGCCAATCCCTGATGCTTATGATGAGCTGAAGCGAAAATATCAGCAGAAGGAAAGATTGCCGGGGGTGTAGCATGAAGAAGGAGCAGGGAATATATTATAAATTTAATGTGCTGATTGTAGGCAGTATTTTCCTGTGTTGTCTGCTGATAGGAGGCATGATGCTGCGCATGGTCATGTCCACCTTGGAAACCAGTTTGATTAGCACAGGCAGAGAGATTGGTACTTATTTGGCTGCTGCTGTCAGCAATGATATTCTGGTAGACAATCAGTTTTCCATTCATGAGCGCATGAGTAAAACTATGGAGGCCAATAAACAGATTCGCTATATTATGGTAACTCATTCTGATGGCAGCTTGATGGCCTCGACCTTTACGGATGGGCTGCCTATGGGATTGCCTGTACTCAGGGTTCCTGACGGGGAAGAGGATATAGACCTGATGAGCTTTAGCAGTAATGAGGGAACCATTAAAGAAATTATGGTGCCTATTGATGATGGCTATATTGGCTATATTCGTCTGGGACTGACAGAGAAATACATGTTGTCCAGTTTGCAGGAGCGTTTTCTGGTGGTGCTGCTGATGGTAATTTTGGTCTGTGCTGTGGCAGCCACTCTTACTACCAAATATGCCCATGAGTTTTTGCGGCCAGTGGCAAGATTGTCCTTTGCCGTAAAGCAGATGGACAAGGGAAATTATGGTATTCAGGTACCGGTAGATAGCAAGGATGAAATAGGTCGTTTGGCTAGCACCTTTAATAAAATGTCTACAGGCCTCCGTAGTGTTGTAGATAAAAACAATCGCCTGCTGGAGGATTTACAGCTAAAGGAGCAAAATCGCCGGTGGCTTATTGAGCAGCTTTTTACCGCCAGAGAGGACGAACAGCGGCGTATATCCAGAGAGCTTCACGATGAAAGCAGTCAATCTATGGCCTCTATTCTTACCTATTTGCGAGTGCTTCATGACAGGCTGACTACAGATGAGCAGAGGGAAATGCTGTTTGAAATCCGGGAGTTGACTTCCACTACCTTGGAGGGAATTAGGCGTTTGGCTGTGGATTTGCATCCTCCGCTGTTGGAGGATTTGGGGTTAAGAGCTGCCATAGAGAAGTATTTGGAGCCAATTTGCAGAATGCATAGGGATATTGATTTTAGCTGGCAATTTAAGGGGGATTTCAATCGTTTATCCAAGCCGGTGAATCTGATGTGTTATCGCACCGTCCAGGAATCGGTAGCTAATGTGCTGAAATATGCAGAAGCCACTAAGGTAGATATTTTTCTACGCATAGGGAAGGAAAATGTCATTTTGACTGTGGCAGATAATGGCATAGGCTTTGATAGGGAAACAGCGGAAAAGGCTAGATTAAATAGGCATTTGGGGCTGGTAAGTATGCGGGAGCGGATTGAACTGTTGCAGGGAACCTTTCTTTTGGAGACTGCTCCCGGCAAGGGAACCAAAATTACCATGTTATTGCCAATAGATGAGGGGAATGATTTTGACAATGTGTAAAAGCTTAAATATCTTGCTGGTGGATGATCATCGTGTATTGAGAACTGGTATGAAGCTGCTGCTGAAAACTCAGGAAGGCTTCAATGTGACAGCGGAGGCTTCTGATGGAAAAGAGGCTTTGCAGATTTTGGCAGGTAAAACTGATATAGATTTGGTGCTGTTGGATTTGTCCATGCCGGGGATGGGAGGTATGGAATGTCTTAAAGAGATACGAAAAAATAAATATCCTGTCAAGGTTTTGATTCTAACCATGTATAGCGAGCAGCAATATATTCGTGAAGTTATGTTGTTGGGAGCAGATGGTTATCTTTGCAAGGATTCGGTGGATGGAGAGCTGTTCAGAGCTATTCGTACTGTTGCCTCTGGGGAAAGATATTTAGGGGAAAAAGAAGCTCATGTGCTGTTGGATAGCTTTATTAGTAAAAATGAGGAGGATGTTGAGCTATCCAAGCGGGAAAAAGAGGTACTGGCTCTGCTGGCTCATGGTTATTCCCTGTCCGTTATTGCCGAAAAGCTGTATATTTCGATTAAAACTGTTTCTACCTATAAGACAAGGCTTATGCAGAAGCTGGGCTTTACTCAGAAGCATGAGCTGGTGGATTATGCTTTGAAGCACAACTTATTGGAAAAATGATAGTAAAATATTTTTCTTCCACAAAAGTCCTGTAGGAAAATTTCTGACAAAAAATCAGAATTTTTCCGCTTACATAAAGATTGATAATATGTGATAATACTAATTGTAAGCGCTGAATAAAGCTTTAGGGAGAGCTTTATGGGGATTATTTAAAGTCGATTTATGAAAGGGGTATATTTCGATGAAGATGAAGAAAAGTATTTGTGCAGCATTGGTTGCGTTGGGATTGACCTTTGGTGCTGTAGGAGCCGATATTTCTACTGCAGATGCTGCACCAGTTTCTCAGATTCAGGCAATTAATGTTAAGGCTGATGGTTCCAATTTTAAGTATTGGAATGAGGACTCTGAGTCTTTCAAGGCGTTGAAGGCTTATGTTGAGGATGTAACCAATCCTAGAAGCCCTAACTTCATTCCTGTTGAGGATCGTATTGTAGTATCAGATATGGATGGTACCTTCTATGGGGAGTTGGCACCTACCTATTCTGAGTGGTACATGTACTTCCATCGCATCTTTGAGGACCCTACCTACAAGCCAACTGCTACTGAGAAGGCTTATGCTCAGGAGCTGTTGAAGGCTGCTAAGATTGGCAAGCTTTCCGAGGATATGGATGTAGGCGAGGATATGGCTCAGGCTTATGCCTTTGAGGGTATGACTCTGGAAGAGTTTGATAAGTATGTAGTTAATTGGATGAACACTACGCCATTGGATGGTTTGACCAACTGTACCTTTGCAGAGGCTTATTATATGCCTATGGTTGAGGTTATTACTTATCTCCAGAACAATGGCTTTAACTTTTATGTAGTAACTGGTACTGACCGTCAGCTGGTTCGTAATGCATTGACTGCAATTCCTTCCATTGCTCCTGACCATGTTATTGGTACTGACAGTGTGAATATTGCTCAGCGTCAGGGCTTTGCCGGGGCTCAGTATTTCCAGTTTGAGCCAACAGACGTAATGGTTCGTGGTGCTTATCAGGCAACTGATAACAAGATGTCCAAGGTTTCTAACATCTGCCGCGAGATAGGCAAGCGTCCTGTAATGGCTATTGGCAATACCAGCTCTGATGCTTCCATGCTGAACTATGCTAAGTTTAATGACAAGTATAAGGGCTTCGTTCTTTCCGTTCTTTGTGATGATAGCGTGCGTGATTGGGGCTCCACTGAGAAGGCTGCCAAGATGAAGGGTCTTAGCGAGAAGTATGGCTGGACTGCTGTATCTATGGCTAAGGACTGGAAAACCATTTATGGCGAGAACGTAAAGAAGGCTTCTTCCCAGAAGTTCAGAAAGTAATTTTTGTGAACTCACATAATTACCTTTCACTAATATAATCTTTCTTCCCTTCAAAATATTGATCTGTTTTGTTTTGCCGCATAAATGCTTAGGTATTTATGCGGCTTTTCTTTTGTCCTTAATCGGAGCAAGTGTAGGAGGATAAATTCTGATTTATCGAGCTAAATGCTAATCTTAGCAATGGCATACATATACGATTTCTGTAGGCATGGCATATACCCTTACAGGCACGCTCGCGCTACTTTTCTCGCCTAGCGGTACTAAAGCTCTCATGAGGCAATTCGTGGCTGACGCCCCGAAAGCTCATGAATCGCTAAGTACCGAGGCGCGAAGAGTACCTGTGCAGGGTACTCCCATACCGCTCATTAGTGTATTCATTGCGCCTTTCTGCTTTGGCACTATTTGTAATTTTGACGTATTTACTGGAATGGAACAGCAGATGATAGTACCCTAAGAAAACCCTTGCTAAGCCTCGGT
>SAMEA104315422__coassemble_165_pt1 | contig 41421 bp, 34 predicted proteins | sample SAMEA104315422__metabat2_low_PE_041 | metagenome-assembled genome bin SAMEA104315422 (sample SAMEA104315422) | gut metagenome | biome: Monkey gut; feature: monkey-associated habitat; material: faeces | place: China | collected 2013
ATATGATAGCATAATATCGACGTGTTAATTGCGTCTAATATTAAGGCACAGGAAAACCCCTGATGGTGCTACATCAGGGGTTTTCTATTCCCATCTTTTAGGGAGTTGGGCTGTGGATATGCCAAAGTATTTAGGGCGTTGGGGATAAGTGGATGAAAAAATTCTTAGTTGGGCTTGATTTTATGTGCAGATTGTGCTAAACTTAGCTTGTGTTGAAAGTGAATAGAGAAGTACATTGCAGAGGAAACAAGGCAACTCTTGGACTAAGGCTTCTTGGCATTCACCTTCAACAGATGAGGTTTATTTGTTTTATTGAAGGAGGATGTTTCTTTATGAAGAAGACTCTCGTATCCGCATTGACTACCGCTCTGGTAGTAGGCGCTGCTTCCACTACTTTTGCAGCTGCTAATCCTTTCGCTGATGTTCCTGCTGATCATTGGGCATATGATGCTGTTGCTCAGCTGGTACAGGATGGCATTATTAACGGTTATGGCGATGGCACCTATGTTGGTGACCAGAACATGAGCCGTTATGAGATGGCTCAGATTGTTGCAAAGGCTATGGCTAAGTCCGAGGCTGCTGACAACAACAACAAGGCTCTGATTGACAAATTGGCTGCTGAGTTCTCCGATGAGCTGGCTAACCTGGGCGTTCGCGTAGCTGATCTGGAGGCTAAGACTGACAATGTTAAGTGGCAGGGCATGATCCGTTATGACTGGACTCATCAGAACTTCGAGTCCAACACTGCTCATTCCAATGCAAATGACAACTACATTAAGCTGCGTTTCGAGCCATCCATGACCATTAACGAGAACTGGACTGGCCATGCTCGTATCGACTATGATGTTCAGAAGGATGAGACTATTGGCGGTAACAACGGCAAGGCTGAGGTTAAGCGTCTCTGGACTGAAGGTCAGTATGGCAAGTTTGATGCTAAGCTGGGCCGTTTCGGCACTTTCTCTGACAACTCCCATGGTCTGGTAATGGATACTGATGTAACTGGTGCTGAGTTCACTTATGCTCCTACTGAGGCTTGGAAGTTGAAGGCTACTGCTGGCCGTGTAGATGCTAATGATCTTCTTTGGAATGGTAAGTCTGGAATTAAGAAAGCTGTTATTAATAACGCAGGTACTGGTTTTGATGCAGTGGATCAGAATCAGTCTGCTACTTATTGGGCAGCTGAGGTAGATTATGCTAATGGCAAGTGGGATGCTGGTGTTGGCTATCGCAACTTTGGTGCAACTACTACCAATCAGGATACCAACAAGGATTCTTTCCATGTAATTGACTTGGGTGCTGGTTATGCATTTGATAAGAATGTAAAGCTGACTGCTGATTATGCATGGGGTCCTGGCCTGAGCAAGGGTTTGGAAGATGCAGGCTTGGCAAAGAATGCTTACAATGTACAGCTGAGCTACAAGGGCGCTAATGCAGCCGATGCTGGTTCTTGGGGTGCATATGTAGCATATCGTTCCTTGGCTCCATTTGCAGCTGTAGGTGCTACCTATGACCTGACTGGTGCTGCTAATACTGCTCAGGGTTGGGAAATCGGTGCTGATTACACCTTTGCTAAGAACATCATTGCAACTGCTAAGTACTTCAATGGTAAGGATAATGCAGCTCGCTATACTAGCAATGGCAACGGCTACAACGCTGTATTCACCCGTGTTGACTTCTTGTTCTAATCTCCGGATTAGCAGGAATCTCGCCAAGGCGAAACAATTAAACAATTTAGAGCAGCTCTCCGGAGCTGCTCTTTTTGTATATAAGGAAGTGCTTCTAATGAGGTGGGACATGAATACAAAGTAAAAAAATCGCCGTTCTGTTTTAGGCAGGACGGCGATTTTTATTACATAATGTTTACTGGCTTTCTGTGGTAGCGGAAATATTTTCCTTAATACGAATCTCGTTGGTTAGGAGATAAAGCTCCTTTTCGGGAGCCTTGCCATTCACCAGATAATCAAAAACTATCTGCATGGCAATCTGTCCCTGTCGGCGGGGATGCTGGTAGATGGTGGCCTGTACGATGCCCTGCTCCATCAGCTCTACAGTGGTAGGAAGATTATCAAAGACCACCACGGTCATATCATGGGAAGGCTGGCAGGCCATAATAGCCCGACAAGCCCCATAGATACCACCAGAGGTGGCGGCAAAGAGGGCATTTATCTCTGGATGTTCTCTCAGCAAGGCCAGGTTCTTTTCATAAGAAAGAATCTCATCATCCTGATCTTCTACGATACCTAGGATTTTGGCTTGGGTATTGCTCTGGAGTAGATGACGGAAGCCCTCTAGTCTTTGCTGATGTCCCAAAATCTGGAGAGAACCCAGAGTAATACCTACATTAAGCTGTCCCCTGTGAAGGAGCTGCAGCAAGGCTCCAGCGGTACAGCCCCCGTTAAAATAATCTGTCCCTACATAGCAATTGCGGGTGGAGTTCTCAATATCTGTGTTAATGGTGACCACAAATACTCCATTATCTGTTAGAGCCTTGATAGCCTGACAGATGCATTCGTCATTAATTGGCATAAGAATTACAGCGTTAACCTTGTCTTTTAGCTTCATAAGCTGATTGTATTGCACCTGGGCATTATAGCCCTTGGAGAGATACCACTGTACCTGCATGCCATACATAGCGTAGGAGGCAGCTGATTTCTGCATGGCCTCCAAAACCACATCAAAAAAGCTGATGCCAATGGAGGGCATAACTACAGCCACAGTGGGCTTTAGCTTCCGGGCTGCCAGAGCCTTGCCGGCTGGATTGGGAGTATATTTCATTTCCCTGGCAACCTTTAGGATAAGAGCTTTTTTTTCGGATTTTACATTGCCACGATTGTTCAGTACCCTGTCTACCGTACCTCTGGATACACCGCATAAATTTGCAATTTCTTTGATAGTTACCACTAAATCACCGCCTAAGTTAAAGTATTTTTCCACCTTATTCTCATCAAAATTTATCTTACTATTATTATACAATAAAACTGTGCTCGTGTACAGTTGATAAAAAACAAAAAAATTAAAAATTTAGTAATTTCCCCTTGTCATACTTTAATGAAATAAAGTATAATAGTAGCTGTGAATATGAAGACACTAGAGGGAGTGTGCGAAGAATGAAGAAGATTTTTGCCCTGTGTATGATGCTGGTTTTGGCGGTAACAGCCCTAGCAGGCTGCGGCAGTAATTCTGCCCAGAAGGAAGAGTCCAAGAAGATTGTGGTAGGCTTGGATGACAGCTTCCCACCAATGGGTTTCAAGGACGAGAAGAATGAGATTGTAGGCTTTGATATTGATCTGGCTAAGGAAGTGGCCAAGCGTTTGGGCCGTGAGGTGGAGTTCAAGGCTATTGACTGGAATTCCAAGGAAGCCGAGCTGAAAAGCGGTCGTGTAGATATTCTGTGGAATGGTCTGGATATTACTGACAAGCGTAAGGAAAATATGCTGTTCAGTGAGCCATATATGGATAACCGCCAGATTGTGTTTGTAGCCAAGAATGGCAAGGTGGCTGTAGCTGGTGAGGCTGATTTGGCTGGCAAGACCATTGGTACCCAGAGCGGCGGTACCACTGAGGAGTATTTTGAGAACAAGCCAGAGCTGAAGGCTTCCATGAAGGAAGTAAAATACTATCCTGATTATATCAATGCTTTCATGGATTTGGAGAATGGCCGTCTGGATGCAGTAGTAGGTGACGAGATTATCGGCCGTTACTATATCAGCAAGCATCCTGATGAGATTCAGGCTATTGATACTGTTATCGGTACTGTAAGCCAGTTTGGTATTGCTTTCCGCAAGGATGATCAGAAGCTGCGGGATGAGGTGCAGAAGGTATTTGATGAAATGAAGGCTGATGGTACTGTAGCCAAGATTTCTGAAAAGTGGTTTGCCAAGGATATTACCAAATAATTAATGAAAATTTGGGTAAAAGGCTCCTTAATTTTATTGAGGGGTCTTTTATTTTTGTGCGGTATGAAGTACAATAGAATCAACTGTGCTTTTGTTTTGAAAGGGTGTTTTTTGATTTATGGATAATCTGTTACATACAATTACCCTGATGCTGGAGGGAACCCAGGTTACACTGGAAATTTTTTGTATTACCTTGGTGCTTTCTCTGCCCATTGGCCTGTTGGCGGCATTGGGACGGATTTCCTCTTTGAAGCCTTTGCGGCTGTTAATGGAGTTTTATGTGTGGATTATGCGGGGTACACCGCTAATGCTGCAGCTTTTGTTTGTTTATTTTGCCCTGCCTATGGTGGGAATTATGCTGCCGGATATTGCAGCGGCTCTGTTGGCCTTTGTACTGAACTATGCGGCTTATTTTGCAGAGATTTTCCGGGCTGGCATTCAGGCCATTGGCCGGGGCCAGTATGAGGCAGCCAAGACCTTGGGCATGACCTATCCTCAGACCATGCGCCGGATTATCATTCCTCAGATGATTCGCCACGTACTGCCGCCTATTAGCAACGAAACCATTAATCTGGTAAAGGATACCTCTCTGATTTATATTTTGGCCATGAATGATTTGCTGAGGGTGGCTCGTACCATTGTGCAGAGGGAGTTTGATATGACTCCTTTTGTAATTGCCGGTGTATTTTATCTGGTAATGACCTTTGTTCTTACCTGGGCGTTTAAGAAGCTGGAGGCACATTATGCAAAATATGACCAATAATATTATGTTAAAAATGACGGATATACATAAAAGCTTTGGGGAGCTGGAGGTGCTGAAGGGCATTGATTTTTCTGTAGCCAAGGGTGATGTATTGGCTATTATTGGTCCTTCTGGCTCTGGCAAAAGCACCATGCTGAGGTGTATCAATCGTCTGGAGGAGATTGACTCCGGCAAAATCGAGATTATGGGCCGTGCCTTGGCGGAAAACGGAGCTGATGGCAGGGCAGAATATGTGGATGAGGCCAAGTCCAGGGAGATTTTGGCTTGTACAGGCATGGTATTTCAGCAGTTCAATCTTTTTCCTCATATGACGGTTATGGAGAATCTGCTGGAGGCTCCTGTGCAGGTAAAAAAGCGTTCTGTAGAGGAGGTTCGTCCAGAGGCAGAGGAGCTTTTGCGGAAGGTTGGGCTTTTTGACAAGCGGGATGCTTATCCCGGCAGATTGTCTGGCGGTCAGCAGCAGCGAGTGGCTATTGCCAGAGCCTTGGCTATGAAGCCAGAGATTATGCTGTTTGATGAGCCTACCTCTGCCCTGGATCCGGAGCTGACTGGCGAGGTTTTGAAAACCATGCGGGAGCTGGCTCAGGAGCATATGACTATGGTGGTGGTAACTCACGAAATGGCCTTTGCCAGAGAGGCGGCCAGCCATGTTATGTTTATGGCTGATGGGGTGATTGTGGAGCAGGGCCAGCCAGAGGAGTTTTTTGCTCACCCTAAGCAGGAAAGAACCGTGGCATTTTTGCAGAATATGCTCTAAGCATATATGGAGGAAAGAACCATGGAATATGGCAAGGAAATAGATGGTAATAAAATATGGTCTGCTCTGGTAATGCTTCTGACAATGTGCCTGCTGCTGTGGGGACAGCAAGGAGCTGAGGCAGCGGGATTTGCCCAGCGGGCTGGCAGTATGTCGGAGATTACCGGCATCCGGGTAAGTACCGATGCAGACAAAACTCGTATTGTGGTGGATGGCACCAAGGAGACGGAGTACAAGGTTAGCGTTATTTCCAATCCCCAGAGGATTATCATTGATATTCAAAATGCCTGGGTTAGTCCCAATGTAAAGAAGTCTACTACCATTGACAGCCGTTTTGCCAAGGCGGTGCGGATTGCCCAGCATGATAGCTCTACAGTGCGGGTGGTGGTAGAAAGCTCTATGGGCAAAAACAATTACAAGGTATTTGCCCTAAAGGGTGGCACCACGGCCTATAGAGTGGTTATGGACTTTGGCAAGGTAGGAGGAGGCAGTAAGAACTCCGGTATAGATTTTAATCCACAGCCAAAGCCTGATACATCTGGTTCTAATAATACCAATAAGGGTGAAACGGTGGAGACTACACCAAGCGTAACTACCCCAAGTGGCACTACAACGGAGCCTGTCTTTACCCCGGGGCTGAAGGGCAAGATCATTGCTCTGGATGCAGGTCATGGTGGCAGTGATAGCGGCGCCATTGGGCCTACAGGAGTGACGGAAAAGGGCGTTACACTGCGGGTGGCCAAGGCCTTGCAGAAGCTGCTGCAGGCAGAGGGGGCTACGGTGCTGATGACTAGAACCACAGATACAGAGGTATCTCCTAAAAAGGCCAATGCTTCTGATGTGGAGGAGCTGCAGGCTCGCTGTGATGTAGGTAATGATGGCAATGCAGATATCTTTATTTCCATGCATATGGATTCCTTTACCAACAGCACGTCTAGCGGCACAACAGGGTATTATTATACCAAGGGCTCCAAGGCTAGCCAGAGGCTGGCTCGGTATGTATCTGAGGGTGTGGTAACGGCTTTAGGTACTGGGAATAGGGGAACCAAGAGCTGTAATTTCTATGTGGTAAAGCATACGGATATGCCAGCTACCTTGGTGGAAATGGCTTTTATCTCCAATGACAAGGAAGAAAAGCTGATGAACTCTGAGGCTGGTATTAACCGGGCGGCAGAAGGCATTCTGAACGGCCTGCGTAGATTTGTTAGCTGATACTTTGGCTTAAACAGGATACAAAAATAGGAGCTGTGGACAAATAGCCTTGGGCTTTGTCACAACTCCTTTTTTGTGGTTAAATTTAATTTTTAAACAATACGCTTAACGGTTTTGTGACCGGTGACGATTTCCTTACGGTGGCAATGTGGACATTCATTTTCAATAATGCCGGTATAGCCACAGACTGGATCTCTATCTACTGGATGGTTAATGGAGAAATAGCCCATATTGGCATCGTGCATAGCTCGTACCAATGTTTCAAAGGCCTTTACATTCTTGGATGGATCTCCGTCCATTTCCACATAGGCAATATGGCCAGCGTTTTCCAGCTCATGATATGGGGCCTCGATGCGGATTTTATCCAAAGCCCGAATTGGATAGTAAACCGGCACATGGGAGCTGTTGGTGAGATAATCTCTATCCGTAACTCCAGGAATGATGCCGAACTTCTTGCGGTTGGCCCGCTGGAACTGGCCGGCAGTGGACTCGGCAGGGGTGCCAAAGGTGCTCCAGTTAATGGATTCTGCATCGGTATATTCATCAGTTCTTTGACGGATATGTCCCACAATCTTCAAGCCCAGCTCCTGAGCAGCTTCGCTTTCACCGTGATGCTTGCCAATGAGAGCTACCAGACACTCGGCCAAGCCACAGAAGCCAATGGAGAAGGAAGCGTGCTTTTTCAGCACTTCCTCTATGGTATCGGTAGCCTTTAGCTTGTCGCTGTCCATCCAGACACCCTGTCCCATAAGGAATGGGTAGTTATAAACATGCTTTTCCTTGATGGTCTGGAAGCGGAACAGGAGATAGTCATGGCTAATCTGGATGTATTTATCCAGCAGCTGCCAGAACTTGTCCAGATTGCCCTTGGCCTCCAAAGCCAGCTTGGGCAGATTAATGGTGGTAAAGGAGAAATTACCACGGCTGCCAGCCTCGCTAGGGCCGTTGACATTGCCCATAACCCGGGTACGACAGCCCATAGTAGCCACATAGGAGTTGTAGTTATCTGGCTGATAATACTGCAAATTATATGGAGCATCTATGTTGACAAAATTAGGGAACAATCTCTTGGCGCTTACCCGGCAGGCCTGCTGGAAAAGATCGTAGTTAGGATCATCTGGGTTGTAATTGACTCCGGCTTTGAGCTGGAATACAGAAATAGGGAAAATAGCGGTTTCCCCGTTGCCCAGACCAGCCTGAATAGCGTTTAATACCTCTCTAACAGCCAATCTGCCCTCAGCACTGGTGTCCATACCATAGTTGATGGAGCTGAAAGGAACCTGGGCACCAGCCCGGCTGTGGAGGGTGTTGAAGTTGTGAATCAGGGCCTCCATAGCCTGATGGGTTTCCTCAGTGGTATCGGCACAGGCTAAATGATAGATGTTTACAGCATCCTGAGTCAAATCCCCTACAGAGGCCTCAGTCAGCTCCTCTGGCTTGGTGGCTTCCAGAGCCTGAAGAATCATTTCTACAGCTTCCAGAGGTGGCTGAGCATCTCCATCGGTAAAACGACAGCGGCTATAGTCCATATGGCTGCGGAACTTATCCCGGAAAGCCTTGGCATCCCCAGCTATCTCAGTGCCAAAGCGATAAACCATAGATTTGTAGGCTTCATCAGCTACTGCCTTGCAGAAGGTTTTGTGTACACCCTCAGCCATAGCAAAATCAAAGGCGTTAATGCTCTGACCGCCAAACATATCATTCTGATTGCTCTGAATGGCAATGCAGGCCAGAGAAGCATAGGCACGAATGGAATTTGGCTCCCGCAGGAAACCATGCCCGGTGGAGAAGCCACCGTGGAACAGCTTCAGCAAATCTATCTGACAGCAGTTCAAGGTAATCAAGGAGAAATCCTTATCATGGATATGAATGAAATTATTTTTGTCTGCCAGGGCAAATTCCTCTGGCAGCACATAGTTGTCAACAAAATGCTTGGCACCCTCGGCGCCCAGTTTCAGCATAATGCCCATAGAGGCATCAGTGTTGATATTGGCGTTGTCCCGCTTCATATCGGAATCAATAGCATCGGCAAAGAAAATATCCTTGTAGCTCTTCATTAGGTTTTTCTGAGCTTCACGGCGCTCTGCATGGCGCTGGCGGTACATAATGTAGTGCTTGGCCACATCGAAGAAGCCCTGCTTCATCAGCACCTGCTCTACTACATCCTGTATTTCTTCTACGGTAATACTGCTAAGGTTGGCAATGGTATTCTCAACCTGGTTGGTAATACTTTCCTTTTCCTCATCAGTCATGCTGTCAGGTATTTCCTTGGCAGCTCCGGCAATGGCATTATAGATTTTGGAACGGTCATAGTCTACAGTAAGGCCAGACCTTTTAATAACGTTTTTTAGATTCAAGAATAAACCCCTCCTTCGTATAATGTAACTCTTATATTATATAACAAAATTGGCAGTAAGAGAAATATTAATTCAAATTGTTTACTTTAATTATCTGTGGATAATAATTACGAATTCATTTTTGCTTGTAATAATCCACTACGTGGGAATAAAAAGCATAAATGTACATTGAATACACACAAGAAAGTGTTGACAGGTGTAAACTTGTAAACTATAATATTGCCATTAGCATAAAGTGGATATAAAAAATGTATGGGTACTCCACTAACAGATGACTAATAAGTAGGAGGAATGGTTATGTTTTTTAGTAAAAAACTACGTCTGGCAAGTGCAGTTTTAGGTGTAGCTATGCTGAGCACAGTATTTGCAGGCTGTGGCGGGGATAGTGGTTCCAGTGATGAAATTAAGGTTGGTGCCAATATTGAGATGACTGGCAATCAGGCTAACTATGGTAATGCAGGTCTGGAAGGCCTTCGCTTGGCTATTAAGGAGGCCAATGAAGCTGGCGGTATTAACGGCAAGCAGATTAAGCTGGTGGAGGCAGATAATAAATCTGAGTCTGCTGAGGCTGTAAATGCTGCTACCAAGCTGATTTCTGATGATGGTGTCAAGGTTATTGTAGGCCCTGCTGTAACAGCTAATGTTATTGCTGAATCCCAGGTAGCTACTGATAACAAGGTGCCTGTAATTGCTTTTGCGGCTACCAATCCTGATGTAACTGTTGAGAACGGTGCTGTAAAGCCTTATATTTTCCGCAGCTGCTTCATTGACCCACAGCAGGGTACTGTTATGGCGCAGTTTGCCAGCAAGGAGCTGAAAGCTAAGACAGCTGTTATGTACATTGATTCCAGCTCTGACTATTCCAAGAGCTTGGGCAAGGTGTTCCAGGAGACTTTTGAGGCTGCTGGTGGCAAGGTGGTAATGCAGGAGTCCTTCCTGGCCAAGGATCAGGATTTCAAGGCTGCGCTGACCAAGATTAAGGCTGCTAATGCTGATGTAATCTTCATACCAGCTTATTATGAGGAAGTAGGCAAGATTGTAAAGCAGGCTCGTGAAATCGGTATTACTGCTACTATGCTGGGTACTGATGGCTGGGATGATCCAAAGGTTGCTGATATTGCCGGTGCTTCCGCTTTGAACAATACTTACTTCTCTACTCATTATTTCGCAGAGGATCCAGGTGCTAAGAGCTTTATTGATTCCTTTACCAAGGAATATGGCCATGCACCAAATGTATTTGCCGCTCTGGGCTATGATGCAGGCAAGCTGCTGGTAGATGCTTTGAAGCGTGCAGGCAGTGATGCTCCTGAGGCTATCCGCAAGGCTATTGAGGAAACCAAGGATCTGCAGGTTGCTACTGCCAAGGTTACTATGGATCCTGCAACTCATAATCCTATTAAGGATGCTATTATCATTGAGAATGTTGATGGCAAGTATGTATTCAAGAGCAGAATCGCTCCAAGTAAATAATATGTATGATATGTCCTGCCTGTGCAGGTAATATGTGCATAGAGGGCCAGAGAACGCTGGATTAGTGTTCTGTCCGGAATAGAGGTCACAGCTGATGGTATCAATACAGATGTCATAGGCTGGACCTCTTTTCTAGGTTTTTAGGCGTTTTTGTATTTATATTTTTTATTTTATAAATTAATTAAAAAGTTCGGAGGAATATTTATGGACTTTTTGCATCAGTTTGTCCAACAGCTGATAAATGGTGTCTCTCTGGGCAGCATTTATGCACTGATTGCCTTGGGCTATACCATGATTTACGGTATCATCAAGCTTATAAATTTTGCTCACGGTGATATTTACATGGTAGGTGCCTATATTGGCTTTTTTGCTATTACCAGAGCTGGCCTGTCCATTGTGCCAGCCCTGCTGATTTCCATGGTGGTAACGGGGATTTTGGGTATGATTGTGGAAAGATTGGCCTACAAGCCTCTGCGTCATGCCCCAAGAATTTCTGTCTTGATTACAGCCATTGGTGTATCCTTCTTCCTGGAATATGCCAGCATGTATTTTGTCAGCCCAACCCCAAGAACCTTTCCAGAGGTTATTCCCAGCGTAGCTTTTAATGTGGGGCCTTTTATTGTTAATGGCCAGCAGATGCTGATTATGGGTATTACCTTGGTGCTGATGTTGATTCTTACTTATATTGTGCAGAAAACCAAGCTGGGTAAGGCTATGCGGGCTGCTTCCTTTGATGTAGAAACGGCTCAGCTGATGGGGATAAACGCAGATAGGGTTATTTCCTTTACCTTCTGCATTGGCTCTGCCTTGGCTGCGGCTGCTGGTGTGCTGGTTGGTGTTTATTATAACTCCATTGATCCATTAATGGGTATTATGCCTGGTTTGAAGGCCTTTGTAGCAGCAGTATTGGGTGGTATTGGTATTTTGCCTGGTGCTGTGGCTGGCGGTATTATTTTGGGTGTGATTGAGGCCTTGGTTTCTGGCTTTATTTCCTCCACCTTCCGTGATGCGGCTGCCTTTGCGATTTTGATTCTGGTATTGTTGTTTAAGCCATCTGGTCTTTTTGGCAAGAATACCCGTGAGAAAGTGTAGGTGACAGGATATGAATTTGCTGCGTAAAAATGATTTGATTATGCTGGGCCTGTCTCTGGTGATTTTTGCTATACTGCAGGTTTTGATTACCACCAAGGTTCTTACCTCCTTCTGGGAGCTGAATCTGATTATTATCGGTATCAATGTTATTATGGCTGTGAGCTTGAATCTGATTAACGGCTATACAGGACAGTTCTCCTTGGGCCATGCAGGCTTTATGGCGGTAGGTGCTTATACAGGCGTGGTTATGACTACCTTCTTCCATCTGCCTTTTATTGTGGCTATTATAGCGGGAGCAGTGCTGGCAGGTTTGCTGGGCTTTTTGATTGGTCTGCCAACCCTTCGTCTGCGGGGCGATTACCTGGCTATTGCTACTTTGGGCTTAGGTGAAATCATCCGCATTGTGATTATGAATCTGGATTATGTGGGGGGCGCTGCTGGCTTCAAGGGCATTACCCATCATACTAATTTTGCCTGGGTTTTCCTGATTATGCTTTTCACTCTGTTTGTGATTAAAAACTTTGTTAATTCCTCTCATGGCCGGGCTTGTATTGCCATTCGGGAAAATGAAATTGCGGCGGAGGCTATGGGTATTAATACTACCAAATACAAGGTAATGGCTTTTACCATTGGTGCGGCTTTTGCTGGTGTGGCTGGCTGTCTTTTTGGCCATAATTTCTATATTATCAGCCCTGGTTCCTTTACCTTTTTGGCTTCCTTCAATTATCTGATTATGGTGGTTATGGGCGGTCTTGGCTCCATTACCGGCTCTATTGCTGGTGCCTTTGTGGTAACCTTTATTTCCGCAGTTCTGGCGCCTTGGCCTGAGTTCCGTATGATTATCTATGCACTGGCCTTGATTTTGCTGATGTTCTATCGTCCACAGGGCTTGTTTGGCTATATGGAGGTTACCAGCATGGGTATCTTCCGTCGCATTTTCAAAAGGGGGCATGAATCATGAGTGAGGTACTTCTCAAAGCAGAAAATGTCTCCATTGTATTTGGCGGTCTGAAGGCTGTTTCTGATTTTGATTTTTATATTAATAAGGGTGAGCTTATTGGCTTGATTGGCCCTAATGGTGCTGGCAAAACCACGGCTTTCAATCTGATTACCGGAGTTTATCAGCCTACCACTGGCAATATTGAATTTGCTGGCAAGAGTATTGTGGGGAAGAAGCCTTATGAGATTACTCAGCGAGGGATTGCCCGTACTTTCCAGAATATCCGCCTTTTCTCTGAGCTGACGGTGCTGGATAATGTTAAGATTGCCTTTCATTCCCATGTAAAATATGGTTTGGCGGAAACTGTTTTTCGGGTAGGCAGATATTTTTCTGAGGAAAAGCAGATTGAGGAAGAAAGCATGAAATTGCTAAAAATCTTCAAGCTGGATGGTCATGCTTATGACCAGGCCAAAAATCTGCCTTATGGTGCACAGCGCCGTTTGGAGATTGCCCGGGCCTTGGCAGCCAAGCCAAAGCTGTTGCTTTTGGATGAGCCGGCAGCAGGTATGAATCCTCAGGAAACCAAGGAGCTTATGGAGATGATTAGCTGGATTCGCAAGGAATTTGGTCTGACTGTTCTTTTGATTGAGCATGATATGAGCTTGGTTATGGGTATCTGCGAACGTATCTATGTATTGGAATATGGTATGATTATTGCCAATGGTACACCAAAGGAGATTCAGGAGAATCCAGAGGTTATCAGGGCATATTTAGGCGGGGAGGCTTGATGGAAATATGGGAACTATGCTAACAGTAAATGACATAAATGTCTTTTATGGGGCTATTCATGCCATCAAGGGTGTTTCCCTGGAGGTAAATGAGGGTGAGATTGTAACTCTGATTGGTGCCAATGGTGCTGGCAAGTCTACAATTCTCCGCACCATTTCCGGACTGTTGAAGCCTAAGACCGGCAGTATTAAGTTTGAAGGACAGGAAATTGCTGGTATGCCTGCCCATGAGATTGTTAAGACAGGTATTTCCCAGGTGCCAGAGGGACGGCGGATTTTTGCCGAAATGTCCGTGCTGGAAAATCTGGAGCTGGGGGCTTTTACCCGAAAGGATAAGGATGGCATTAAGGCGGATATGGAATTGGTATTTGAGCGTTTTCCTCGCTTGAAGGAGCGTATCGGCCAGCTGGCAGGTACTCTTTCTGGTGGTGAACAGCAGATGCTGGCTATGGGCCGTGCCCTTATGAGCCGGCCAAGGCTTTTGCTGTTGGACGAGCCATCAATGGGTTTGGCGCCGCTGCTGATTAAGGAAATTTTTGCCATTATTCAGGATATTAACAAAACAGGTACTACTGTGCTGCTGGTAGAGCAGAACGCCAATATGGCACTGTCTATTGCCCATAGAGCCTATGTCCTGGAAACTGGCCGTATAACCCTAAGCGGTGATGCCAAGGAGCTGGCTGCCAGTGATGAGGTTCGAAAAGCCTACCTGGGCGGTTAAAATAGAAAATAAAAATACCCTCTGTCATGTAAGAAGCTATGTAGTGAACCACAAAAGCTTCTCCAGACAGAGGGTATTTTTGATTTTATCTCACTGGCCGATTTTGGCGATGTGGATAATCTTGTAGCCCTTGGCTTCGATTTTGTCCTTGATGTCGTCTACATTATCGGCATCAAGGCGGATAACGATTTCGAAGTGACCGGACATGGCCGCCTGCTTGCAGGTAACCATACTATCGATATTGTAGCCTGCATCGGCAATAATGCCAGCCAGCTCCTTAACAACTCCTACCTTGTCCACTACATCAAGTGTGAGGCGGGTTTTGCCATCAGCCAGGCCCATAACATCAACAAAGGTTTTGAATACATCGGTTTCGGTAATAATACCTACTACAGCCCCCATGCTGCTAACAACTGGCAGACCGCTGAGGCGCTCGTTATACATAACCAGAGCTGCTTCCTCAATAGTGGCTGTATCTGGCAGGGATACTACCTCCTTGGCCATGATTTCGGCTACAGTCATTTTGTCCAACAGGCTCATGATTTCAAATTTGGAAAGAGTGGTGGCTGGGGAAGGAGCTACCCGCATTACATCGCGATCGCTAATAATGCCAACTAGACGGCCCTTTTCCACAACTGGCAGACGGCGGATTTTCCGCTGTTTCATTAGCTTGGCAGCATCATTTACAGAAGTAGTAGGCTCCACGGTGATAGGATTCTTGGTCATACGGTTTGCAACAAACATATTTCTCATCCTTTCCTGAATTATGAAAGTTTTATTTCCATATTATGTATATATTAATTCGCTAAAAATTATAAAAATCCTGCTAAAAATTCCAACTAGATAAAAATAACCTTTGGTATTCGCCAGATGAGTTTTGCCAGATGGAATAATTATTGCAATGCCAAGCTTTAGGACTTTACAAAATTCCTATTTTGATATAATCTGTAGTAAAGTGTACAAAGTATACATTGTTTGCAACGACTTATTTACAGGGCTTTACAAGTATGGATTTATCATATATAATGCACATGAATGAGGAAGCAAACTATTTATATTATTTATAGTTCAATAGAGAAGATGTATGAGTGTATTGTGCGGAAGGAGTGTTTTGCACTATGTTGAAGAAAACTAAAATTGTATGTACTATGGGACCAGCTACTGAGAAACCAGGCGTGGTTGAAGGCCTGATTGCCGCAGGTATGAACTGTGCCCGTTTTAATTTTTCTCATGGTGATCATGCTGAGCATATGGGCCGTATTAAGATGGTAAGAGATGCTGCTCGTCATGCTGACAAGATTGTAGCTTTGCTGCTGGATACCAAGGGCCCTGAGATGCGTCTGGGTGAGTTCAAGGATGGCAAGGTTCAGCTTACCAAGGGTGAGGAGTTTGTTTTGACCTATGCTGATACCCCAGGTGATGAGCATCAGGCACCTATCAGCCACAAGGAGCTGTACAAGGAAGTAAAGCCAGGCAATACCATTCTCCTGTCTGATGGCTTGGTTGGTCTGAAGGTAAAGGAAATCAAGGGCAAGGATATTGTTACTGAGATTTTGAACAGTGGCCCTATGAGCACCAAGAAGCGTGTAGCTGCTCCTGGTGTTGCTGTTAGCCTGCCACCTATTTCTGAGCAGGATGAAAAGGATATTATCTTTGGCGTAGAGAATGATTTGGACTATGTGGCTGCCTCCTTTATTCAGCGGGCCAGCGATGTTAAGGCTATCCGCAAGCTGATCAAGGATCACAAGGGCCATATGAATATTATCTCCAAGATTGAGAATCTGGAGGGTGTTAAGAATATTGATGCCATTATTGAGGCTTCTGATGGTATCATGATTGCTCGTGGTGATTTGGGTGTTGAGATTCCTGCTGAGGATGTACCATTCCTGCAGAAGGAGATTATCAGCAAGTGTAATCGGTCTGGCAAGCTGGTTATTGTTGCTACCCAGATGCTGGAGTCCATGACCAACAACCCTCGTCCTACCCGTGCCGAGGTTTCTGATGTAGCTAACGCTGTATTTGATGGTACTGATGCTATTATGCTTAGCGGTGAGACTGCTAGCGGTGATTATCCAGTAGAGGCTGTTCAGACCATGAGCAAGATTGCTATCAAGACTGAGAGCACTATTCAGTACAGAAAGCGCTTTGCTCATATGGGTATTGAGGAGCAGAAGCATATTACTGATGCTATTGCTCATTCCAGTGTGCAGCTGTCCTATGAGTTGGGAGCTAAGGCTATTTTGACTCCTACTCATTCTGGTTATACCACCAAGGTGGTTTCCAAATATCGTCCATTGGCCAATATTGTGGCTTATGCTTCCACTGCCAAGGTGGCACGCCAGCTGAGTCTTTATTGGGGCGTACAGCTGATTAACGGCCGTATCTGGGAGGATGATGATACTGCTACAGCTACCATTACTGCAGCTATGAAGGAGGGCTATATTGAGGCTGGTGATATGACAGTTATTACCTCCGGCATTTCCTCTGGAGAAGCAGGCTTTAGCAGAAAGGGTAATAATACCACCAAGATTCAGATTGCTATTGCAGACTAAATATGATATGATAAAGGGACTTTGAAAATGATAGAGGAGGTCCCGTAGATGATTACGGTTTTGATGGTTTTAGATGCTGTAGTGGGTTTGCTGCTGATTGCTTCTGTAATTATGCAGACTCCCAAGTCCGCCGGTATGGGCATGGGCGGTGGCAGTGATACTGTATTTAGCAGCAGTGCCAGAGGCTTGGATGCTCTTTTGGCTCGGGTAACTGTGGTACTGGCAGCAATATTTGCTGTGCTTACCCTGTTTATTGCCAAGACAACAGCATTCTAAATTTTACAGATTTAACAGGTAGGCGTTCTCAATATAAATTGAGAACGCTTATTTTTTGTGGTAGAATAGTAGAAGAGTATTGACGAATTTGAGGTGGTGTAATGGTTTTACAGGGAGGGGAGCCCTTTTTTTTGCAGGGAGGCAAGCATGGTGTAATTTTGACACATGGCTTCACAGGTACGCCGGCAGAGATGCTGCTGCTGGGAAGATATCTCCATGCTCAGGGCTATACAGTGTTGGGGATACGCTTGGCTGGTCATGGTACAACACCGGAGGCTTTGGCACGAACAGGCCGGGAGGAATGGTATGATTCTGTCTGTGATGGCTATTCCCTGTTGGCAGGCTGTTGTGACAAAATATCTTTGGTAGGCCAGTCTATGGGTGGCCTTTTGACCTTGAAGCTGGCGGCCAATGCAGCTATATATAGGGCAGCGGTGCTGGCAGCACCGATTTTTATCCATGAGGATAGACATTTGTATCGTCTTCCTCCCCGGGAGGAATGTGCTGGCCGTTATAAGCACAAGAGACGGCGCAATTTGCCAGGGATACCGGATATTTGCAATAATTCCTATGGGGAAATGCCTCTCGTATCTGTTCATGAGCTGTTGGATTTGATTGATGATGTAAAAATCGAACTGCCTAGAGTCCATTGTCCTTTGCTGATACTTCAGGGACATAATGATCATACGGTAAAGGAGCGGAGTGCTCAGTATATTTATCGCCGCAGCGGTAGTGAAGAGAAAGAAATTTATTGGCTGGATAATTCTGGTCATTTGATAAGTCTTGATTGTCAGAGGCAGGAGGCCTTTGAGAAGATTGCCGATTTTTTGGCTAAATAGGTGGTATAGGAAGAGGGGGGATACCCATGAAAAAGCAGACCTTTAGAAAGGCTCGTTCTTCTGCAACAAGCAGAGGAAAAAAGAGAAGCAAGGCCATCAAGAACAATAATGTTTTGGCTGTTGGTGGCAGAGAAAATACAGAGAGCAGGCCCCAGAGAAGGACCAGCTATACAGATGAATACGTTGTTGGCAAGGTGTCTATTAACAGCAAGGGCTTTGGCTTCGTTACGCCAGAGGGCATGATGAAAAATCAGGCAGATATATTTGTGGCTGGTCATGATATGGCTACGGCTATGAACGGGGACAAAGTAAAGGTACAGCTGGCCAAGGTTCCCCAGATACCACAGGCGGCAGGCCACGCCAGAGAGGGTCGTATTGTTGAGGTTGTAGAGAGGGCCAATAGCAAGGTGGTAGGTATTTATTCCGCCAGCCGCCGTTTTGGCTTTGTGGTGCCAGATGATACCAGATTGAAGAATGATATCTATGTTCCAGAAGAGGCTTCCATGGGGGCTGCTACTGGTGCCAAGGTTGTGGTGGAAATAACTCAGTGGCCAGAGGGAAATCTCAAGGCTGAGGGCAGAATTATTGAGGTGCTGGGACAAAAAGGTGAGCCTGGGGTGGACATTTTATCCATTATGCGCCAATATGATTTGTCCGAAACCTTCCCAGAGGAGGTACAAAAAGCCGCTGAAGCCATTCCTCAGTCCATTAACGGAGATGATTACATTGGCAAGGAGGGTCGTCAGGATAGGCGTGATCTGAAGATTGTCACCATTGATGGCGAGGATGCCAAGGATTTGGATGATGGTGTTTACGTAGAGAAAAATGATGATGGCAGCTTCTTCCTTGGTGTTTATATTGCTGATGTGAGCTGGTATGTAAGGGAAAAGGAGCCTTTGGATGTAGAGGCGGAGGCTAGAGGCACCAGTGTTTATCTGGTGGATAGAGTTGTACCTATGCTGCCTAAGGCTCTTTCCAATGGTATTTGCAGCTTGAATGCTGGTGTGGATAGACTTTCCATGGCCTGCGAAATGCATATCAGTCCAGAGGGCAAGGTGGTGGATTACAAAATCCTGCCAGTAGTTATCCATGTTTATCGCCGGTTGACCTATACGCTGGTAAATAAGATTCTGGTGGATAAGGACAAGGAATTTATCCGGGATAATGAGGATATAGTTAATTTCCTCCATACCTTGCAGGATGTGCGGAATGCCATGTACAAATACCGTCATCGCCGAGGTTCCATTGAATTTGAGATTCCGGAAATCAAGGTGAAGCTGGATGAAAATGGCAAGGCTGTAGGCTTAACTAAGCGGGTAGGCAATCTAGGTGAATCTATTGTAGAGCAGTGTATGCTGGCTGCTAATGAAACTGTGGCTGAGCATATGTGTCGTCGTAAGCAGCCTTTTGTCTACCGTGTCCACGAAAATCCAGAGGAAACCAAGATTACAGCCTTGAATGGATTGCTGGGCACCTTTGGTCTGCATATTCGCACTGCTCATGATGGCAGTGTTCAGCCAAAGGATTTGCAGGCAGTATTGGAGAAAATCGCGGGAGGCCCAGCAGAGAAGATTGTGAGCACCGTGGCCCTGCGCTCCATGCAGCAGGCCCGTTATGCAGCAGAAAATCTGGGGCATTTTGGTTTGGCTGCCAAGTATTATACCCATTTTACTTCTCCAATCCGCCGTTATCCGGATTTGATGGTACACCGTCTGCTGAGGGAATCCTTTGCCACAGGCTCTATTCCTAAGGAGAAGCGGGAGAAGATTATTGAAAAGCTGGCAGAAAGAGCAGATCATGCTTCTCAGCGGGAAAGAATTGCCGTTAATGCTGAGCGGGATACTACCGATTTGAAGAAGGTAGAGTATATGCAGCAGTTTGTAGGTGATACCTTTGAGGGTATCATCAGCAGCGTTACTGGCTTTGGGGTTTTTGTGGAGCTGGATAATGGTGTAGAGGGCTTGGTGCATATTACCACCTTGAAGGACGATTACTACGAATATCTGGAGAGCCAATATGCTTTGGTGGGAACCCATCACAAGCGCCGCTATCAGTTGGGAGACAAGGTAGAGGTGCTTTTGGCCAGAGCTGATTTGGAGGCTCGCTCCTTGGATTTCCTTATTAAGGATAATTGCGATACAGCTGCCCTGAATATGGAAAATAGTCAGGATAGAAAGAGCAAGACTGGGGCAAAGGATGCTGCCCAGGAAGAAAAATCCCGTCGCAAAACCAAAACCAGCAAGGTGGGCAAGAGGGATAAGACTGGCAAAAAGAAGAAAAACAAAAAATCCAAGCTGGAGGCTCAGGAGGGCTTCAGGTCGGAAAGAGCCGAAAACATCTCCAGAAAGAGAAAAGATAAAAAGGATAAGCACAAGAAGCGCAAAGGAAAGCGCAGAGCCAAGCATGATATTATAGCAGATTTTAATCCCTATAGTATCTGAGGCAAAAAGGAGACTTTATGGGACGCAAGAATGCAGCCGTGAAAATTGCCTGTGAAAACAGGAAGGCGCGGCATGATTATTTTATACATGAAACCTATGAAGCTGGTTTGGAGCTAAAGGGCACCGAGGTAAAATCCCTGCGGGCTGGCAAGGCAAATCTGAAGGATAGCTATGGCGAAATCAAAAACGGCGAGGTATTTATTCAGAATATGCATATCAGCCCCTATGAGCAGGGGAATATCTTTAACCATGATGCCCTGAGGCCTCGGAAGCTTCTGTTGCATAAGGCAGAAATTGTGAAGTTGTTTAGCAAGACCAGGGAAAAGGGCTTTACCCTAGTTCCTCTGAAAATTTATTTCAAAAAGGGGCGGGCTAAGCTGGAGCTGGCCTTGGCTAGCGGTAAGCATAATTATGATAAACGCCGTGATTTGCAGGAAAGAGCTGTCAAGAGAGATGTAGCTCGAGAGCTGCGGGACCGGCAAAAAGGATGATTTTTAACCTCAAAAATGCAAGGGTATTTTCTTTACACCATCCAGGTGTTATAATAATGTAATGGAAATTGTGCCACCTATAGGGCAGAGCCAATAGCTTTGCTCATATTACAGAAATCATAAATGTGGAGGTATTTACAATGTTAAGTAATATTGCAATTTTGACAAGTGGAAATGACTGCCCCGGTTTGAACGCTGCCATCCGTGCCGTAGTGCGTACTGCCAGACATGACGGTGTGCGTATCTGGGGTGTAAGAAATGGTTTTAAGGGCCTGCTGAAGGATCAGATAGAAGAGCTGAACACCCGCAGTGTAGGTGATATTATTCAGCGGGGTGGTACTGTATTAGGTACAGGCCGCTGTCCTGAGTTCCTGGAAGAGGAAAACCGCAAAATCGCTTTGGAGAATCTGCAGAAGCGTGGTATTGAGGGTGTAATCGTTATTGGTGGTGCTGGTTCTCAGGCTGGCGCTATGGAGCTGGGGAAGCTGGGCATGAATGTAATCGGTATTCCTGGTACTATTGAGAATGATGTATGGGGTACTGACTATACCATTGGCTCTGATACTGCTGCTAACACTGTTGTAGATGCTATTAACAAGCTGCGTGATACAGCCTGCGCTCATCGCCGTATTATCCTTCTTGAGGTAATGGGCAAGACTTCTGGCTGGCTGGCTATGGAAACCGGTATTGCTGGTGGCGCTGAGTATGTACTGGTACCAGAGGCTAAGTACAATCTGGATCGTATGTGCACTGAGATTCGCCAGGCCTATGAGGCAGGCAAGCGTTACAGCATTATCGTTGTATCTGAGGGTGCTGGCTCTGCTGTAGAATTAGGCAAGCAGGTAGGGGAGAAAACCCAGATTGATACCCGTGTAACTGTACTGGGCCACATTCAGCGTGGTGGTTCTCCTACAGTTCAGGATCGTATCAATGCAAGCCTGCTGGGTGAGAAGGCTGTATTGGGCCTGATTAATGGTAAGACTGGGATTATGTATGGTTTGGATACTGGTACAGTAGTAGAGATTCCTTTGGAGGATGCTGCTCGTAATACCAAGACTCTGGATCCTGAGTTTATCCGTCTCTCCAGAGTATTAGCTTAATTTTTAGTCAACTATTAATTTTTAATTTCTTTGGTTAAAACCGGTGGAATTACATTTAATTATGTAATTCTATCGGTTTTTGTATTATTCTTGAACGGAATGCCAGATGGTAAAAAATAAGATAAAAGTTTTAGAATAAATATTAAAATATAGCAGGATTTTGTCGATATACGTTGAAGTATATACATTGATGTAGGGAACGATGATTATGGTAAGTTAAGGGGTGGTATGTAATGGACAATATCAAGGTAAATGTTAAAATTTTGATTATGGTAGTCATTGCTGTAGTAGGTATGGCTATTATTGGCATTAGAGGTGCTGTGTCGATTAATGATGGGCACGAGCAAATGCAACAGATGTATGATGTGGAAATGAAATCTGTAGAGCTGTTGGGAAATGCTGAAAGCAAGATGCGTACAATCCAGGTACGGTCCATGCAGGTAATAGCAGATCCAACCCGTCTGGCAGAGCTGAGCAAGACTCAGCAGCAGGATATTTCCGAAATGGAGGCCATATTGCAGGAATATGCTACCTTGGCCAAGATGGATGGTTCAGCTGATGGCTTGGATGAAATGCTGGGCTATTGGGACAGCTTCAAAAAATCCATGCCGGCTGTTATGACGGCTGTTCAGCAGGGAGGTACTCAGGCTGGTATCGATGAATATAACAGAAAAGGCAAGGATGATACTGTTAAGCTAAGGGATTCCCTGAACAGCCTGACTAATATTACCAAGGAAGAAGCCAAGGCCGCTAATGAGGCTGCCGCTGAATCAGGCCGCAGCTCTATGATGGTTATGCTGATTACTACAATAGTGTGTGTGCTTTTGCTGTTGGCCTTTTCCTACAAGCTGATAAATTCCATCAGAGGTGCTTTGAACATCATGGTGCATGTTTGTGACAAGCTTAGCACTGGTAATTTTGTTGTACATACTGAGCCGTCTCAGCGGAGGGATGAGTTGGGAGATTTACAGAGAGCCTTGTATGATATGACTCTGAAAATCGGTGATTTGCTGAAGGAGGTTTCTAAGACCACAGAGCAGATGGCAGCAGCCTCTCAGCAGTTAAATTCCAGCTCTATGGAATCTGCCAATGCAGCTACCTCTGTAGCTCAGTCTGTGGCTGATGCTGCCGCTGTGGTGGTTCAGCAGCAGACCTCAGTAACCAATGGTACAGACAGTGTGGCTTCTATTAGCCAGTCTGTCAAATCCATTAGTCAGGAAACAGAGGAAGTATCTCAGGAAGCAGATCAGGCTGCCAAGAAGGCTGAGGCTGGTAATCTGGTGGTAGAAAAATCCGTTAATCAGATTCACAGTGTAGAGGAAAAGGTAAGAACCACTGCCCAGCTGGTAGATGAATTGGGAGCTCGTTCTCAGGAAATCGGTGCTATCGTAGATACAATTTCTGATTTGGCAGGGCAGACTAATTTGCTGGCTCTTAATGCGGCTATTGAGGCAGCCAGAGCTGGTGAACAGGGCCGTGGCTTTGCGGTAGTTGCTGAGGAGGTTCGCAAACTGGCAGAACAGTCTGCTACAGCAGCTCAGCAGATTGCGGATTTGATTGGCAGGATTCAGGATGATACATCCAAGGCTGTTGCCTCTATGGATTCCGGTCGTCAGGCTGTGGTACAGGGAGCAGAGTCTGTAGAAGGATTGCGGCAAGTGTTTGAGGAGATAAATGGCCTGGTTGTTAATGTGGCTGGCAAGATTGAAAGTATGTCTGATTCCATTCAGCATGTGGCAGGTCAGAGCAGTGAGATAACTAATCATATGGAGCAGATTGATACCGGTGCTGCCAAGGTGGCAGACAATATGCAGTCTATTTCTGCTGCTACGGAGGAGCAATCAGCTTCGGCTCAGGAGATAGCTTCTGCCAGTGATTCTCTGGCTAGACAGGCTCAGAATGTACAGGAGAACCTTCAGAAATTCAAGTTTTAATCTTTAACCTTTAACTAAAAAATGTCCTTTGAGAGTGCCAGGGGTAGGCACAATCAAAGGACATTTTTGCTTTGCAGATAGATTTTTGACTTGCAGGAAGGGAAATTTGTTATACAACATTGGTTGTATGAATTTAGATATGATGAGATAAAAATTCAATATAATCATCAGAGGTAAGTGGTCGGGAATAATAGAAGCCCTGCATATTATAGCATCCCATTTTGAACATTTTTTCAGCCAATTCCTTGGTTTCCACGCTTTCAATAATCACCTTGACATCCAGCTTGCTGGCCAGCTCAATAATGGTGCTGAGAATAATATCTCCTCGAGGATTGTCTGGCTGAGTGTAGAAGCTGTGCAAATCTATTTTTATCATATCTACGGCAAGATTCTGCAGCAGTCTTACAGAGCTGAAATTGCTGCCAAAGGCATCCATAATAACCTGAAAGCCGCAGCTTTTCAACCGGCGGAGAATTTTGAAAAACTGCTCTGGCGCATGGCTGTAGGATTTTTCTGTCAGTTCCAGCCACAGCATCCAAGGCTTTAAATCATACTTCCGCAGCAGCCGCAGTAAATAATCCACAAAGGAGTTATCATAAAAATTAATATGGGAAATATTGATAGAAACAGGGTAAATAGGCAGGCCCCAATCCCTTTGGCGGCTGAGAAAATGGCAGGCCTGTTCCCAGGCATATCGGTCAATACGGCTGATAAAGCCATTTTTTTCAAAAATGGGAATAAACTTCTTGGTGCTAATGGCGCCCTGCTGGGGATGCTGCCAGCGAAGCAAAGCTTCTCCGGCAATAGGCATGGCATGGTCAATATCTCCTACCAATTGATAAATTGGCTGAAATTTCACGAAGAATTGTCCTTCCTTTAGGGCAGGCTCCATTTCCTTGGCAATAAGCCTTTCCTCCCTTAGCTTGGTTCTCAGGGCATCATCATAAATTATATAACGCTTGGTCTGGAACTTCCGGGCGGAGGTCATGGCTAAATGGGCACGGTTTAGCATCTGTTCTGGGGAGAGGTAAATATTGTCAATGGGATATACTCCGGCATAAAAGGTGATACTGCGATAAATGGATAGGGAATGCATCATGGCATCCAGTCCTTGAATCAACAAATCCATATCTACCAAATCTTCTGGCAGCAGCAAGGCAAAGGCATCGGCGGAAAGGTGGGTGGCAATACCCCGCTTGCCAATAATGGTGTTGAAATAGGAGGCAGCGGTTTTGAGAATAATATCTCCCGTTTCCATATTAAAAAGCTCGTTAATCAGCTTGAAGCAGGATATGTCCAGATAGATTACATAGTATCTGGTATGACAGTCATCATTGATAATAGAGGGCAGCTGCTGGAGAAAGGTGTTCTGGGTAAGCAGGCCTGTTAGCTGGTCAATATCAATAATCTGCTGCATTTCGCTAATACGGCGTTCCTGTACACTTTGGTGCAGCTTAAGCTGTTCATTCTCCTTCCGGCCCAGCACATTAAAGACTCGGCAGCGCACAATAATGGGATTGTAAGGCTTGGTAATATAGTCTGCAGCTCCTCTTTCCATAGAAAAGGCTTCACTGGTGGTGTCGTTGACTGATGTGGTAACTATTACGGGAATATCGCTATAGCGGGGATTGGTTTTTAACTTGTCCAATACTTCCATTCCGCTCATTTGGGGCATGACAAGATCCAGCATAATTATGTCGACAGGCTGGCTATAAACATAATCCAATGTTTCCTGACCATCCTCGGCTTGGAGAATATTAAATTCATCTCGAAAATAGCTGGCTAGAATGGCACGATTTATTTCCTTGTCATCTACAATCAGCATGGTTTGTTTCTTTTCCAATGCAAATCACTTCCTCTTGTTTCGTCCATTATGGATAAATTCTACAAAAATTTCTTATATCCTGCTTGACGGCAAATATTTTGTCTAAAGGGGCGAAATTTGTGAAAAACTTTAGAAATAATGGGAAAACATCAAAATTATTAACCAAATTGAAAATCTGTAAAAAGTGTTGAGTAAAAATACACAATTGTACAAATATAAAAGAACTATGGACATATAAGCCGAAAAGCGATAAAATATGTACATAGACATAATGTATACAAAATTAGGGGGGCAGATTGAATGAATATTCATGAGTATCAGAGTAAGCAGGTACTGAGATCCTTCGGGGTTAATGTTCCAAACGGCAAGCCAGCTTTTACTGTTGAGGAAGCTGTAGAGGCTGCCAAGGAGCTTAATGCCAAAGTAACTGTTGTTAAGGCACAGATTCACGCAGGCGGCCGCGGTAAGGCTGGCGGTGTAAAGATTGCTAAGACTCTTGATGAGGTTAAGGAATATGCAACCGAACTCTTAGGCAAGGTTCTGGTTACTCATCAGACTGGTCCTGAGGGCAAGAAGGTAAACCGTCTTCTCATTGAGGAAGGCTCCAATATTGCTAAGGAATATTATCTGAGCTTTGTAAATGACCGTAATACAGCCAAGATCGTTATGATTGGTTCCGAAGAGGGCGGAATGGAAATCGAGAAGGTTGCTGCGGAGCATCCTGAGAAGATTATCAAGGAATACATTGATATTTCTGTTGGCCTGCTGCCATTCCAGGCTACCCGTATGGCTTACAAGATGAACTTTAAGCCAGAGGTTGTCCGCAAGGCTGCTGCTACCATGCAGAAGCTGTACAACGCTTTCATTGGCAAGGACTGCAGCCAGGTTGAGATTAACCCATTGGTTGTTACTGCTGAGGACGATGTAATCTGCTTGGATGCTAAGCTGAACTTTGATGATAGCGGTTTGTTCCGTCATCCTGATATTGTGGAGCTGCGGGATAAGACTGAGGAAGATCCAAAGGAGCTGTGGGCAGCTGAAGAGGGGCTTAACTATGTAAACCTGGGCGGTGACGTTGCCTGCATGGTAAACGGTGCTGGTTTGGCTATGGCTACTGTTGATATTCTGAAGTATTATGGTGGCGATCCTGCAAACTTCCTGGATGTAGGCGGCAGCTCCACTCCTGAGAAGATTGCTACTGCATTTGAGATTATGCTGGATGGCGGTCAGGCCAAGGGTATCTTCGTAAACATCTTTGGCGGCATCAACCGTTGCGATGTTATTGCTGAGGGTATTCAGAAGGCAGCTCAGATTATTGCTGAAAAGACCGGTACTGACGGTATTCCTGTTCCTGTAGTAGTTCGTCTTGAGGGTACCAATGTAGAGTTGGGCCGCAAGATTCTCACCGACAAGCCTGTAAAGAACGTTATCATGGCTCCAACTATGGAGGGTGGCGCAGAGCAGATTGTAAACCTGGTTAAAGAGGCTGAGAAGAACGCTTAAGGAAAAGGAGGATTTCTAAGATGAGTATTATTTTAGATAAAGATACAAAGGTTATTGTACAGGGCATTACTGGTAAAACCGCAATGTTCCATACCAAGCAGATGCTGGAGTATGGCACCAAGATCGTAGCAGGTGTTACTCCAGGCAAGGCTGGTCAGGTGGTAGAGGGTGTGCCTGTATTCAACACTGTTCAGGATGCTGTTGAGGCTACTGGTGCTACTGCTTCTGTAGTATTCGTACCACCTCGCTTTGCTGCTGACTCCATTATGGAGGGTGTAGAGGCAGGCTTGGACCTGGTTGTCTGCATTACCGAGCATGTACCTGTTCAGGATATGATTAAGGTTCGCGCTTATATGGAGGGCAAGAAAACCCGTCTTGTCGGACCAAATTGCCCTGGCATTCTCACCGTTGGGGAGGCTAAGCTGGGTATTATCCCAGGCTATATCTACAAGAAAGGTCATGTAGGTGTAATTTCCCGCTCTGGTACCTTGACCTATGAGGCTTCCTTCCAGTTGTCTCAGGCAGGTTTGGGTCAGACCACTGCTGTTGGTATCGGCGGTGATCCTGTTAAGGGTACTGACTTCATTGATGCCTTGAAGCTCTTCAAGGATGATGATGATACTCTGGCTCTCATCATGATTGGTGAGATTGGCGGTACTGCTGAGGAAGATGCTGCAAAGTGGATTGCTGAGAATATGCCTAATAAGCCAGTTGTAGGCTTCATTGCTGGTGTTCAGGCGCCTCCAGGCAAGCGCATGGGCCATGCTGGTGCTATTATTGCTGGCGGCAAGGGTACTGCTGCTGACAAGATTAAGGCTCTCAATGCTGTTGGTATTCCAGTAGCTGAGAACGTAGCTCAGATTGGTGAGACTATGGTTAACCTTCTGAAGGAGAAGGGCCTCTATGAAAAGTGCCATACCTGCTAATTACTCAGGCAAGGTAATAATGTAATCAAATTACGGGATGCTGTTAGACAGTGTCCCGTTTTTGTTTTTTATTTTTTTCGTTTGTGGTATAATGGTGTAGAATATCTTATTTAGGGGTGTGATTTTATGGCAAGGATTAAAAAGGCAGTTATTCCAGCTGCTGGCTTTGGTACCAGATTTTTGCCGGCTACCAAGGCAACGCCTAAGGAAATGCTGCCCATCGTGGATAAGCCTACCATTCAGTATATTGTGGAGGAGGCTCTGGCCAGCGGTATAGAAGAAATTTTGATTATCAGCGGTCACGCCAAGAGAGCCATTGAGGATCATTTTGATTCTGCCCCTGTTTTGGAACGGGAGCTGGAGGAAAAGGGCAAGGATGATTTGCTGGCAATTGTACGGGAAACAGCAGATATTAATGTCCATTATATCCGGCAGAAAAAAATGCGGGGCTTAGGTGATGCCATTCTCTGTGCCAAGTCCTTTATGGCGGGAGAGCCTTTTGCAGTGCTCTTAGGTGATGATGTGGTCTATGCTGATGCCACCAAGGGACAGCAGCCTGCCCTGCGGCAGCTGATTGATGTCTATGATGCCTATGGCGGCTCTGTACTGGGCTGTCAGCAGGTGGCACCGGAGAAGGTGTCCTCCTATGGCATTGTGGCTGGCAAGGAAATTGCTGGCTCCAAGCTGTTGAAGGTTTCAAACATGATTGAAAAGCCGGAGCTAAGCGAGGCTCCTAGCAATATTGCTGTTTTAGGCCGTTATATTATTTCCCCAACTATCTTTGAACTGCTGGAGCATACTGCTCCTGGCAAGGGGGGAGAGGTACAGCTGACAGATGCCTTGAAGCAACTGGCACTGGTAGAGCCGGTTTGGGCATATTGCTTTGAGGGCAAGCGCTATGATGTGGGAGATAAGCTGGGCTTTTTGAAGGCTACAGTGGAATTTGCCCTGCGGCGGCCGGATTTAGGCGGCCCTTTTAGATCCTATTTAGAAGAACTCATGAAGGAGTGATTCGACTATGAAAATCTTTTTAGCAGGTGGTGCTGGATATATTGGCACCCATACCGCTGTTGAATTGCTGAATAATGGCTATGAAGTAGTAATTGTTGACGATTACGCCAATAGCTGTCCAGAGGCAGTAGCCAGAGTGGAGGAGCTGACAGGCAGGAAAGTTGCTCTCTATGAGGCTGATGTGCAGGATGAGCAGGCTATGGAAAGAATTATGCGGGCTGAAAAGCCTGATACCGTAATTCATTTTGCTGGCCTGAAGGCTGTAGGTGAGTCTGTACAGCAGCCATTGCGATACTATCGGAATAATATCAATACGACTCTGTCGCTTTTGGAGGCTATGGAAGCTGTAGGGGTGGATAAATTTATTTTCTCCTCCTCAGCTACAGTTTATGGGGCTCAGAATCCATCTCCTTATAAGGAGGATATGCCCAAGGGGCTTTGCACAAATCCTTATGGCTGGACCAAATCCATGATGGAGCAGATTCTAGCAGATGCAGCGGTGGCTTATCCCCGCCTAGGTGTAGTTTTACTGCGGTATTTTAATCCTATTGGCGCCCATGAATCCGGCCGCATTGGTGAGGATCCTCAGGGGATTCCTAATAATCTGATGCCTTATGTTTCCCAGGTGGCTATTGGCCAGCGGCAGGAGCTGACGATTTTTGGTAATGACTATGATACACCAGATGGTACCTGTCTGCGGGATTATATTCATGTGGTAGATTTGGCAGAGGGCCATTTGAAGGCTGTGGAGTTTTCCCAAAACCATCAGGGGATAGATGTTTTTAATCTGGGCACGGGCAAGCCATATAGTGTTCTGGATATTGTCAACACCTTCCAGGAGGTTAATCAGGTACCAGTTAAATATACCATAGGGCCTCGTCGGGCTGGGGATTTGCCTATCTGCTATGCAGATGCTTCCAAGGCCAAGGCTGTGCTGGGCTGGGAGGCCAAAAAAACGCTGGCAGATATGTGCCGGGATAGCTGGAATTGGCAGAAGCATAACCCCAAGGGGTATAGAAAATAAGTAAATAAATGATAAAGGTGGAAATATATTTTGAGTAATTTAGAAGTAGGAATCGTTGGTTTGCCAAATGTAGGCAAGAGCACTTTGTTTAACGCTATTACCAAGGCTGGTGCAGAGGCAGCAAATTATCCTTTCTGTACCATTGAGCCTAATGTGGGTATTGTAGATGTGCCAGATAAGCGTCTGCAGGTACTGCATGAAATGTACAATTCCAAGAAAACTACTCCAGCAGCCTTCCGTTTCGTGGATATTGCTGGCTTGGTAAAGGGTGCCTCCAAGGGCGAGGGCCTGGGCAACAAGTTCCTGGAGCATATCCGTCAGGTAGATGCAGTGGCTCAGGTTGTTCGTTGCTTTGAGGATGGAGATATTACCCATGTAGAGGGTTCCATAGATCCAATCCGTGATATTGAGATTATCAATACGGAGCTGTGTCTGGCTGATATGGAGGTATTGGAGCGCCGTATGCAGAAGCTGGTAAAGCTGGCTAAATCCGGTGCCAAGGAGGCCAAGGCAGAACAGGCTGTTTTGGACAAAATAAAAGCAGCTCTGGATGAGGGCAAAACTGTCCGCAGTGTAGAGCTGTCTGATGATGAGAAGGATATGATTAAGGAAATGAATTTCCTGACCATGAAGCCTACTCTTTATGTAGCTAATGTAGGTGAGGATGAGGTTGCTACGGCTGATGCCGAAAATCCATATGTACAGAAGGTTCGGGAATATGCTGCCTCTGAGAATGCTCAGGTGGTTTCCATATCTGCCCGGGTAGAATCTGAGATTGCCGAGCTGGATGAGGATGAAGCCAAGGAATTCCTGCAGGAAATGGGCTTGGAGCAGTCTGGTTTGGAGAAGCTGATTCATGCAGCTTTTGATTTGTTGGGCTTGATGACCTTCCTGACTGCTGGCCCTGATGAGTGTCGTGCCTGGACTATTGTTAAGGGCACCACTGCACCAAAGGCAGCAGGCAAGATTCATTCCGATATTGAGCGTGGCTTTATTCGGGCTGAAATTGTGAATTTTGATGATCTGGTAGCTGCTGGTTCCACAGCCGCAGCTAGAGAAAAGGGCCAGGTGCGGCTGGAAGGCAAGGATTATATTATGCAGGACGGAGATGTAACCTACTTCCGGTTTAATGTATAAACATCAGGCCGTCTGTCCTGAAAGATATTAATCTGACTGCGAATCTGAGCGATAACTCCCGGCTGCAGATTGGCCTGAAGGATTTCTCCCTTTAGGTTATCTGTACTGCCCTGGGCTAAGAGGCTTCCCCAAGGATCATAAATGGCGGAGCCTCCTCCCAGATGGAGGGATTCTCCCTTACGAGGGGAAATGCCGTTGGCGGCAGCCACAAAGAACTGATTTTCAATGGCTCTGGCTCTCAGCAGGGTATCCCAGTGCTGGAGGCGTTCCACTGGCCAGGCAGCTACCACAAAGAGAATGGAAACACCATTCAGGGCAAGCTGGCGGGACAGTTCGGGAAAACGCAGGTCATAGCAGATGATAACACCGCATTTTATGCCATCCAGCATAAAGGTAGTTATTTGGTTGCCCGGGGTAAAGTCCTTGTGCTCCTTGGAGGGAGTAAAGAGATGGATTTTGTCGTAGGAGGCTATATTGGTGCCTGTGCGGTCAAAGACATAGCAGGTATTGTAAATATGGCCATTTCTTTCTACTGCTAGAGAACCGGCAATAATATTGACGGTGTATTCTGAAGCAAGGCGTCCCATGTGGTTTTTCCAATTATCCTGGCTGTCAGCAAATTCACTGATGGGACTAGGATAGAAGCCAGTGTTCCAAAGCTCCGGCAGAAGCACAGCATCTGGCCTGTTACTGCTGTTCATGGTTTCTTCCAGCATGGCGGACATGGCATCCAGATTATGCTCAATATTGCCCTTATCAATGGGCATTTGCAGAATAGATACTTTCATACTACAAACTCCTTTATAAGTTAGGATGATTTTTATGGCACTAAAATTCAACGTGGGGGACCAGGTCAAAATGAGGAAGTCCCATCCCTGTGGCAGCTATATCTGGCAGGTAACCAGAGTTGGCGCTGATATTGGCATGAAATGCCAGGGCTGTGGACATTTTGTCATGGTGCCAAGAGTAAAGTTTGAGCGAATGGTTAAAAGTATTGTAACCTCTGCTCAATCATAAAAACCATAAATTATAAAATAATCTATATATACATTATATAACATTTATACCCTGGGAAGGAAGTCTGCTGAGTGGATTTATGTAAGAGAAGATGGAAAAAAATATTTTTTACAGCAGTAATTGCCTGTTTAGGCCTCAGCTTGACCGTTGTGCAGCATTTAGAAGCCAAGGCTGATCGGTATTTTGTTGACTATGAAAATAATACCGGCTACTATGTAGATGTAAATTCCATCGAAATTCCTAGCGACCACGAGGTAGAATTGGATTTGTATCTGGTGAAGCTGCATGGGGGCTTTATGTATCGTTATAGAGCCTATTTTGATACATTGGAGGGCTCCTATCAGTACAGACAGGCCAGGGTATATAATTATGAAACCAAGAAATTAATGACAGGTACAGCCTTTGTACAGGATAAGCTGTCTTATCATAGAAGTCCCATGCTGGAGCAGGTAGTGGATTTTGCTATTGACTGGAAGAAAAGTCATATACACAAAACCCCCTATGGCGAAACCTGGGAAGATTAGTAAGTTTTTGATGTAGTGTTGCTGCCTGCAGGGCAGACCGGAATTATGTTGGCATGGAGTGAATATTTTGGGAATTTGGAATGAATTAATGTATCTGGTCATGATGCTTTTTGCTCTGACATCCAATTTATCTATAGCAGCCACTAGTGTTTGTATCGTCCTGGGGGCTATTCTGGTTATTGCCCAGCGTATCTGTACCGGCAGTCTGCCGGATATGGATAAGGGACTGGTTAAGATGGTGGGCATTTACTGTGTTTTGCAGATAGTGGCAGCTCTGATGGCACCAGATGTGCCAAAAAGTTTGGAGGAGGTCTGGGGCACAGTTTACCGTATTAGTCCACTGTTTATGGGGCTTGGCTATTTGCAGACCAGACGGCGTATGGCTTGGATTTTGGTGGCCTTTGCTGTATCCGTTTTTGTGGGGGATGCTATGGGTGCCTATCAGCTTATTGCCTGGGATGATTTTTCTCCTACTGGGGCCAGCAATCAATCGGCCTTTTATGCCACCCATCTTTTGATGGCTTTGCCGATTTTTTATCTTATGTGCAGGCAGGATGAAGGGGTATTGGCCAAAAAGACAGTGCCAGGATTTTTGCTGGTGTTTTCCTTGCTTATGTATGGAGTGGTATCCTGGGGAGATTGGAGTATGCCAACATCTCTGGATATGGTATGGAAGCAGAGCAGTTTTAGCAAGATTCTGCTGGAAACAGGGCCAGTGGGATTGTTTTCTTTCCTGTTGCTGCAGGGGTATATTCTCTATCGGCTGGTGCGGTTGTATCAGGCGGAAAAATCCATTAGCCATTCTGTGAATACAGCTTCCTATGGCATGATTGGTATTTGGATATTGGCTGGTATTCATTTGGAGGGGATGCTGGAATCCAGTATTTTGCAGGTTTCTATTATGCGTGAATATTGGCTGTTGATGGGCTTGCTGTTGGCGGCAGGCAAAATGAAATTATTGGAAGCGGGGAAGATTGAATAATGGCTATACCAGGCTTTGAGGCTTTTTTTGCAGGTTGGCAGATGGATCTGCGTTTGGCAGTGGTGCCACCTATATTGTGTGCCATCTTTAGATTTATCTTTATCTATCTGGATGGGCCAAAGAAAATATCGGAGTGGAAAAAATCTCAGCTATTTACCTGCTTCCGCTATGGCTTCTGGTGGGGCATGGATATTAATTCCAGATTTTATTTGCTGACCTTGGCAGCCGTTACTCTGCCAGCCAGCTTTATAGAGGCATATATGGGCATCAGCCGAGAAATAAGGCTGGTGCTTTTTGTGCTGTATGGACTGATTCTTTACTGTGCCTTTGTGGGGAAAATGCTGTTTTATTACCATTTTCATGATGTGTACAATAGAAATATGTGGCTGGGAAAAAATGCGGATAAAAAAAATCTGCTGGATATTTTCTTTAATCAAAATCATGGTGCTCTGCTGTTGGCAGGAGGAGCTATTTATAGCCTAGGTATTTATTTCCTGGGCTATTGGCTTTTGACACTGCCTACTATGGAATTGCCCACATTAGGCAGTGTTGCTGGCCAATATGCTCTAAATACAGGCATTTTCCTCTTTACCATTGCTCTTTACTACTGGTTTAATTTTGGCGGAACTTTCCGCCATCGCTTGAAGCCGGAATGGGACGAGGTGCCAGAGGAGGTAAAAAACGATGTGTTCCTAGGCAAGGCTACTATGGATGATTTGGTGGCTTTGAAGATAGTTTGGAAGCATCCAGCGCCAGAATTTGTGGCTCAATCCGATGAGGCAGCTCAGAGGAATATTCAGGCGATATTGCCAGAATTTTCTGGTAAAGATAATCCTTTGACAGGCTTTTTGCGCCACGCTCAGGGTGCTAAAATCAACAGGCCAAAGCATATTTTCTTTATTTTGGAGGAAAGCCATTGTCAGGCCCTTTATGATGAAACCTACAATATGCTGAATGTGGTGAAATATACCAAGAAGCTTCGCAGTGAAGCTGGCAGCCTGGTGATTAATAATTTTCAGCCAGCCGGCATGATTTCCCAGACTGCTTTGGGCAGTCTGCTGTTGGGCATCTATGACTGCGATGTGGAGCTAAATGAGAATAAGATAATTTGGGATGCTTCCCAGGCTTGGCTGCCTACTACTATGGCTGGTCAGCTGGCAAAGCTGGGTTATGAAACCAGTTTTTGGTATGGCGGCAGTCTGAATTGGGGGAGTCTGGTGCATTTTGCCCCAGCAGCAGGTTTTGCCCATGCCTATGGTGGGCCGGATTTTTGTCCGCCAGATGCTCCTCAGACTTGGCTGGGGGTTTATGACCATATTTATTTGGAGGAAGTAGCCAAGAGAATCGAGGCAGAGGCTGGGGATAAGCCTCAGTTCCACTTTATTTATACTACCTCAAACCACGGCCCTTATAATATTCCCTATGAAAAATATGGCATAGAGGAAAATGATGCGGTTGATCTTCCTCTAGGAAAGCTGAAAGCTGGGGATATGGATATGCGCCGATTTGCAGGCATACTCTATGCTGATAAGGCTGTGGGGGATTTTGTGGCCCGGATGAAAAAGCTGGACAAGGATAGCTTGTTTATTTTGACAGGGGATCATTCCTCAGCAGTGGCTCCTTTTGACAAGGAGATTTTGCCTCGGAAGGATATGCTGTTACGGGAACGGATTCTGACCTCTTTCTCCATGCATCATCCTCAGTTAAAGCCGGAAATGTTTGCAGGAAATGTGTTGGGTGAGCACCAGAATATCCTGCCTACCATTATGGAGTTGATTGCTCCGGCTGGACATGAATACTATAGCTTGAAGCCACCTTTGACGGAAAAAATCCAGCATATAGTAACACCCTATAGCTGGATGACAGAGGAAAGCATAGGCTACTATAAGGATAATGTATGGCAAAAATTGGCCCCATCCTCCCAGGAAGTACCTATGGAGCATGGGGAAATGCAATACCGGCAGGAGTGGCAGGCTTGGCAGAGTATTACTGGCTGGCTGCTGCGGCATCCAGAGGAGGAACAGTAATGGAAAGAGAAAAAAAGGGCTTGCTGGCTTTTTTGACAGCAGGAGAGCTGCCCTATAAAATTTTGGTAATTGAAAGCAAGGAATATCTGCAGGATTTGCGGCAAATGTATCCCTATGGGGAAATTTACTGCGTTACAACTGATGAAGATGATGTTCAAATATATGAGGACTTGCATATAAAATGGTGCTTTATCAATTATTTAGCAGAGCAATTGCCCTTGGGCAAAAAGTCCTTTGACTATATTATTTGTGAGGACTGTTTGGAGCAGGCTGCTAATCCCCAGGATATTGCCACAGGTTTGGGCCTGTATCTAAAGGATACAGGCTATTTTCTTATGAGCTTTAAAAACATTCGCTATTGGCGGGTAATGCAAAATCTGATGGAGGGGCATTTTTATCATCTTTGCTCCCGGATTTTTACTCGTAACGAAATGATAAACCTTATGTCTGCCTCCTTTTTCAAGGATGTAAATCTCCTGCCGGAATGGGGCAGTAAGCCTCCGGAAAAGCTTTTGGCCGGGCTGGAACTGGCTGGCTTTGAGGATATTGAGGATGATTTGTCAGTGGAAAAATGGCTGTTGCAGGCAGCTAAATCCATGCCAGAAATTATGGAATTGAAGCGGATGTACACCCCCGAGATAAGAGGGGATTTGGCAAGGTTGTTGAGGCGCTTGGAATACGGTGTTCGGGTGGAGGAAAGCAGAGGGGAGCTGTGGCAGTTGTGTCAGAGCCAAATGATTTTTCCGGCTTATCTGGCTAGCTTTATTAAGGAGGTTGTGGTTCATCTCAATGATTTGCTATGGCAGCTATCCCCTTGGCAAGAGGAGCTGCAGCAGGATTTCTGGCAGGAGCTGCTGGAGGAACTATATAGGCTTTACGCTGATGAGCAGGAGCTGTCCGTTGCCATGCTGGGCCAGGAGGATGATAATGGCAAGCTAACTCAGCAGGTGGTACAGTTGCAGGCGTGGCTGGCAGGGGAGCCTTTACCGCCATATAAATATGAGGATATGAGGAAAAATATTTCCGTGGCAGATGGTACTGCTATTGCCTTTATTACCTGTGTCAACAATGAGGAATTGTATAGAGAGGCTCGTATATATTTGGAGGCCTTGAAGCTGCCAGAGGGGATGAAAGCTGAATGTATTCCTGTGAGAGGAGCTAGCTCCATGTGTCAGGGATATAATCAAGGAGCGGCACAAACCCAGGCTAAATACAAGGTTTATGTTCATCAGGATGCCTTGATTGTGAATCAGAATTTCGTTCTTGATTTGCTGAAGATTTTTCAGGATAGCTCTGTGGGAGCATTGGGAGTTATTGGGGCTAGACGGCTGCCAGCTTCTGGTGTCTGGTGGGATGCCATGCGCAGTTATGGCCGAGTGCTTCATGCCTGTGAACCGGAGTGTATTGTGGAAACTGCCTGTATGGAGCCACCGGAGCCTTGGCTAGAGGTGGAGGCTGTAGATGGTTTGATGATTGCTACTCAGGTTGATGTTCCTTGGCAGGAGCAGTTTTTTGATGGCTGGCATTTTTATGATATCAGCATGTGCAAGGAATTGCAGAGAAAGGGCTACAAGGTTGTTGTGCCGCATCAGCACAGGTGCTGGTGTATTCACTGCCCTAAGGAGAAACCGCTGGATTCTGCGTACAAAATGTATCAAAAAAGATTTTTGGCTGAATATGGCGGAGAGCTGGAGCCGGAAATATAATCTGTATCCAGCTAAGAATATTAGCTGAAAAATTTTTGTAAATTTTAATTTTTATGGTATAATGGTCACGTAGGTTAGTGTTCCGCATGATATGGGCACAGGGCATTGTCCATGGCAGAGGGAAATACCAAAAATTATGCATTTTAAGGGATGGTGTACATGAATATTAGAACAAAGCTTTATGTTTCCTATGGCGTGATGGTATTGGCGATGATTGTCATAGCCATCTATGGAATTGTGCAGCTGCACAATGTAGACGAGATGTCTACCAATATTGTAGAAACGAATTTTCCGAAAGCAAACACAATGACGAGGATAGATGTAGGAATCTCAGACTACAGAGGTTATGCACTCAACCACATCATTGCACAGGACAAGGCAACTCAGGATAGTTATGAGCAGAAGATGGCGACAGCCAAAAAAGAGATTGATGAAAATCTCGCCAAGTATCATGAAATGAGCAACAAAAAGGAGCAGGTAGAAAAGCTGCAGGGCGAGTGGACTCAGTATGCAAATATTGTTGATAAGATTATTATAGAATCTAGGAACAACAACACGGAACAGGCTATGGTACTGGCAAGGGATGCTGCAAAGCCTTTTGATGCGCTGGTACAGACAATTTTGGATTTGGAGCAGGCAAATACTGATGCAGCTGACAAGGATTCCGCTGATGGAACGGCTATGGTAGAAACAGCTGTTTACATCTTTATCGCTATATGCGTATTCATGTTGATTGTATCTGGTGTGATTGGCTTCAAGGTAAGTGTCTATATCACTGGCATGCTGGATAAGATGATTGCTGGTTCCAACAAGATGGCAGATGGAGATTTCCGCGATGTGCCTAGAGGAATCACGGCTAATGATGAGTTTGGCATGATGGCAGATGCACTGGTTAATATGCGTCAAAAGGTCAATGTTGTATTGAAGAAAATTGCCGAGGGTGCCCAGACCGTGGCAGCTTCTTCTGAGGAGCTGACAGCTAGTGCTGACCAGTCCGCTCAGGTAGTTCAGAATATTGCTCAGTCCGTTACCGAGGTAGCGGCTCATAATGATAAGCAGGGTGGTGCTGTAGATACCGTAAGCTCTGCTGTTGAGCAGATTTCTGCCAGCATTCAGGAGATTTCCAGCAATGCCAATATTGCTGATACCAATGCTGCCAAAGCTTCTGATATTGCCAATGAGGGTGGTGCCTCCATCAATATCGCTATCAACCAGATGAACAAGATTCGTGATACCGTTGAAAGCTCTGCTGATGTTGTCAACGAGCTGGGTGAGGCTTCCAAGGAAATCGGTCAGATTGTAGAGCAGGTTTCTGCGATCGCTGCTCAGACCAATCTGCTGGCACTGAATGCAGCTATTGAGGCAGCCCGTGCTGGTGAGCATGGCCGTGGCTTTGCTGTTGTAGCTGAGGAAGTAAGAAAGCTGGCTGAAGAGTCTCTGAGTGCTGTTGATAAGATTAACAACATGATTACAACCATTCAGGCTAAGACTACAGATGCAGTTGCTGCCATGAAGTCTGGTTCTGAAGAAGCTGTCAAGGGTGCAGAGGTTGTTAAGAACTCTGGTGTTGCCTTTGATAATATTATGAAAATTAACACCGAGGTTGCTGCTCAGGTCAAGGAGATTGCTCGTACTACCGAGGAAGCAGCCAAGGCTTCTACAAATGTAGTTTCTGCTGTACAGGTTGTTGATGATGCCGCTAAGAATATCTCTGACCGTACCCAGACTATTTCTGCCGCTACCGAGGAGCAGTCAGCTTCCACTGAAGAGATTGCTTCTAGCAGCCGCAGCTTGGCAGAGCTGGCACAGACCCTGAACAGCGAAGTATCCAAGTTCAAGGTATAAACACGAAGCTCCTATTTCTATAAATCGGAGCAGTTGACGGCTTTATCCGTCAGCTGGCGACAGGGGCGTTGTATTCGCTGCTTTTTCAGCAAGGGGAGCAGGCTCGCCGTCAGCGGCTAAGGTATTTGTGATTTAGTTGGACTGGCAGATGAAAAGCTGGTTCACAAATATTATGCAAAGAAAAGGATTCAGATGGTGCATAGCTGTTTGAATCCTTTTTGTTATAGTGGTTATTAGCTTTAATTGTGAAAATTGCTATAGTATGTGGGATATAATAGGATTGATTGGTGGTAAATGTATGAATTTACAGATTGTTAATGAATGGGCAAGGTCGGCTGAGCAATGCTTTGCCTCAGGAGATATAGCCAGCATGAGGGCGTGCGGCAGGCAGATGCTGGAGGAAAGTCCGGGAAATCCAGTGGCTATGGCTCTGATAGCAGAGGCTTCTGTCTATATGCAGGATTTTCAGGAGGCAGAAAGCTGGCTGGAGAAAATGGATCAGGCTGTGGGTAAGGGCAGTTCACAGGGCTGGAAGCTGGATAATGGCAATTTGCGTATTCTCTTTGCCAAGGCCTTGTATTATGGAGCTCAGTATGAGTTGTCTTTAGCTATGGAGGCTTATGAGAAGCTTTTTGCTCAGTATGAGCAGACGGTTCGCCGGGGACTTTCTGGCAGTTATAGATTTACCACTAATAATCAAAATTGGCAGGGAGAGGCTCGGCAAATGCTGGCCAGGGCCTATAGCTTTTATGCGGATACCTGCTTGCTGGCAGGAGAAACGGAAAAGGCTGCTAAAGGGGCTTTTGCTGTTAGTAATATGGTACAGGATGAGATGACAGCGGCCAGCTATTTTAGCAAGGGGTTGTTTATTAGCAATTATCGGGAGGCTGGTTCTCAGGCTTTGGCTCAGAAGCATAGACAGTATGGGGCTATGTTTCCCAAACAGGTGGGGTTTCCTCATGATGTAAGGATTCGGCGTAGCGCTCATGCTATTAGGGTGGGCTATATTTCCCCTGATTTTCGCCTCCATGCGGCGGCCTATTTTTTTACGGCTCTCTTGAAGTCTGCTAATCATACGGATTTTACGGTTTATGGGTATTCTACTGGTAGGGAGGATCATATTACCCAGCGTTTCAAGAAAATGGCTGATTATTGGCGGAATGTACATGGTCGAAGTTCTCAGGAAATTGCCAAGCTGATTCATGATGACCGGATAGATATTTTGGTGGATTTGTCTGGTCATAGTCAGAATAACTGCCTGCCGGTAATGGCTTGCCGTCCAGCACCAGTGCAAATATCCGGTATTGGCTATATCAATACTACTGGTTTGCCTATGGTGGATTATTTTCTTACGGATGAAATATGTATGCCTTCTGTTTATGATAAGGGAGGGTTTAGCGAAACACCTTTGCGGCTGCCTCATTGTCATCTTTGCTATCAGCCGGAAACTATGAGGGAGATAAAATCTGTAGGCCATAATGCGCCAGCTATGGAACGGGGCTATGTGACCTTTGGCAGCTTTAACAGTTTTGCTAAGGTAACAGATGAAATGCTGGTGCAGTGGCGGAATATTTTGCAGGCTGTGCCTAATTCCAAATTGGTGATTAAATGTAAGATATGCAGTGTTCCTTCTGGTCAGGAGATTGTAAGGCAGAGATTCAAACGGCTGGGCGGAAATCCTGATGTGTTGGAGCTGCGGCCTTTTAGTCCGGATTATCTGACTCAATATGGGGATATTGATATTGTGTTGGATACAGCTCCCTACAATGGTGGACTGACTACCTGTGATGCGCTTTATATGGGAGTACCGGTGATTGCATTGCGGGGTAAGACGCATGGTTCTCGGTATGGGGCAAGTATTCTTACGGCAGCCGGGGTACCGGAACTGATAGCTGAAAACCTGCGGGAGTATACAGGCAAGGCTGTGCAGTTGGCCAAAAATGGGATGCTGTTGAATAGGCTTCATAGGGAACTGCCAGAGCAGGTAAGAAATTCCAGGCTAATGGATGGGAAAGGGTATATGCAGGAGCTGGAGGAAAGTTATAGGCAAATCTGGGGGCTGTATTGCCAACAAGGGTAAGTTTTGATTTGTAGAGTTGCCTATCTCCCTAATATCATAAATATGAAACTAAACTTTTTACGAAATACAGCCTGCGGTCATAACGACTTTTGCTCTGTCCGACTTAATGACCCTATTTGTGGATTTATCTTTACGCAGTAATACCGCTTGTCGCTGAGCCAATTCACATTGACCGGAATGGTAGA
>SAMEA104315422__coassemble_166_pt1 | contig 41391 bp, 37 predicted proteins | sample SAMEA104315422__metabat2_low_PE_041 | metagenome-assembled genome bin SAMEA104315422 (sample SAMEA104315422) | gut metagenome | biome: Monkey gut; feature: monkey-associated habitat; material: faeces | place: China | collected 2013
GCTCAGATTTTGCACCAAATACAAGATAAGCATTTTGTAAGAATTCCTGCTTCCACTTTCTAACCTTATTGGGGTTTAAGTTATGTTGAGCACATATTTCATTCAGTTCCTGATTACCTTGAAGAATATTCAGAACAACTTTACTTTTAAATTCTGGTGTATATTGACAACGTGTCATAAAAAATCCTCCTAGATTGTTATATATTTACTATAACATGCACGCTTAGATTTTCAAAATATGGTCCAGATTCTGGTATCCATTATAAACTTTCCTATAAAGTAAAATAACCGTCCAATAAGAACGGCTAGAAATAGAAAAGGAACGTCATATTAGGCATTCCTTTTCTACGAGATGTTTAATTTTAATGCTTATCTCCTATTCCATATATCTTGCATAAAAGTATATCACAATGTATCAAGAACCATTCAAGAGTAATAAATTGATATGTATTGCTCCTTGAAAATACTAATACATACTGATATGGCACTTATTACTTTAAACACAATTTTCTATGGCCTAACTTTTGTTTTTTTGGATATTTCACTTTTGCGCTTATTGAAAGCATTATCGATATACGTTTCTGGGTCATTCTTAAAATCTTCCCATTTGACAAGAACACAATAACGATCTTCTTCTGACCAAGAACATCCTCCTTCTTTAGGAATATAATAATTATAACTAAACTCTTTTATGGTAGTATTATCGTCTATACATACGATGTTGTGCATCTTTCCACATACTGAACACTGCTCCATACCTTTATATATTTTATCATACATAGAAGGTAAAACGATACCTAGTATACCATTCTTCGTATTGTTCTCACCGTTATACAGAGACGCTTGCAATTCTCTTTTTATATATGTTTGATTTTGTCGAAATGAATTTTCAGCACTATATTCTCCAATAAGATAAATTGTAACTGTAGAGTCAGCAAGATAATTCTCTCTAATGTTGCGCATAATATAATCTTCGTCATCAGAATTAATGGGAACATCCAATGATTTATCTATCATATCAATATCCATATCTTCTTGAATCTTTTTCTTATAATCCATATCTTCGGTTTTAAAAGATATAAAACATTTATGTGCCATATTAAACCTCCCTCTTAGTATTCAATCATAAGTATTTTCTTTGTAACATCAATAGTCTTTCTGTATGTTTCTATTTGCCATGGAATAGCAGTGTTTGCAAAAAACACTGCTTCATATTTCTTGTAGTTTTTCTCATCATTTAGACGAAGATAACAAGTTGCTAATGTTGCATACATCCAATAATTTATTTCATTGTATCTAATATTTTCTTCTAATAATGATATAATCTCTCTGCATACCTTTTTGCTCTCAAATTTTAGATATTCGATTTCATCTACTTTCAAATCTGTTTTTTGTGTTTTTAGTAATAAACAGGTTGAATAATTTTCACCATTATAGTAGTCATTTTTTATTATAAACCCTTTTTTATAATATTTCATTGCTTCATCCAAGTAATCATAATTATTATTTAGGTAAAATAAATTCTTATAAATAGCACCAGTAATACCTATAGTCTCTAAATCTAAAGATTTTTTAGGGTTTAAAGATTGTATAGTATTCAAGGCGTCTCCAAGAGCTATAGTTTCATTAGGATACTTAGATTTGTATTGCACCAAAGCTAATTGCTGAACAACATAGTCGTTATTTGGTAATATCTCCTGCAATTTCTTCCATTTTAAAATTGATTCCTTGAATTTACTTTCATTTTTTAATGCTTCCGCCTTACTCAACAGATTTGATATTGTTTCTTCTTTTGTCTTAGCCGTATCAAGCAATTCATCAAATTCGCTATCTGATATATTAGGGGGAATTATATTAGGTAAGTATGTATATAGTGGACTATCAACGTTTTGCTCTTCACTTACTCTGATAAATGAATGAAGATTTGTTTTTATTTTTTTAGCTTCTTCATCATCTAAGACTTCACCGAAATCTTTATAGGTTAGAATCCTACAATGATTTAAGTCAAAAGGAATTTTCTCACTTTCCTGCATCATAATAATTGTTGAGAACGGTTTTAATGCATGTCGAATCCCAAGTTCGTATATTGCATTTTCATTCATCGTTGTAATATCAGCTATTACTAAATCTGCTTTTAACAATAATGAGTACATACTAACATCAATTATTTCAGAACTAGAAATTTCATCAGCTCTAATCAGTTCATATTCTGTTAAGCTGTTAAATAAATCTTTAATCACTTTTTTATAAATGATATCTAAATCTACCTCCTTAGAATTTAGATAATCCATCTTTTTCCCAAATCCCATTACTACAAAACAAATTTTTTTAGACACAATTAAGCTCCCCTTTTCTTCAAAATTATAAAGTGTAATTCCTTATAGTTGAAATATAGAGACGACATCATCATCAGTCTTGAATCGACGGCACAATACGATGACAATCCCGCAAGATTCCTTGTTGCTGCATCTTGCAGATGTTTATCTTGAATCCCTTGCATACTTCTAACATGCGAAAAAACAACATTCGCAAAACGAAAACCTACAAAGCCAATATTAGAATAATATGCAAGACCTAAAGTTATAAACTATGATTGTAACGCAAGTGGTTTATGAAAAATATACATTTATAACATTCCTAGACTATCCATCAATAATATCTATTTCTTTCCTTGTTAAATTGATATATCACATATACAATCAATCCTACCTCCACAATCGAAACCAGTATGCTGCCACCGAGGAAAATTTTGTTTACCAGAGACAATACTACTGCTGCTATAAGTATCTTCATATATTTATTGAATCTGGTTCCCAATGTCCTACGATATGTATAAGCAAACCATATCAGAAGTGCAAAATCAATTAATATGCTCAGTGTATCTAATGTGTCCAAAAACATATCTTAATTCCTTTCACAAGTGCTTCATTTATTCGTGTAAATGTCAATATAAAAATGTCTAATCTTCCCAATTTCACTGTTAAGCTTTACTGCTTGAATCTTATATTAGAGATCATAGACTTTCCCTCTGATGTTTTTATCCTCCTTATACTCATAAGTATATATTAATTCCTTGAGCAATGTAACAACTTTATTTATACAACATCATTCCCAAAATTCGAGTCTTACTTTAATTTATGAGCTGCTTTTATCCCAGACTCTTTCTGCGTGTTAGAAACGTTCATCAAAATACCAGCGTTTTACCATCATCATTAAACGATTAGATAGGTCTTTAGCTTTTTTTATTTTGTCACGCAAAGAATACCAAACGATGCATCTTGTAACTCTTTTGCAATATCTGTACTCCATCTAGCGCCTTTGTCAATATCTGCTGATGAAAAATAAGGCTCGACACTTTGAATTACACATGGAATCCATTGCTTTAATATTTTTGCAACCCCTTCACTCTTATTACCAGACCAACTAATAAAAACTTTCACTTTTTTATCTCCTTGTATTTTCAAATTTTAATTTATTCATATCGTTTCTCTCAGTATACACTATTTTATAATAGAAATCCACTATAATGCACTGTCATGTGAGTTTAGTATGATTTTGTAGTCATTCTCCTGCAAACCCCTATATCATTCAATAAATATCCTACCAAAAACAGCAGACATTGCACATGACTCTTAAAATTTTCTTATTGCTTATACCAGCAGCCTATGCTATAATATTATTACAAACATATCTTCTCTATAATAATTAAAAAGGGGGATTATATATGGATGAATACCTCAATTACTCTCTCAAATCATGGGAGGAACTTACTTTTACAGATGATTATATGTTCAAGCTGGTAATGTCAAAACATCCAAAATTCATCAAGAAATTACTAAATATAATCTTGCAAGTCAATGTAAGGGAAATCCGTTTCCACGAAACAGAAAAAAATTTAAAAGATAGCTATGATGGACACGGCATTAGATTTGATCTTTATGTGGAGGATTCCGATAATACGATATACGATATTGAAATGCAAGTTGGCTATTACAGCTCCCATGCACTTGCTAAACGCATGAGATTCTATCAAGGGATATTTGATGTTGATTTTCTGAAGGCAGGGCAAAAATATACATCATTAAAGAAAAGTATCATTATTTTTCTCTGTCCATTCAAATTTCTCAACGGAGAGCGCAGTTTATATACTTTTAATAATTTCTGCCTGCAAGACAAAACATTGGCACTTCCTGATGAAACTACCAAAATAGTAGTATCAAGTGCAGGAAAAAGACCTGTTGATACACCGAAAACTCTTATCCCTATACTAGATTATATGAACGGTAAAGCTGCTAATAGTGAATTTACCAAAGCTATTGATGAAGCTATCAAAAATGAAAAGAATATTGAAACTGAAAGGATGAGCTATATGACATATGAAATGAAGCTCCAGGAAATGCAAGAGGCTGGTTATAATAGAGGCAAGCGTGAGGGTATGCTTGAAGGCAAGCGTGAGGGCAAATTTGAATCTAGAATTGAGTCCATAAGAGAATTGATGCGCAATCTAAACCTATCTCCAGAAAAAGCCATGAAAGCCTTGGGAATCTCTCCTTCTGAATTTAATCGCTACCTTACCCTGCTTTAATTTTTCTTTATCATCGCATGTTCGTAATTCATAATTTCCGGTTAATTCAATAATTTTCTACACAAATATACCCCCTGCTGCTGTATTTCTACTGCTAGCAGGGGGTGTTGTATTTTCAAATTAAATTTTATTTATGCCTCGACCTTGTCTACAGGTACTACATGGAGCTCTAAGTCTGGATTATTATCGGTTATCCAGCCCAAGGCCCATTCGTTATTTACCAACAATACTGGGTTGTTGCGGCGGTCGTAGACGAACATGCCGCGGTCTGCACCGCGAAGGCTGGCTGGAGTTACATCTCGGCCATCTGCATAGGTCATCCATCTTGCTACCTCATATGGCTGCATATTCATCACAATATCTACACCATATTCGTTCTTTAGACGATATTCCAGTACTTCAAACTGCAAAGTACCTACCGTGCCTACAATGTAGGATTCAGTGCCGGCACCTGCCTGCTGGAATAACTGAATAGCGCCCTCCTGAGTCAGCTGCTCTACACCCTTGACAAACTGCTTTCGCTTCATGGTGTCCTTGGCCTGTACTCTAGCAAATTTCTCTGGTGGGAACACAGGGAAATCCTCGTAGCTAAACTTGTGGGATGGATCGCAAAGGGTATCTCCAATACCGAAGATTCCTGGATCAAATAGGCCAACAATATCTCCCGGATAAGCTTCATCCACAATCTGTCTATCCTGAGCCAGGAACTGCTGTGGCTGAGCCAGCTTAATAGGCTTGCCACTGCGATTGTGATAAACATTCATACCCCGCTCAAATTTGCCGGAGCAAATGCGGATAAAGGCCAATCTATCACGGTGAGCAGGATTCATATTAGCCTGAATCTTGAACACAAAGGCGGAGAATTTTTCGTCATCTGGAGCAATCAGACCAGCGCTGGAATTTCTGCCTACTGGCTCTGGTGCCAGCTTGAGATACTCCTCCAAGAAATTCTGCACACCAAAGTTTGTCATGGCAGAGCCAAAGAACATAGGAGTCAGCTCACCACGAGCTACCTTGTCCAGATCAAACTCCTCACCAGCTGTATCCAGAAGATCTATATCATCCACAAGAGTCTGATGAGCCTCTGCTCCTAACATGGCAGCAAATTCTTCATCCTCCAAAGAGCCTGTTACAGAGGCCCTGGCATTCTGTCCATGAGAGGTATCATCGTCAAAAAGCTCTATCTGCTTCTTCTGCCGGTCATAAACGCCAAAATAATTGCCATCTGTGCCAATAGGCCAATTCATAGGATAAGAACGGATGCCCAGCACATTTTCCAGCTCATCCATCAAATCCAAAGGAGCCTTGCCGTAGCGATCCAGCTTGTTAACAAAGGTAAAGATAGGAATCCCTCTCTGCTTGCAGACCTTAAACAGCTTCTTGGTCTGAGCCTCAACGCCCTTGGCCACATCAATAATCATGACCGCACTATCCACCGCCATCAAGGTTCTATAGGTATCCTCAGAAAAGTCCTGATGACCTGGGGTATCCAATATATTAATGCAATAGCCGTTATAGTTAAACTGCAATACAGATGAAGTAACGGAAATACCACGCTGCTTCTCAATCTCCATCCAGTCAGATACAGCATGATGCTGAGTCTTGCGGGATTTGATCGAGCCAGCCAGATGAATAGCACCGCCGTACAGCAGCAGCTTCTCCGTCAATGTGGTTTTACCGGCATCCGGATGGGAAATAATCGCAAAAGTCCGCCGCTTCCGGATTTCTTCTTTTAAATCAGCCAAAATTTATCATCCTCCTAATCTATCTAATTTACCTAATCATCCTTTATCCAATCTTTACCTTGCCTACCAGCTCAGATACATGGTTCAAGCCTCTTGCCTCCAAATAAGCATCAATATCTGCTGCTACCTGTACTACTGCATCTGGATGAACAAAATTCTCTGCTCCTACAGCTACAGCACTGGCACCAGCCAACAGGAACTCAATGGCATCCTGACCGCAGGTAATGCCACCTAAACCTAGAATTGGAATCCGTACCGCCTGGGCTGCCTGCCATACCATGCGAACCGCAATAGGCCGGAGGGCTGGGCCGGACATACCACCAGTAATATTTCCCAGCAATGGCTTCCAACTGCGAGTATCAATCACCATGCCTGTCAGTGTATTAATGAGAGCAATAGCATCTGCTCCTGCCTCCTCAACAGCCTTGGCCATGACGGTAATATCCGTTACATTAGGAGACAGCTTTACAATCACTGGCTTGGAGGTGTTCTTCTTTACAGCCTCAGTAACGGCTGCGGCTGCTTTGGGATCAGTACCAAAAACAATACCGCCATCTTTTACATTAGGGCAGGAAATATTTACCTCTACACCATCTACTCTGTCTACATCCAGTTTGGCTGCCATCATGCCATAATCCTCCACTGTACCAGCAGAGAAATTGGCAATAAAAGCTGTCTCAGAGGTCTCCTTCCGCACCTGAGGCAAAATATCCGTCAGGAACTTGTCAATACCAGGATTTTCTAAGCCGATGCAGTTCAACATACCAGCTGGAGTTTCGGCAATCCGTACCCCCTTGTTGCCAGCCCGAGGCACAGGAGTCAAACCCTTACTGATAATAGCTCCCACCTGATTCAGATCCAAAAAATCCTTGTATTCAATACCAAAGCCAAAGGTGCCGGAGGCTCCCATTACTGGGGTTTTCATTTTGATACCAGCAAAATCCGTTGCCAGTCTATTCATATTCATCTTCATCTTGCAAATACCTCCTCAGCGGGGAACACAGGACCATCATGGCAAATCTTCCATCTCTTGCCACTAATCATTCCCTCAAAGGTACAACCCAAGCAGACGCCAATACCGCAAGCCATGCGCTTTTCCAAGGAAACCTGGCATTCAATGCCCTGCTCCATAGCCAGCTTGGCCAATCCCTCCATCATAATGGTAGGGCCGCAGATTTTGATATGATGAATATCGTAACGACTGAGGATTTCCGGCATAGCATCAATGGCAAATCCCTTGATACCAGCAGAGCCATCATTGGTGGTTACGACGATTTTCTCTGTAAAATCCTTCAGATAATCCTGCCAGAAAAGTTCTCCCTCATTGCGAATGCCCAGCAGGAAAACAGGCTTGTTGGCAGGCTCAAGTTCAGCCAAACGACGAGCCGTATAAATCATAGGGGCTACACCTACACCACCGCCAATCAACAGGGTGCGTCCCCCTGCCTCCAAGCCATCTGACTCAAAGCGGAAACCACCGCCTAGAGGCCCCTCTACGCTAAGCTCCATAGTAGGCTCCAAGCCGGCCAGTTCCTGAGTCCCCTTGCCGGCCACACGATAAATCAGCAGAATACGGCCCTGTTCTCTATCCACATCAGCTATACCAAAAGGCCGCCGCAGAAAAGTACCGCCATTTTCATTTTTTACCATAACAAACTGCCCAGGCTCAGCCTCAGCAGCAATAGATGGCACCTGAATCACCATACATCTTACATCATCAGACAAAATGTCATTTGTCACAATGGAACCTGATTCCACCAACATTTAGCTACACCACCTGTTTCTATAGGATTACAAATTACATACCTTTTTATTATACTATATTTCGTTCTCTAATGGTTATTTATTTTTCTTCTGCTCCTGCAAAAGCCGTACCAGAGCAATTACTGCCACACCAATGCCGCAGATACTGGCAGCGCCAGAGACTTCCTCTGGGCCAAATTCACTAACCAGCCACATAAGTAGAACCAAGCCAACCAATATTTTAGAATTAAGCTTCATTTATTTTACCTCTTAACAAAATTTTATCCCAGCATATATTGTGCAGCTCCATAAGCTAGCAAACCACTGATAATGCTATAAGGCAAGGAACGAGTAGCCGCTGCTACTGGCAATACTATGATAGAAGCCAGCAGCTCCTTGTTCTCCCAGCTGAAGCGAAAACCATCTACACCTGTGCCAAAAATAGAGGTAAAAATCAAAGCACCAAAAACCGCTGTAGGCACATATTGAAGCCACAGCCGAAAGCCCCTAGGCAGCTCCCGATTCCCCAGCAGAGCAAAGGGCAGGATTCTAGGAATGTAGGACACAACAAACAGTCCAAAAATACACAGCAAAGTATCACTATAGCTCATTATCCTCATCTCCCCATACGCATTTCATAAAAGGCTGCCAGAGCCGCCGCTATCACCGTAGCTACTACCACATTCAGCATATTGGTTAACCAGTAGGACAAAAGCAAGGCCAACAGACCTCCCAAAATACCTGTCAACACCAAGCGGGCATTGAGAAAATGAAAGGACCATAAACCAATAAACATGGCAATCAGGGCATAGCTTACCAAAGCTGTATCAATGTAAATGCTATTACCTAGGTAAAGTCCCGCTAGATTAGCCAATATCCATGAGCTATGACCAATAATATTTACTCCCAGAGCATTTTTGCCATTCCATTCTGTATCGAGTGTAAATTGATTTTGATTCACAGCAAAACTTTCATCCACAATCTCTTGGGCAAAAAAAGCCTTGTAGAAGCGGCTTTCCTTGGACAAATACTGATTGAGAATCAAAGCATATAGAAGATGCCGCAAATTTACAATACATACTGTCAGCACTACTGGCATAATGGTACTGCCACTGCCAATCATGGCCAAGGCAATAAACTGACCACTGCCAGCAAAAAGGAAAACCGCCATCATCAGCATCTGGAACCAGTCAAAGCCCACCTTTTGGGCTAATATCCCACAGGCCATGCCCAGAGGAATGTAGCCAAAAATAATGGGCCAGGCCGCCTTAAACACCTTTAATTCAAAATATCCCTTTAGCAAATCACACATCTCCAAATCTTAATTAGTCAAAGCTAACAAAATTTCCCTGACGGAAAACTGGAACCAGAGTGCCATCAGCCTTAACACCATCTATCTCCATATCCCTGGTGCCAATCATAAAATCCTCATGTATCAGGGAATCATTTACGCCATGCTGAGCCAGCTCCAGGCTATTCATTTTTTCTCCTCCCTGAATACAGGTAGGATAAGCCTTGCCCAGGGCCAGATGGCAGGCCGCGTTTTCATCAAAAAGGGTGTTGTAGAAAAGAATCCCACTGTTGGAAATAGGAGAATTGTAAGGAACCAAGGCCGCCTCGCCCAGATGGCTGGCCCCTTCATCCATAGCCAGCAGCTGCTCCAACACCTCCTGTCCCTTGGTGGCAGAAGCCTTAACAACCTTGCCCTCCTTCAGCTCCAGACAGATACCCTCTATTAAATTACCATTATAGTTCAAAGGCTTGGAGGCATAAACCACGCCGTCTACCCTATTTCTATCTGGCAGTGTATAAATTTCCTCCGTTGGCATATTGGCCACAAATTCTACCCCATCACCAGCAATTTCGGCACCACCAGCCCAGATATGTCCCTCTGGCAAGCCTACAGTCAGCTTGGTTCCTAGGCTATTGCTGTATTTCAAGGCAGTAAATTTCTGTTCATTCATAAATCTGCAGGCCCGCTGCAGAAAAGCAATGTGCTGCTGCCAAGCCTCCACCGGATTATTCTTCTCATCAATGCGCACAGTAGCAAAAATCTCCTGCCACAACTTGGCCACAGCTGTTTTGCCATCCTCCTGGGCAAATACCTTGGCAGCCCAGCTTTCTGTAGGAATGGATACCACACACCATCTCAGTTCATTGTTCATCATGGCCTGACGGTATTCCAAAAGTGCCACCCCAGCAGCTCGCTGACTTCTGGTCAGCTTATCTGTATCCACATTTTGAAAAATAGTAGGATCCGAAGCGTGAATGGAAATTACGGCTGCTCCCTTAGCCTTGAAATCCATAAACATTTCCCGGCGCCAGGCAGGAAATTCATCAAATACCTCTGCCTCTGCTTTATCCAGACGAATCCGAGCCAATCGTTCATCTGACCAGATTACCTTGACATCTTTGGCTCCGGCCTCAAAGGCAGCCTCTGCCACCCGGCGGGCAAAGTCACTACATTCAATAGGTGAATTTATTACCAATAGCTGCTGGGGCTGGAGGTTTACACCAGTCTTTACCACCAACTCTGCATATTTATTCAAAAGCTTATCCATATTGCAAGCTCCTTTCGCCATACATTTTTATTTTCAGATATATACCAAATATTATAACCAAATTTAATCAATATAGCAATCTTGCTTTTCAAATTCTAGCTTCCTTGCAAATTTACCTGCATATTTTCACAAATCCTAGGCAATACTACTCAAAAGAACATTCTAATAGTATTTTAATTTGCCTAATCTTTCTGCATATATTAATATAGTAAGTGTCAAGCCTATGGCATAGAATCTGATAAAACACCACCAGCATAACCTGGCTTCACCCAATTATCGACTCATCTGTCAGGCGGGACAAAGAGATTTTATACATATGGAGGTTAAACTATGTTGAACATGAAAAAGAATCTAGCTAAGCTGGTAGTAACCTGTATGGCTGTAGGTATGCCTATAACTGCATCCCTGCCCTCTCAGGCAGATGCCAGCGTATTAGGCTCCGTCATTGCTGCCGGCATTCAGATGTCTGCTCAAAATGAACAGTTAAAGGCCATGAACAATACCGAGGAAGGTCGTCAGGCTCTATTTCAGTCCATGAAAGAGCAGCAGGGTGTTAATACAGATCCTGTATTGAACCAGCGGGTAGACCGGATTATGGCCAATCTTTCCCAAGCCATTGCTCAGGTTGATCCATCCATCAATGATATGCCTTACAATTACTATATTAATCCAGATACCAGCTTTAATGCAGCCTGCTCTCTGGGACACAATATGACCATTAACACAGGTATTTTTTCTCTGCTGACCACTGATGATGAAATTGCCGTAGTACTAGGCCATGAAATGGGGCACGGTCAGAAGAATCATGTACTGAAGGGCTATCAGAGAAGTATTCCTGTAGATTTGCTGGCTACAGCAGCGGCTGCTGGCGGTGGCTATGGTGCCGCTTTAGGTGCCGGTGTAGTGGCCAACTACATTGACAAGGTTCATATTTCCAAGCCTTTGGAGTGGGAAGCTGACAATCTGGCATTTGAGTATATAACTCATACGGATTATAATATTGGTGCTACAGCTGCTGTATGGCAAAAGGTTATGGAGGAATATGGCTCTAACAAGGGAAATTTTGTAGGTGATATGTTTAGTCCATCTGACCATCCAACCCATGAACAGCGCCGAGATTCCTATGCTAAGAAAATCTCCGAATATTCTAATGGTGTTGTTACCGTAGCAGATGGAGTGGTTAAAATCCATGATAAGGAGTTTGTAACCCCTGCTTCTATCAGTTCCATGAGCGGTGCCGAGCGTTCTTATTTTGTAGCTGGCAATCTGGCTCGTTATTACAATCGGGGCACTAGAAATATTCCTGAAGCCCATGTGGTAAATGGCACAGTATATGTTGAGGATCAGGCTATTATGACTCCGGCAGAGGGAGATTTATCTGCTCAAGAGCTGGCCGACCGCTTCAACAAGCTGCGGAAATAATTTCCTTGGAAAGTTGGAATGCTCTACCCTGAATATGCAAAAATAAAAGTGAGTTGATATACATATGTGGAATCGCCATAAAACATCTATAATCGTGGGTGTTGCCATTATCTGTCTGCTGGCAGCTTTCTGGTATATGCCATCTTTCGCCTTTGTCTTTTTCCTATCTGTGCTTTTGACGCTGTTACTTCTGGATTTGGTAGACAAAATGGCTCTGAAACTGCCCCGGGGGCTAGCCGCCTTCCTTGGCTTAGCTGGTTTCTTGGGATTGCTACTGGGACTTGTAGCCATTGTTTCCAGCACCTTTATTCCTACCCTGTCGGAATTTACCGATGAACTGCCACGGCTGGCCAGCAATATTCAAAATATGCATGGCTGGACGGAAAGCGGTATTTTCAAAACCGGATTGGATGAAGCCTGGGCGGAGGCATCTAATTTTGTCACAGATGCTATCCGCTCTTCCCTACTAATTGCCTTTTCTGTTTTCAACAAATTTATTGATTTTATCATTATTATCTTTCTATCTTTCTATATGCTTATGGATGGAGATAAAATCAAAAAATTTGTGGCTAGACTTTTCCCAGCCAAGGATGTAAAGCGGATTTCTCTGCTGATGGATAGAATTCTGCTGTCCTTACGGCTATATGTCCGCAGTCAGCTGGCCATCTGCGTTCTCACCGGCTTTATTGTTTATGGCTATTTCACCATTATGGATCTGCCCTTTGCCTCTGTATTTGCTGTGGCCTCTGCCATTAGTGAGTTTGTGCCGGTGCTGGGCCCTACTGTGGCCTCCTGCTTCGGTATCCTTATGACCGCTATTTCTGATCCAGAATTGGCCATTCAGACAGCTATCTTTTACCTGGTTATGACTCAGATAAACCATAATGTTGTCTATCCAGCCATTGTAGGCCGTTCCCTGAATCTACATCCTGTGGCCATTATTCTCTCCATTATTTTAGGAGGAGAGCTGCTGGGAGCTGCTGGTATGTTTTTGGCCGTTCCCTTTATGGTGGTAATTCGCCACGTTATTGAAGATATCAACGAACATAGTCATTTAATGTAATAAAAAGACTTCTAGGACCATCCTTTCCTAGAAGTCTTTTTTAGTTTGTTAACTTTTAAAACTCATATTCACCTGGCACGGAAGAGATAGGCTTCTCTACCAATTCCACCCCAATATCCTCCCAGATACTGCCATATTCGCGAATTTTGTTGACAATCTCTGCGGCTTCCTTCTTGGTGCCAAACATCTCACAGGCCATACGAATTAGCCGTTCTCTGGATCTTGGCAAGGAAATAGGCCGACGGAAGGACATTTCTGTTAAACAAGCATGCATAGCACCCTTAATCATCAGGGTGTTTTCGTAATATTCCTCGTCACTTCTTTCGTATTTGGTGCCGTTAAAGAGGTTTCTGGCCATCTCATGGAACTGGGCAATCATACCCTCAAAGATAATAATAGAATCGTAACCCTTCTTATAGCTATCCCGTACTATCTGATTATCCGCCAGCACCTTCAACTCTACCTGACAAACTGCAGCATAAATAAATAGAGGCGATTCATTTTGGAATCTCAAATTGATACGACGAATACAATCCCGCATCAGCTCTAACAGAATAGCGTGGAAAATATCTTCCTTGTTTTTGAAGAAATAGTAAATACTGCCAGTGAGAATGCCGGAATGCTCCACTATCTTACGAATAGTAGTCTTGCTATACCCTTCCTCCGCCAACAGGCATTTTGCGCTATTGATAATTCTTGCTCTTACAGCTGATGCATGGTCATGATTTCCCACCAGCTTCTGAATATTGCCATCCTCGCTGGCATAAGTTTTTCTTCTTGCCATTTCCCAAGCCCCTCTCTTTTTCATCTTCCCTTGTGTAAATTGTTTTTTACAATCAAATAATAATTAACAAACAACCCATTCAAACATGAAAAATTTCACTTAAGTAAATTTAATCAGTTCAATAATATAACATATGTCCAATTTTGTCAATATAATGTTCAAATATTAGACAATAAAACGGTGCATATTCAGCAATCAGCTAAAAATATGCACCGCTACATACAATAATATTTACTTATTCAGTCTTTCCAATGCCCAATGAGCAATATCATGACGGAAATGAGCATCCTTAAAGGAAATCTTGTCAACACCGGCATAAGCCTTGTCAACAGCCTCCTGAATGCCATCAGCCTTGGCTACTACACCCAGCACGCGACCTCCATTGGTATAGATATGGCCATCCTTGGCACTGGTGCCTGCGTGGAATACAGTACAGCCATCAGCCTCGGAGGCATCAATACCTACAATTTCATCGCCCTTGTTGTAGGACTTTGGATAACCGCCAGCAGCCATAACAATACATACCGCTGCACCGTCGCTCCACTTTACCTCAGTTTCGGCCAGCTTGCCATCAATACATGCCAGCATAACATCTACCAAATCGCTTTCCAGCAGAGGCAGAACAACCTGAGTCTCTGGATCACCGAAGCGAGCATTGAACTCTACTACGCGAGGGCCAGCCTCAGTAACCATCAAGCCTGCATAAAGACAGCCCTTGTACAGACGTCCTTCCTGCTCCATAGCTTTGATAGTAGGATCCAGAACTTCCTTCTGAACCTGAGCCAAAAGCTCTGGAGTACCAACAGGAGCTGGAGCATAGGCACCCATACCGCCGGTATTAGGTCCCTTGTCGTGATCATAAACACGCTTGTGATCCTGGGAAGGAACCATGGGCACGATGGTCTTGCCATCTGTAAAGCAAAGAACGGAAACTTCCTCGCCTACCATGAACTCCTCAACAACCACACGGCTGCCAGCAGCACCAAAAGCCTGATCCCCCATGATTTCATCAATAGCCCCCAGAGCCTCCTCCAGAGTCATGGCTACAATAACACCTTTGCCAGCAGCCAAGCCATCAGCCTTGATAACGATAGGAGCACCTTCCTGACGGATATACTCCTTGGCTGCCTCAGCCTCAGTAAATACCTCGTACTTGGCAGTAGGGATATTGTACTTCTTCATGAGATTCTTGGAAAAGGACTTGGAGCCCTCAATTTCTGCTGCTGCCTGTACAGGGCCAAAAGCCTTGATACCTGCTGCATTAAAGGCATCTACAGCACCATTAGTCAATGGCACCTCTGGGCCTACTACAGCCAGCTCTACATTCTTCTCCTGAGCCAGCTTAACCAGAGCATCATTATCTGTAATGGAAATACCATCAATGCACTCTGCCAGCTGAGCCATACCAGGGTTGCCCGGTACTGCATAAATCTTGTCTGCCTTGGCACTCTGAGCCAGCTTCCATACCAATGTGTGCTCACGGGCACCACTACCAATTACCAGTATATTCATTATTTGTTCACCTGTTCCATGAGATAGTTCTGAATGCAATCATCATACTCTGCAGTGTGCTGGAAAGCCTCCTGAGCCAGCTGCATACGCAGCATTCCACCTACGCAGCCATCCTTGGCTACACACTCAGCAACCTCGTCGTAGCGAGCAGGATTGGTAACAACAGTAACGTACTTGAAGTTCTTAGCAGCAGCACGAATCATAGCAGGGCCGCCGATATCAATATTTTCAATAGCCTCGGCCAAAGTAACATCAGCCTTGGAAATAGTCTCCTTGAAAGGATAGAGATTAACTACTACCATATCAATAGGAGTAATCTTGTGCTCCTGCATAGCCTTTACATGGGCAGGGTTATCACGAACTGCCAGAATACCGCCATGAATGTATGGATTCAAAGTCTTAACACGGCCATCCATAATTTCAGGGAAGCCAGTTACATCGCTAACATAGGTTACAGGAATACCTGCTTCCTTAATAGCCTTCATGGTACCACCGGTGGAAACGATTTCCACACCTGCAGCATGGAGCTTCTTGGCCAGCTCAACAACACCGGTTTTGTCGGATACACTAATTAATGCACGTTTGATTTTCATAGTAGTCTATCTCCTTTTCTCATTGGTCAAAGCATTATCTAAGCCCTGGAGCCAAATAATTCCCTGAGCCTGTTTATGGTTTGATACGGACATGACGATCATCTATAAGTTCCAGACGACCATCAACGAAAAGCTCTATAGCCTTTGGATAGAGAATATGCTCCTTGGTCAGAACTCTGGCAGCCAGGGTATCCTCAGTATCATCATCCAGTACAGGTACAGTGTCCTGCAGGATAATAGGACCATGATCCATACCCTCATCCACAAAATGAATGGTACAGCCAGATACCTTGGTACCATAGGCCAACACATCACGATGCGCATGAGCCCCGCCAAAGGATGGCAGCAGGGATGGATGGATATTCAAAATGCGATGGCGATACGCCTCCACAAAATATGGACTGAGTATGCGCATAAAGCCAGCTAAAACTACCAAAGTAACATTGGCAGCCTTTAGTTCAGCCACCAGCTTTTCCTCAAACTCCTGCTGAGTGCTGCAGGCCTTGCGATTAACACAAACACTTTTGATGCCTGCCTCGCTGGCAACCTGCAAAGCTCTAGCCTCTGGCTTGTCTGTTAGCACAATGCCGATTTCTGCCTTAATCTGACCAGACTCAATAGCAGCCATAATGGACTGCATATTGGAGCCTCGACCAGAGCAAAGAATACCTAAAATATGTTTACTCATCGAATACGCCGCCCTTAACAATTACTTCGTGACTGCCCTGAGTAACCTTGCCGATTTCGTATACAGCTTCGTTGCGAGCCTGCAGATCAGCCTTAATCTTCTCTGCCTCGTCAGCAGAAGCAATGATAATCATACCGATACCCATGTTAAAGGTACGATACATTTCATGCCAGTCTACATTGCCCCATTCCTTCAACAAATTGAAGATAGGTGGAACAGGCCAGCTGGTAGCATCAATCTCTGCGCCCATATCCTCTGGCAAGGCACGAGGAATATTCTCATAATAACCGCCACCAGTTACATGAACCATACCGTGAATATCGAATTTCTCAATAAGAGGCAGGCAGGATTTTGGATAGAGACGGGTTGGAGTCAAAAGCTCCTCACCAATGGTCTTGCCCAGCTCGTCAATGTACTCATCACCCTTGAAGCCCTTTACATCAAAGACAATTTTACGAACCAGAGAGTAGCCATTGGAATGAACACCGGAAGAAGGCAGGCCCAGAATAACATCTCCAGCCTTTACCTTTTCACTGGTGATAATCTTGGACTTCTCCACTGCACCAACAGCAAAACCAGCAATATCATATTCTCCCTCAGCATAGAAGCCAGCCATCTCAGCAGTTTCACCGCCGATAAGTGCACAGCCGGACTCCTTGCAGGCGTTGGCTACACCCTTTACTACATCTGCTACCTGCTCAGGCTCCAGCTTGCCTACAGCCAGATAATCCAGGAAGAACAGAGGCTCAGCACCCTGTACCAGAATGTCATTAACACACATAGCAACAGCATCCTGACCAATGGTATCATGCTTGTCCAGAATAAAAGCCAGACGCAGCTTGGTGCCTACACCGTCAGTACCAGAAACCAATACAGGCTCCTTGTACTTAGTGCTCATGGCAAAAAGGCCGCCGAAGCCACCCAAATCACCCAATACCTCTGGACGATAGGTTGCCTTTACGCTGTCCTTAATCAGCTTTACAGACAGATTTCCTGCATCAATATCTACGCCAGCATCTCTATAAGTAAGTTTCTTTTCCATCTAATCCATTTCCTCCTGTATATTAAGACTTCTTACGCTGTTCAAATACATATTTGTCATGCTCGGCAGGAGAAGCGGTCTTCTGCTCTACCGGATAACCGCCGTTGAAGCAGGCATAACACATATGATCAGGCCCCAGCTTGCCCATGCAGTGCTTCAAGCCCTCCAGGGACAGGAAGTGCAGGGAGTCAGCCCCGATGTACTCACAAATCTCCTCCACACTCTTGGTGGCTGCAATCAGCTCCTTGCGGACGGAGGTATCAATACCATAGTAGCATGGATAAACAATAGGAGGAGAGCTAATGCACATATGTACTTCTTTGGCACCAGCATTACGAAGCATACGAACAATCTTGCCACTGGTGGTACCACGTACAATAGAATCATCCACCATAACTACTGATTTGCCCCGAACGGCAGAAGCAATAGCATTCAGCTTAAGCTTCACAGCAGTATCACGCTTCTTCTGGGTAGGCTGAATAAAGGTACGGCCAATATAGCGGTTCTTCATCAAGCCCTCTACATATGGAATGCCAGATTCGTAGGCATAACCGGAAGCAGCAGTATTACCAGAATCTGGTACAGAGATTACAATATCTGCCTTGTAGTGAGTTTCTCTAGCCAACACCCGGCCCATCTCAAAGCGAGCTTCATGTACACTAAGTCCATCCAGTACAGAATCGGGACGAGCAAAGTAAATATACTCGAATACGCACATGGAAAGCTTGGCATCTGCAAAATGATAGCTCTTGACACCATTCTCGTCAATAACCACCATCTCACCTGGCTCAATATCCCGCACAAATTCTGCTCCAACTACGTCCAAACCGCAGCTCTCAGAAGAAAGAATCCATGTATCATCGCCGATTTTGCCCAGACACAAAGGACGGAAGCCCTGTGGATCTCTAGCACCAATCAGCTTGTTCTCAGTCATAATGGTGAGACAGTAAGCACCCTGAATCTTGTTCAGGCTCTCCATCACCTTCTCCTCCACAGTGGCCTTGCGGGATCTGGCAATCAGATTCACAAAAACCTCGGAGTCAATAGTAGTCTGGAAAATAGTACCTGCATCCTCCAGCTCCCGACGAATCTCAGTAGCATTAGTCAGATTACCATTATGAGCCAGACTAATCTTGCCGCCAGAGTAGTTAACCATAAGTGGCTGGGTATTAGCCAGCATGCTGGAGCCGGTAGTGGAATAACGAACATGGCCAATAGCAATATACTGGTTGTCCATATGAGGAACCTGATGACGGAAAACCTCATTTACCAAGCCCATGCCCCGAGTAACATCCATCCAGGCGCCATCAGTAATGGCAATACCTGCACTTTCCTGACCACGATGCTGCAGGGAATACAAGCCCAAATAGGTCATGCCGGAAACATCCATTTCATGGGAATATACGCCATAAACGCCACATTCCTCTTTCCACTTGCTGCCTTCAACTTCTACACTATACATTGTTGTTCTATTTCTCCTAACATTGACACAGCTCTCCCACATCTGGGGAGCCTTGATATGCGGCAATATGTTGGTCAACCCAGCTGCTGCTCTACACGGGCTGCCTTCTTTTCTACCTCCTCAACCATGTTCTGGCGATAGTCCTTCAACTTCTGAGCCAGCTCAGGATTGGAGATAGCAAACATCTCTACAACAAAAATAGCCGCATTCTTGGCACCATTGATAGCCATAGTAGCTACAGGAATCCCTGAAGGCATCTGTACAGTGCTCAGCAGGGCATCCATGCCGTTGAGTGCGGTTGCATTAATAGGTACACCTATAACAGGCAGAGTTGTGTAGCTGGCAATAACGCCTCCCAGATGGGCAGCTGCCCCAGCAGCAGAAATAAAGGCGCATACACCACGCTCAGGAGCAGTGGTAACGATTTCCTTTACTCTGGCAGGAGTGCGATGAGCGGAAGCTACAATAACCTCGGCCTCAATGTCGAATTTCTTTAAAAGTTCATAAGCAGGCTTCAGAATAGGCCAGTCGGAGTCGCTGCCCATAATGATAGATACCTTCATGTTTTAATCACTTTCCCTTCGTAGAACATCAACAATATAACCTTGTGAATTAAAAATCAATTCTATTTTACCATAGCCACACAAAAATTCCTAGTACCAAGCCCTAACAAATTAGCTGGAAATAAAATTATGTAAAAAATTGCAAGGCCATAGTTCCCTAATAAATAAAAATTTTAAACATCCTCATCACTGACAATAGCCAAAAAACCTGCTGTGCCTGTTCCTAATCGTCGCTGGTATTCACCTACAATGCTACGGAACAGCTTACTGTCCATAGGAGATGTCATAGCCAGATTCAAGAGAACCTCCAGCATGTTTTCATCCATCTTGGTCAAATAATGAGCTTTGGTACATTTATCCAAAAAGGCATTGAGGGTTTTCTCTGCCTTTTGTTTTTCATTTGTAGTGGTAGAAAGCTGAGCATGCAAAAAATCTCCAATAAGCACAAGCAGCTTGTTCATGTCCTTGTCATTTTTAATCATGTTACTATTCTGCTTTGCTTTTTTGCCTTTGTGTTTTTTTGCAGCCTTGTCCTCTATATCCGGCATATAACCGCTGCTGCAGCCCCAATCTGCTCTAGGATCCGTAGGTTCCCATTCCTCATCATCGAAATTCTCTACAGGATTACGGCCTGCCAGCACATTTTCTCTCATTGTTATCAGCTGTGGTACTTCATCCAATACTAATTGAATATCCAGCTTTTGACAGAACACTTTCATAAATTCGTAGGATTCCTCGGAGCCCACCACAATCTTCATAGGACGGCCATCCTTCTCCATAGCCTCTGTCATAAAGCTCATAATGGCATTTTGACCTTCAACCCGCATGAAGAAATTGTCCATAAACATAATATGGCCCATAGCTTCATCATAGATAATCAGAGCATCTACATATATACCGGCACCCTCTCGTAGCAATTCTTCTACCCGGCCGCCAACATTGTAGGTCATCCTATTCATCTCGTGTGTGAATTTTTCCAACTGCCAAATACTGCCATTTTTAGGGAATCGTTTCATGCGGACAGTATCAAAATCATTAGGCAGCAAACGAGGCCAGTTCAAAGTACCAACAGGAGGTAGATTTTCCTTGCCTAGCTGCCAACTGCCATTAGCCTGCTCCAGCAATACAGGGAGAGTTATCTTTTCTTTTATTTTTTTACCGCACTGTCCCTGCTGTGGCAGCAATTCCCCTGCCTCTAGCATTCTATCCAGCTCATCCAGAGCTTTCACAAAGGTTTCACAGGAGGATATTTCCTCCACACTATTCAAATCTCTGGTATAAAAGCCTGGCTCAAGATGATGAAAGAGTGGATAACATCTTCTGCCACGGCATTTCAGCCCATGCTTATCACAATAACCCTGAATCCACTCTGCTTCTTTCCAATGCCTCAACTCAGATTTGTTTACAAAGGTAAAATAATAAACATTCTGTTGATTCAAAAAGCTTTCGCATTCATAATCCGAACTATTATCCATCAATCCTTCATCCAACATATAGCGAACCACAGGCAAGCCATATGCCTTGTCGTAAATAGCAAAGCCAATAGCATCATCTTCAGTATTTATAACAGGCAGTCCATACCACATACCATGATGTTTGGTCTTTATTCCTATCAAAAAATCCCAAGGCAAGTTTAACCAATGCTTTTTCTTACGCATGGCAAAGGCCTTGGTATACAGATTGTCAAGCTTTTCAAAATCCAGCATAATTTATCCTTTCACATCAACAGAAATAATCAGCGATAACAATTGAGCAATTTCATTCTGTTGATTGACACACTCATTCGTATTTTATGTTATTATATTTCCTCCCAAAAAGCAAGAAACTTTGTAGGAATTTATTGTAGTTTGCTGTAGGATTTTGTCTACTTTTTGATTTTATTTAGCATTAGCTCCAAGAATTTTTCCTCTATAGCGGAGATACAGCCCTACGATCATAGCTCCCGTTACCAACCAGCTAATGGAATAGCAGGCCATAAGTACATCATAGGTAGAATATACCGCAAATACACTATACAGCCAAATTATCCGCACGCCACAAATTCCCACCAAAGTCAATATGGCAGGCCCTAGTGAATAGCCGTAGCCTCGCAGAGCGCCCGAAAATACATCAATAAATACCTGCAAAAATTCTGGTGCCACAATATACCATAACCGAACAGTACCCAGGGCTATAACATTTACATCTGGATTGAAGAATCCCAAAAGCTGCTGGGACAACAGCAGCACCAGAGCCGCCATGCCCATAGTAGAGCCAAGAGCCAGCATCATCCCCCGTTTGGTTACCATCAGGCATCTAGCCATATTCCCCGCGCCGTAGTTTTGGCTAACAAAGGTGGTAGTGGCCTGAGCAAAGGCATTTAAAAAGCAATAAACATTAATTTCAATGGTAAAGGCTGCTGCTGAGGCTGCCATAGCATCAGGCCCCAGGCTGTTAATAGCTGCCTGAATCAAAATATTAGATACAGAGAAAACCATACCCTGAATGCCTGCTGGCAAACCTATTTTAATAATATTTTTCAACAGCACCCTTTCTGGACGCAACTTGCTTAGCTGTAACCGAAGTCCCTCTTTGGCATGAAGCAGCTTCCAACATAAAATACCAGAACTAATACCATTGGATAAATCCGTAGCTAAGGCCACGCCAGCCACTCCTAAGCCCAGCTGGACAAAAAGCAAATCCATAATCACATTAGACATACTGGACACCATGAGAGCCATCAAAGGTGTTCTCGTATCTCCCTGAGCTCTAAAAATGGCCGACTGAAAATTATACAGGGCCAAGAGAGGCATACCCAGAAGATATACTCGAAGATAGGTTTCTGCCATCTCCTCTACCTCAGAGGGAACCTGCAGCCATTCGATAATAGCTCCTGCTGAAACTTGGCCAAGAATTGCCATAGAAAAGCCAATAATCAACGCTAAAACGAAGGCTGTATGTAAGGCCGCCTGAGCCCGTTCTCTTTGCTTGGCACCAATAAATCTGGCAATGATTACATTGCCGCCAAGGGATAATCCCAAAAACAAATTCACGATAATGCCAATAATGGCAATATTATTGCCTACAGCAGCCATTGCCGTAGTCCCCACAAACTTTCCTAGCACCGCCACATCAGCTGCATTGTACAGTTGCTGCAGCATACCTGTCAAAGCCAGCGGCAGGGCAAAAATCACCATTTTGTCCCACAGGGAACCGTGAAGCATATCAATATTTTTACTCTTTGCCATTATTCACACCTCGAAAAAAATTTCCAACTATGTTATAATATCCTTTGGGCAAATACAATCGTATTTTGCTACATCAACCCACCTTACTCTTGAAAGGAGCGAAGGAATCGCTGTGCTTATCCTTGACAGGAAGCAAATACAGTGGGTTCCGCTTATATGAAAAAACTGGGATTTATCGGTATGGGCAACATGGCCCAGGCCCTGGCTATGGGCTTCATCAATGCCAAAGCTATTGCCAAGGAAAATGTTTATGCCTATGCCCCCCATCAGGAAAAATTGCGGAAAAATGCTGAAACTATTGGCTTTACACCAGTAGCAACCTTGAAGGACTTGGCCCAGAGTGTTGATACACTGGTCATGGCCTGCAAGCCTTATCAGATTGAAGCCGTTATCAATGAACTAGGTGAGGCTCTAGAGGACAAGGCACTGATTTCTATTGCCGCAGGCTGGGATATTGCCAAGTATCGTCAGTTTATCACTACCAACACCAGATTGCAATTCATTATGCCAAATACTCCTGCTATGGTAGGGGAAGGCGTCCTGCTTTTTGAGGAGGAAAACACCCTTACTTCAGAGGAGCATCAGCAGATTGTGGAGTTGTTCCGCTCTGTTGGCCTGGTAAAGGAGCTGCCTTCCAGATTAATGGGAATCGGTGGCACTGTAACCGGTTGCGGCCCAGCCTTTGTAGATCTCATGATTGAGGCCTATGGAGATGCTGCTGTGAAATACGGTCTTCAGCGCCAGGATGCCTACGGTCTTATTTCTCAGATGATCCTCGGTTCTGCCAAGTTGCAGTTGGTTTCCGGCCAGCATCCTGGCCAGCTAAAGGACAATGTCTGCTCCCCTGCTGGTACTACCATTCGAGGTGTTACCGCTCTGGAAGAACAAGGCTTCCGTAATGCCTGTATCAAATCTATTGATGCCATTATGAATAAATAGTAGTGCTTCAACTACACAGTGCAACAAAAACACGCTACTGATTTTTTCTTTCAAAATCAACAGCGTGTTTTTTTTGTTATTCTATCACACATACAATAGTTGTGACAAGACGATAATATACCATTGCCTTAGAACTCTATACCCCGCTGAGCCTTGATTCCCTTCTGGAAAGGATGCTTAATCAGCTTCATTTCTGTTACCAAATCCGCTCTGTCTATCAACTTGGGCTGAGCGTCCCGGCCTGTTAGCAATATATGCTCCTGAGCCGGCTTCTTATCCAGCAAGTCCAATACATCATCAATTTCAATCAAACCAAATTTTACAGCGTAATTTATTTCATCCATAATCACCAAATCATATTCGCCAGATGTGATAATCTTCTCTGCCTCCAGCATGGCCTTGTGGGCAGCCTCAATATGCTGTTGTTTATCTGCCTCACTTTTGGACATCAGCCCCAAACCCATAGGGCGAATTTCAATCCTGCCATTGATTTCTCCCAACTTGGCAATAGCTTCCAGTTCACCATATTTCCAGCCACCCTTAATAAATTGCAAAATCATAACCCTTAGGCCACTACCCCAGGCTCTAAGAGCCAAGCCCAGAGCCGCCGTAGTTTTTCCTTTGCCATCACCGGTATGAACCATAATCAAACCTTTTGTTTCCATTGCCTTACTACCTCCTGCATTTCTACAACTCTTTACGCTCATACCATTTCTCAGCATAGCCAAATTTTATTGACTTTCATAATTATCCATAATCTCAAAGGCCTGTGCCTCTGTTACCAATATATCCCTTGGCTTACTGCCCTGAGGAGGGCCCACAATGCCCAGCTGTTCCATCGTATCCAATAGTCTGCCAGCTCGGCTATAACCAATATGATAACGACGCTGGAAGCTGGAAGCAGAGGCATTGTTGCTGGACATAACCAGCTCCACAGCTTCCCGCAAAAGACTATCCATCTTTGTCTTGGTTAGCTTATCTTCCTCTGGCTCTTTCTCCGCCTCAGCAGCCTTGTTGGTAAAATCAATAATCTCCTGATTGGCCTCAACCTTGTGTCCCTGGCTCTTAATATATTCTACCAACAGCTCCACCTCTTTATCACTAACAAAGGCGCCCTGAATACGGGTAGCCTTGTTGGCTTCCTGTGGCTTGAACAGCATATCACCCTTGCCCAACAGCTTTTCTGCACCAGATGCATCCAATATAGTACGGGAATCAATCTGAGAGGTAACAGCAAAGGAAATACGAGACGGAATATTGGCCTTGATAACACCTGTAATAACATTAACAGATGGCCGCTGAGTAGCCAACACCAAATAAATACCGGCAGCTCTAGCCTTTTGGGCAATACGGCAGATAGCATCTTCCACATCATGGGGAGCCACCATCATCAAATCAGCCAACTCATCAATAATAATTACGATGGAAGGCAGTTTCTTTTCAGGTTCCTCCTCAAACTGTTTATTGTAGCCATCCATGTTGCGCACCCCGGCCTGCGCAATCAGTCCATAACGCTTTTCCATTTCCTGTACAGCCCAGTTCAATACCGAAGCAGCTTTTTTGGCATCTGTTACCACAGGAACCATCAAATGAGGAATATCATTGTACACAGACAGCTCTACCATCTTAGGATCTATAAGAATGAATTTGACTTCTGTAGGCTTGGCCTTGAACAGGATACTGGTAATAAGGGTATTAATACATACAGATTTACCAGAACCAGTAGCACCAGCCACCAAGAGATGAGGCATTTTGGCCAAATCTGCAAAAATAGCCTGACCGCTAATATCCTTGCCCAAACCAACTGTCAAACGAGATTTAGCCGCAGCAAAGGCTGGATTTTCCAGCACCTCCCGCAGCTGAACGCTTTCCAGTTCCTGATTAGGCACCTCAATACCAATAGCTGCCTTACCTGGAATCTGCTCAATACGCACTGCCGAGGCCGCCATATTCAAAGCAATATCATCAGCCAGCCCCGTAATCTTGCTTACCTTAACACCAGGGGCAGGCTTTACCTCGTAACGAGTAACAGCAGGGCCATGACAGGCATTGAGAATAGAAGCCTTCACCTTGAAGTTAGCCAAGGTTTCACCCAGAATACGGGCATTGGCTGCAATTTCCTGATTCAGAGTTTCACTCATTACCTTCACTTTTTTTGATAAAAGATGAAGAGATGGCAAAATATACGGCGGAGGTGGAGGCTGAATCTCTATGGAAGTCTTGGAGAAATTGCCCACAGCAGCAGCGCTGGCAGTATTACTAACAGTGTTAGCCACAGACGTGCTGACTGCTGGCTTTGGAAGTTCCTGAACTGCTGGCTCCTCAATTTCTCCACTATCATCTGGCACATTTTCTGTTATATCCACGCTATCCTGACTATAGCTAATATCCATATCATCTAGGCCATAGTCGTATGCCTCAGCTTCAACATCATCTTCCGGCCGCTGCAGCTGGAGACTATCCCAATCCAAATCATCATCTGTAGCATTCTCCACTGTAGTATCCTCTACTGTAGTATCAAACTCTGGCTCTGCCTCTACAGCTTCTGTTTTCTCTTGACCAATAGGAGCGGATAAATCCAATTCCACAATATCATCAAAAAACTTAATAGCATCATGGCGAGAACTGTCAACAGAAGCATTGTCCACAGCAGAATCTGTCTCGAAATTAGAAGCTTCCGACTGTTCCCGCTCTGGATGAAGCTCCTCCTCCGAAATCCCCAGCTGACTAGCCAGACTTGGCACCTGATCTTCTGGCTCCACATCGCTGGCAAATTCTGCCCCAAAGAAGTTGGCTGCCACTGGATTGGCATCCACCAGATTATTCCCTGTAGCCTTCGGCTCCTGAACAATCCTATTTGGCATCTGAGCCAATTTGCCTGACTTCTCTGCTACCCTGCTTCCTGGCAGAGAATCATCTTTCTGCTTCTCTGCTGCTTCCTGGTTCAAGAAGGCAGATTCCTCCTCGTAACGACTAAGGAACTCTCTTCCTTTTAGCTTTTGTAGCTTTTCACCTACATTCTGTACCTGCTCTTGTACATATTCCTGAACATGCTCTTGCACATATTCCTGTACCTGTTCCTTGGCTTTGGTTCCCACCTCAAGGGTTTTATCGTAAGCCACCACCGTAGCCTTTTTGGCCACTTGTGCCCCCTGCTCTGCCTTTTCTTTGGTGGTAAGGATTCCCTTAGCTAGGGACCAGGTGGTTACCACCAGAGCACTACCTAGAAGTCCTGCTCCCAGCAGCACCGGTGTGCCATCTGTACCTACTACCTTATGAAGAATCAGAGTAAGGATGCCTCCCAGCAACCCGCCTCCATCCACCAGACTTTCTGGCAGAATCTCAGCGCCTTCCTTAACCACCCAGTGATGATACATTCCCAAGCCACAGGCGTAAAATAAAATTCCTCCTACCATACGGGTATTCCAATGGAGCTTGGTATGCTTCATAATATAATAACCACCCAGCCCTAAAAATACTGCAGCAGCCGGCATGGCTCCTATACCAAAGAAATACTGCAGGAACTTGGCCGCCTTAAGGCCTACGAAGCCTACATTCAAGCCTACAATACCACAAAGGCAGATAATACCCACAGCTGCCAACACTATGCCCATCAGCTCATAGTTCCGCAGGGAATGATCCTTCTTCACCTCTGGAGCAGCTGTCCCTGCTCCTTTAACAACAGTTTTTCTTTTATTATTTGTACTACGGCCCTTAGAGCTCACAGTTCGTTTTTTTTGCAATTCTCTCACCCACATCTTTTCGTTTTAAACATTCATTCTGTATTATATCAGAAAAACCACTTATTGACAAAAATCTTCCTAACAAAAAGACTGCCACATCTATTAACACGAAAATAGCCTGACCGGTTACAAAACCAATCAGGCTATCTATATAAAACACGATATTTTTCATTTTCGTGTTTATTACTGGTGGAGATGAGGAGAATCGAACTCCTGTCCGAAAGTGTTGTCATATAGACTTCTCCGAGCGCAGTCAATGTTTAAATCTCGAATCTAGGCAGACACAGACAACCGCCGTCCATTCCATCCTGGAAAAATTTCCCCTTCAGTCCTCCAGGAGTCAGACATCAGGTATCCCGCAATTGGCCCCTTATACTCTCAGGCGGGAGCTAAGAATACAGGGGTTAGCATCAAGCTGCTAAAGCGTAGTTTTCGTTTGCTTTTATATTTAAAGCGTTTTCACCTTACTAACGGGGCTAGGTGACCCCCCGGCTCGCTATCCATACTCCAGCCACCCCCGTCGAAACCTTTACATCCCCCTGTAAAGGGAAATCGACTGCCACAAAGGCAGGATTTCAGAGTATAAATATTTTGTAATGCTATGATAGCACTATAAAATCAAATTGTCAAACTTTTTCTAAATCACAGAAGCAATATTCTATATCAACCTTCAAAAACATTACTATAACTGTTGAAATAGTCTATATCCTCAGGCTTTAAATGATAATAATACTTCTCTCCATTGCTGTGAGGCAGTTGGCGGGAACGGAAATGCTCAAACAATTCCTCATACCCCTTGGAAAAATCAGCCAACTGAATCTCTGCCACTACATGACCGTGGCCAGAGCGTCCACCATTAGCCATCTGCTGAACGGAAGACTCTCCTTGGGATTGATGATCATCCTGACTGTTGCTTTCCCTTTCCTCCTCATGACGATGGGTATTATAAGGCTTGCGGCGGGCCACCATCAGTGTCCCCTCGGGTGTATCTATAAGATAAAGCCACCCCTTAGCCTTTTCTACCATGCGGCGATGCATTTCTTCTGCCACCATCTTGTGGAGGTATTCCCAGCCTGCATAAATCTGCTCGTCCGTAAGGCGAGCCTGTTCCTCAGAAAGAGGACACAAGTTATACAGAGTGATAAACTTGCGCATTAAAACTTCGTAGCAGTAAAGAGTAGCCTTGGCATCTGCTGCTGCAGAATGAGCCGAGCCTTCCTCCCATACATAACCACAAAACTCTGCACATTTTATCAAGCTAGGTACATGATAAAAATCCATTTGGAGTTCATCACGATACACGCCCCAGAAAAGCTCCCGCACATCCAGACAACGCTCGGGTGTAAGGCCCTTAATGCCAGACTGCTCCAGAATGCGAACATCATTATCTAGAGCAAAACCTAATATCATCTGACATCGATCAAAGATTTTCTGAATCTTGCGCAGGCAATCCTGAAAATGCGGCTTGTCCTGTACCATATCCGGGCTAATACCATGTACCTTCTCAGAATGAGGCCAGCGCCTATTCCTCTTTGGCTTATAAAGGCTATTAAGCACCAGCTCACCTCTGGCACTGTAAATGGCCAGCTCCAGTATTTCATTGTATCTTCCTGTACTTGTGGACTCTGTGTCCAGGCAGGCTATATGCATCTTTTAACCTTCTCTCGCAGAGGTATTTACTCAGCCTTCTTCAGCTTCAAGCCACGCTCAGCCAGCTTATCAACAATCTCATCAAAGGACTTGGAACCAAGATTACGGAGAGTCTTAACTTCCTCATCAGTTTTCTGAATCAAATCTCCAATTGTAACAATACCTGCCCGTTTCATGCAGTTAGCAGGACGCACATTCAGCTCCAAATCCTCAATAGGACGATCCAAAACATCGGCTCTGCCGCTGGCATCTGCTGCTTCATCATCCTCATTGCCAGTCTGATAAATCACATTATTCAGTTCTGGATTTGGCTCCTCAATCTCAGTATCAGCCAGTTCCCACATAGGAATCAGGGAATCAATCATCAGGCTGGCAGACTCTCTCAAAGCATCTGCTGCGCTGATAGTACCATCAGTTTCCAGTTCAACAATCAATCTATCATAGTCAGTAGTATTACCCACACGAGTATTCTGTACCTTGTACTCTACACGGCGCAGAGGAGAATATACACAATCCAATGCAATTGTTCCCTCTGGTGCAGAAATATTCTTCTCAGCGGAAACATAGCCATAGCCACTCTCAATATAGAGCTCCATCTCCAGCTTACCACCGGCTTTAACAGTAGCCAAGCAGGTTTCAGGCTCCAGAATCTCCAGTTCCTGCTCCTGATCCTCACAAGTGATATCAGCCACAGTAACCTGAGTATCCTCAGCCCCAGCTTCTACATTAACAACGGCCTTGATTGGAGCCTCTACAGGCTTAATGCTCAGTTCACGGAGACGAAGAACAATATCCTGTATGCTGTCCTTTACGCCCTCAAGCTGATCCTCCATGGAATCCGCGCCATTAAAACGAACTGCCACTACAGCAGCACCCTGAATAGAGGACAGCAGAATCCGCTTCAAGCTGCTGCCAATAGTAGTGCCATAACCACGATCCAATGGCTCACAGGTGCAGGTTGCATGATTCTTATTCTCCGGGTTATCCTCGTATTTCATTTTGGTATCATTAATATCCAGCATGTAAAAACTCCTCTCGGATAAAATATCATTTTTTGCGTACTCTACATTCTACAACAATATCACTAATTTTGCAATAGATTTGCACAGATATTGGGATTAATTGCAAAAAAAGGACGCAAACAGTGCCGTATGTCCTCATACCAACTCTATTGCGTCCAGTTTTTGCATTATCTACCTATCCCTTAATAGGCAATGCAGAGATTGGCACACATACTCTCAATAAGCATGCGTTCCTCGATGGTGGCCATCCGTCTGTCTAGCTCCAGATCATCATAGTCCTGTCGCTGCAGACAGAGGGCTGCTGCCATCATATCAGCAGAGAATGCACACTGCCGCCTGATAGCATTTAGGATAGCTCCTATCATGTTTCAGCCCCCTTTCTGAAAGCATGTTCAACAGCTGTCTTAAAAAAAAACAGCCGCCACAACATGGGGTTGCAACGACTATTATAACAGCAAGTATATTAAATTGCAATAGATTTATTTACAGTTGTAAATACAGATGACAAAACCAAAGCTTCTTGGGAAGTAGGCTGCCGCAAACCAAATTCCAACTCTGCGTATTCCTCCAGAGTCCCCCCTAGAAATTCTGCCATCATATCCATGCTATACCCCTTGGACTGACGAAGCTGCCCCAAATCCTCTCTTTTCATTAAAATTCACACCTATCTGACCAATATGATTACCTGGGCCTGCTGAATCCTCCTAGAAAATGCTTCTGCAACTCCCAACAGGATTACCTGCAAACGACCTACGAAAGTATATTATATTGAAAGACATTTGTAAAGTATAATTTTACATTTGGGGGATATATTACTTAATGCTCTTGAAAATCACTATCTGTACGGCAGTCTAACAAGGTTACTAAAACCACAGGCTTTATGGTTGAATATTCAATGCTTCGATAAATCTCCGCCACCGTGCAAATCCACTTGTCATGGCGACGACAACGTATCTTCAGCCGCAAGGGAGCTTCATTTTCCTGAAAGTATCTCACAATTCGTTCCGGCTTCACAAACCAGGTATATTTCACCCTATCCTCTGGATGAACATATTCATTGATAGCCTTTTGAAAAAAATCCATAATATTTTTGGAATAACGATATAATGCCGATGGAGCATCTGGATGCTTGTGCATTATATCAAAGGCACCAGTTCTCATATTTACCTTAAGAACAGCTCTAAAGGTACGATGCATCAAGGTCACAGCGTCTATCTTGTCGGAAGCATCTGTATGGGCCAGCTTCCAGGTAAATAATACCCAAGGCTCCTCCATAGAGAAATTCTTAGGCTGCTGGCATTCAAAGGTATACCATTTGTACACACCATTCTTCTTGAAACGCACATCATACAAAATCCTAAGACTTCTGCTCAACAATCTCTCACGAATAAATTCCAAACCTGTCCGGCGCACATAGCCTGGCACATCATCTGGATGTACGTTACCCTTCTGCACACAGCTGTCTATATATTCAGAAATAGTATCTGGTCTTAAATTGGTAGCAAATTTGAAGGATGCATCATGATGGATAAAGTGATATTCTCCTGTGAAAGGATTTACCTCGGCCACCACAGCAAAATACTGGGCCAAATCCCGCAGATAGGAAGAGCCGGATTTACGATTAACTATATTGGGCATAGCTACATTGTTTTCGTCTTCCAACAAAGTCTCATATTGGTTGATTGACATAGGACGATAGAAATAATACCCCTGAGCAAAACCACAGCCAAGAGCAGAGAGCATTTCACTTTGCTCCAGATTCTCCACTCCCTCCGCAATAACCGGCAAATCTATTTGATTGGCCATAGCTATCACAGAGCTGACAATATTTCTTCCTTTGTCAAAATTATTTTCATCCATATTCAGGAATTGCATATCCAGCTTCAATATATCTGCCTGAATATCTTTCAGCATATTCAAGGAAGAATAGCCACTGCCAAAATCGTCAATAAGAATCTTCAAACCCAATTCCCGTAGGCCTCGCTCTGCTTCCTTGATAATGGCCTCGTTTTCCACATAGGCGCTTTCGGTAATTTCTACCTCCAAATAATTGACAGGTATCCTATATTCCTTCAGTAATCTGTCAAATACTGCCACCACATCCATTTCCCGTATATCCACCCGGGAAATATTCACAGAAACAGGCAGCACCCTACGCCCCTGATCCAGCCATCTTCTTAACACCTGGCAGGTTTTCTCCCAAATATATTTATCCAGCTGAATAATATAGCCATTCTTTTCCAGGGCTGGTATAAAACGGTCCGGGCTAATAACCTCACCTGTGGAGCTTATCCAGCGCATCAAAGCCTCCGCCCCCACAATACGGCCATCACGCAACTGGCATTTAGGCTGAAGGAAGAAGGTAAATTGGCCATTTTCCATACCATAGGTAACCTTTGGCATCAGCTCCATTTCTTCCATAAGCTGTCGAGCCATGTCCTCATCAAACCAAAAAATAGAGCTTTTAAGATTGCCTACGGCCTGCTGGATAGCATTAATAGTATAATCAAACAAATCTATGGACTTGACCCGCATTTCCGGGCGCCAAACAAAACCGCCAAAAATTGGCCGAAACACCTCATTATCCTTGACTTTCTGAAGAATACTAATTGTCCCCTGACGTATTCTCTCTGTTAAATTAGGATTGATTTTGAAAAATGCTGAAAATCTATCTGCTCCCATGTAGCCGATTATCATTTCCTCTTCATTGGCTAATCTTTTCAAAAAACTGGCTATATCCGACAAAAGTCTATCACCATCTGAACGGCCATACCACTTATTAAAATAGCTAAAGTGCTCTATATCCGTTGTAAGCATACAAAAGCTTTCCTGAGGGTGCTTCCCCAAACAATCATCTACCAGGTCAAGATAGCCCCTCTGCTGTGGCATGCCTGTCAATGCATCCATTTGAATTTCCATAAAATATCTCTCCAAATCCCTTATATATATCTTTTAGATTTTTCTATTATAGCATTTTAATTGACTAAATTGTAATATTTCTATATAATTTACAAATAATAGGATTTTTTACCTATTCGTTTTGAACCTATATCTTGCATACTTGACAACTATATGATACAATCAATAATTAGTGAGATTTACAACGAGATAAGACTTATTTTGTTACAAAAACGAAGTGATATGTTGCATGATTTTATATCGATTTTGTGAAACTCATGCAAAGAGGATGTATCGCGTTTGTGTTTAACAGATACAAGGCTTTTAGGAGTAATATTGTGAATAGAGGGAATGAAGCGGAAAACTTTAATAAATATGTAGAGGCTACAGTCAAAGCTCTTTTTCATTCGGCTGTGGCTGCTTTTTATGTGGATGTACAGCATGATTGGTTTCATACGGTTCGCAAGGCTGACAAAATGCCTCCGTCACTTCCAACAGATGGATCTTACAGTGTAGCAATTGAACGGTTTATTGCGAGGTTTATTCCTGCTAGCTACCAAGCAGTATTGCGGCTTAAGCTGTCTCCTGAGTACATTCGTAATCATTTGAATCGCCATGAAACTGAATTTTCCTTAGAGGTTCCTTTATACAGTGAAAATGCCAAAAGATGGTTTAGAATATCTGTCACCTTGATAGATACCTTGGAGGGACTTCCCCATCATGCAGTAATTTCTGGTCGAGATATTACTGTAGAGCATGCCGCTGATCAGGCTAGATATGATCTTATTTGTCATTTACAAAATAAAAATGATAAACAAAATCTGGCTATCGAACAGCGCAATCGAGAGCTGTTGATCCAAAATCAAGAATTGGCTAATCTCAACAAGGAACTGTTGGAAAGCAGAGATTCTCTTTATGAGCTGGCAGACGATTTGCAAAATGCTTTGGCTCGAAACAGCATGTATCATGAAATGTTGCAAATGCAGCAGGCAGGGTTAATTGTTTACGATTGCAAAACCTTTGCCCTTTTGTATATGAATGATATTGCCTTGTCTCTTTATGAGCTTACTGAGGATGAATTTCCAAAACTTACCTTGCAGAATCTTAGAGACAAGATTCATCTTATGGACGATACTCCACCTATTAGCGAGATGCCAGTTATGGCTGGTGCCGGTGCTACTGAGGAGGTAGTGTGCTCCATCACTCATGCTGACGGCAAAATTTATTATGTAAATATTTCCTACAAAAATGTAGTTCTTAGTAATAAACATAATGTAGTTATTGCTGTAGTTACTGATGTTACTCGGCAGACTCTAAACAGCCTGAAATTAGCAGATAAGGCCTACTCTGTCAGCCACCGTTTGGATGCTGTGGAGGAAACACTGCGGCACTTTGCTGACTATATTTACCATGTAGATTTAACCGATGGCATGATTGTAGATGATTTTGTCAGCAATGGTTATTTAAAACTTCTTGAGGAAGAGCAGATTCCTATTCCTTACAAATATGATACTTTCATCCAGCGCGCCAAGGATTTATTAGGACTGGAGTTTATCAGCTACAACGGCAGACATAATTATGATTGGAATTGTGATACCCTTTTAAATGATTTTTATCATGGCATTACAAACTGCGAAATTGAATTTCATCATACCAAAACTGACACCTATCATCGTATTACAGCTCTCATGGGTGTAAACCCGGAGGATTGTCATGTTGTAATGACTGCTATTGGCACTGATATTACCAACATTCGCAAAAAGGAATATGAAAACCAGCGGCTTCTCTTACAGGCTCAAGAGGAAGCTCAGCAAGCCTCTGCCCTTTTGGAGGAACAGCAGGCAGAGCTGGAATTAAAGCATCAGTCTCTGGAAACAGCTTATATGGAGCTGATGGAGTTTAACAGCATTGTACAAGGGCTGCAATCCATCTTTAGCAGCTGCTATTATATTGATATTAACCAGCGCAAATTTACTGAGATTAAAAGCAATCGTGTTATGCAGGGTATCTTTATCAGCAGCCGTCAAATGACGGATTCTATGGATGTATACATTCATTCTGAGGTCAAGCCAAAGTATCAAAAGCTTCTGGAAGGCTTTATGGATATTGATTCCCTCTCCTATCGACTACAGGATAAGCCGTATATTACTATAGAATATGAATCTGAAAGTCTTGGCTGGATGCGCAGCTATCTGGTTCCTGCCCAGTATAATCAGAATAGTCAGCCAACCCATGTTCTCTATGTAAATGAGATTATTGAGGAGGAAAAGGTTCTGCAAAATCATCTGCGCAAGGTGGCAGAAACCGATGGCCTGACAGGGATTCTTAATAGAGCCAGTGGCGAAAGCAAGATTATTTCTCAACTGAATGCCAACCAATCCGGTGCTTTTGGCATTTTGGACTGTGATGACTTCAAGGGCATCAATGATAACTATGGTCATGGTATTGGCGACAAAGTATTGATTATGGTAGCCCATAGCCTGACGGAAGCAATGGGGGCAGAAAATATTGTCCTGCGACTGGGAGGTGATGAATTTGCCTTTTACCTGACTGACTGCAATTGCAAACTGCAGCTATCATCAGTGGTAACCAAATTCTTCAATATTTTGGATTCCATCCATATACCTCAGCTGAAAGATAGAAAAGTTACTGTCAGCGTTGGTGCTGTGCTCTATGACGGCAAATCTGGCAAAACCTTTGATGAACTCTACGAAATAGCAGATCACAATCTATATGAAAGCAAAAAACTGCCTTCCAATAGGTTGACAATCTAAAATTAAAGACTATTGTGAACTGCTCTCCGTCAAGTAGACAAACCCAAAATAGAAAATGCCGTTCTGGATTACCAGAACGGCATTTTTTATTTCAGCCTATAATCTGCACTCTTTTTACTCCCAGGGCTTCCTTCAGGGCAGGAATACAATCCCGCTCCAAAAAGCTTCTCTGCAAAATACCTCCACTAACAATGAGAAGATTGTCTCCTCTCCGGTTAAAGGTCTGAATATTGCTAAAGGCTCTCTGATAAACCTCCTCTGGCAACAGCTCCTTTAATTTAGCCACAGCCTCTGCCAACTCAGGCTGCTCTCTTTGTATCCGCTGTACAAAATCCCCAGTGGTCTCAGCCTTTAAATGAATATTTCCCATTAAGTGATTTTTATCAAACATAGTTCCAAGCTTCCTTTCTCTTAACGAACCTCTACACCCTTAATGCCCCGCAAAGATTGAAGGCCATTGGTAATGCAAACATTTTTTATATGATCACTATTAATCAAGGTCAGTTCCATTACCAGCATAATGCATTGCTCCCGGCTATTCTTATCATATTCCTCCCGGATTTTGACGGATTTGATGTCAACCCCCATTTCTTCCAGACAGCTGCTAATAATCGACAGCTGCTCAGGAATATTTTCCGAATAGATACACACTCTAAGGATGCTGGCTCTAGTCGACCATTTTAGTTCCCAATGACTTAGGGTGCCTACCGTTACCACTACCAAAACCGTGGTCATAATAGCTTCCACATAGAAACCTGCTCCTACAGCCAAGCCTACACCAGCCACCACCCACAGGCAGGCCGCTGTAGTTAGTCCTGTAATGCTAAGTCCTTCCTTCATAATGGCGCCAGCACCTAGGAAACCGATACCGCTAACAACCTGTGCACCCAGGCGAGCAGGATCTGCATTGGTCATTCCCTCAACGGATTTGTAAATACTAAAGGACATCATCATAATCAGACAGGAGCCCAGACACACCAAAATATTCGTCCGCAAACCTGCCGCCTTGCGCCTAGACTGGCGCTCATAGCCAATCATGCCGCCTAGCACGCAGGCCAAAGCTAGCTGACCAAAACTCATCAATATATCATGCATACTATCACCACCAACATCCACTATTTAATACATTGTCTATTATATCATATTTCCCGCTTATGGCATATTATGCTATAATATCTATGTGTATTATTTGTCAAAAGCAGAAGGATTATCACCTACTCTTAATTGGCTTGTATCAAGGAGGAAATTATGGAAAGCAGAAAAAATATTGCTATAGAAATGCATAACAAGGGCTATAACTGTGCCCAGTCTGTGGCTCTTACCTATGCTGATTTGGTGGATATGAAGCCAGAACAGCTTTTTAGAATCACAGAGGGTTTTGGTCTGGGTGGAGGCAATATGCAGGGAACCTGTGGCGCCATTAGCGGCGCTTTGGCTCTGGTAGGCCTTTTGAACAGCAGCGGCGATTTGGAAAATCCTACCACTAAGGCCAAAACCTATGGACTTAATAAGGAAATTCTGGAAAACTTCAAAAACCGCAATGGCTCTGTTATCTGTCATGAGTTGAAAGGTATTGGCACTGGCAAAGTTCTACGCTCCTGCCCAGATTGCATTATGGATGCCTGCGAATTTTTTGAAAATCTCTATGAAACAAAGTTAAAAAAGTAAAATTCCTACAAAATACAACAGCCCCTGACTACAACAATCAGAGGCTGTTTTTTGTTATCCAATATCTGCTAAAATCTATGCCAATATAGACTTTAGTTTTTCTACAATACCTTCATCAGCAGGAAGCCAAGCCACCTCATCCAGCTGATTTCTCCCCAGCCATCTTGCAGCTTCATGCTCCTTGAGAACAAACTTCTCCTTAGCTAACTGACAGAGATAACAGTGCATGGTTAGATGAAACTGCGGATAATCATATTCCACTGTTTCCAGCAAATCCCCTACAACAACCTCCATATCCAGCTCTTCCCGCAGCTCTCTTTTCAGGGCCTCTACCCCTGTCTCTCCTGCCTCCAGCTTGCCACCGGGAAATTCCCAGCCATCCTTGAACTCACCATAGCCCCGCTGGGTAGCCAATATCTTATTCTCTCGACAGACAATTCCTGCCACAACCTCAATTTTCTTCAACTATAGCACCCCACTAGTAATATATTCATAGATATCTTCTCTCACAGGAGTTTCCAGATTCCAAAAAATTTCTACCGCCTGACTGCCGGATTCCATAACAATATTCTCTCCCTTTCCTGCAGCCATTCTGCCAAGATAATAAAAGCTTTTTGCCTCTTTATCATCCTTATTTTTTCGCACAAAAAGGTCCACTGGAGTATTATTTCTCTCAGCTTCCAAAAATCTACGCACATCCTCAGATGCCATAGTTCTCTTACCCTTGGAAATGGCAATCAACTGAGCATTATTCTGGAATCTATCATGATAAGCAATGGTATCACTAATATCTTCTGCCTTATCATAATTGATAAATACTGGATAGGTATTGGTGTCAGAATCATATTTATAGCCACCAATATTTAAGGGAACCACATTTTGAGACCATTCCAAAATCCGGCAGACATCCTCATAATCATATTTTTGATACAGCTTAAAGCCTCTATCTGCTTTTTCCGGCATATAATATGCATTATACCTCTTTAGGCCAAATTCTACCAGCTCCTGAATCATCTTCTTAAACTCTGGATTTTGCAGGCACTGGGCAAATCGCTCAGAAATCTCGTAATTATCCTGTACCTTAGCTAAAAACACACAATCAGCAAAGGTGCCCTTGGAACTTCCAGTGGCAAAATTCCCTGTCATAATATTTATCATGTTTACCAAGGTATTCTGCTTAAAGGAAATAGCATATTTATCCTGCATGCATTTCTCCAATTCCCTTAAAGGATTATTTTTGCCTGACAACAAAATAGACAAAAGCTCCAGCTCATGGGGGCGCTTCCCCTCAGCAAACTTGCAGGAAACAAATTCTATAAATTTACTCTCCAGCTCATTTAACTTTATGGTATATTCCTTTTCGTACTTAACAAGAAAATTGTGATAGGAACCTAGCTTGCCCCGAAAAATACAAGCCACATCCATTTCTCCATAAGCATCAAAATCAGCTAAAGCCGGTATCCGCCCCAGTTTATTTCTCAGTCGCTGGTAATTCTCCTTTATCAGCTTGATTTCACCCATATTGGAGTTATCTATAGACTGAAAAATTCTCTGCTTGGCAATCTTGTCAAAATGAATAGTAGAAGCTCCAGGAATTACCCGATTCCCCTCCATAAGGGCTCGGCGAATATTATCCTTGTTATAGCTTCTATCTCCTGACAAGGCAATAGGTATCAGGAAGTTCTTGCTATAATTGCCAATAAAATCCAAGACCACCACATATTCCTTATCCTGATATTTGCGCAGGCCACGGCCTAGCTGCTGCACAAAAACAATGGGACTTTCCGTTGGCCTTAGCATAATTACCTGATTTATTTCGGGAATATCTACACCTTCGTTGAATATATCTACAGAAAAAATATAATCCAACTGCTCATCCTCTGGCAGACTATCATCCACCAAACGTCTTACTACAGCAGCCCTTTCCTCCTGACTATTACTGCCAGCAATACTAACTGCTCTATAGGGTTTATCAGTATCCGGATTAATGCGTTGGCAGAAAAGTTTTGCCAAAATACTTGCTTCCTGATTTCTACTGCAAAAAATCAGCCCCTTTACTCTATGCCCGGAATAGCCATAAAAACGGATTTTGTCCAAAACAAAGTCTACACGGCCTTCATCTGTCAACACAGACATAGCATCCTGCCATTTCTCTGTCTCTAGCTTTTCATCATTTACATAGGCATCTGTTATACCAAAATAATGGAAAGGACACAGGAAATCTTCCTCTAAAGCCTGTTGCAGTCTAATCTCATAGGCAATATTGTAATCAAAAAGCTTGTAAATATCAAAACCATCAGACCTATCTGGGCTTGCCGTCATACCCAAAAGCATTTTAGGCTGAAAATAGTCAATAATCTTTTGATAGCTATTGGCGCCACCATGATGAGCCTCATCAATGACGATGAAATCAAAGGCATGGGGGCCAAATTTTAATAAGATGTCTGTTTTGCTCATGGTTTGCATGGTAGCAAATACATATTTTTTATTAAAGGCATCCTTGGAATTACCAGATAACAGTCCCATTTCCTCCTTGGCTCTGGCTCCCAATACATTTGTGTAGCTTTTCATAGCCTGCTTGGCTATTTGCTCTCTGTGCACTAAAAATAGCATATGTTCAGGAGCAAAATCCCGCACCGCAAAAGCCGAAGCATAGGTTTTGCCTGTACCTGTGGCGGATATAAGCAAGGCTCTATTGGCCCCCTGCTGACGAAGCTGCTGCATATTATCTACAAATTGCTGCTGCATAAGATTAGGCTGCAGCTTGGCAATATAGCCATTGTTTGCTTCTGCAACACCTGCAAGATTAGTATACTGTTGCAAGGATTTCTGCGCTGCATAATAATCCTTGTATTTGTCAGCTATTTCCGCATAGGGCAAGGTGTGTTCATCCTGCCATAGTTCGTGAAATCGCCTGATAATCCCTTCGGTATATTCCCCCTGCTCCATGGAAACTAACTTGGTATTCCATTCCTCATTGCGAGTAAGAGCATTGCTGGTAAGATTAGCAGAGCCTACAATAATTCTATATTCCTCACCTCTGCGAAAAATATATCCCTTGGTGTGAAAGCCTCTATCCCCAGCACAATAAAATTTCAGTTCAATATTCTGAAAGCTGTTAAGCTTTTCCAAAGCTGCTGGTTCACTAAAGCTAAGATAATCTGTGGTAATTATTTTGCCTTTTACCCCATCAGCTTCCAATTCTTGCAGGGTTTGCAACAAAGGGGTAATACCGCTCATGGTAATAAAGGCTACGCTAATGAAAAATTCATCACAATTATTAAGCTCCGTTTCCAGTGAGGTTAGTACCTTCTGGCCAAGTTTATGATTATTCAATACCAGTTGTGGTCTATATGATTCCCCTGAATATACACCTTTATCTATAAAAGCAGCTGTTAATCCCTTTTTCAGCTGATCTACTGCTGTCTCCATATGCACAAATCCTTCCATGCCAAAATTGTTACCAGTTTCAAGACGCCAAAACGAAGATGGCTTTAACCTATATATAATTATATACTTCTAACATATTCGCCATTTATTTGCGATTTCCTGCTAATATAGTAAAAAAGGGACAAAATATATACCAAATAGAACCCAGTGCCTATTTGTGGATAATATTGTGTTAAATTCTGATTTGCCGAATACATCAATTATCTATATGGCGATATGGGAGTACCCTTTCAGGCACGCTCTCGCTACTTTTCTCG